>VOFG01001569.1_pt1 | contig 18991 bp, 41 predicted proteins | sample 5384171 | NCBI WGS metagenome assembly VOFG01 (sample SAMN12384726, study PRJNA508395) | human gut metagenome | isolation source: healthy gut F | host: Homo sapiens
AAACCCGGCGATGAGCCGTACTATCCGTCAACGATGCCCAGAACGGCGCCCTGTACGAGCAGTACAAGGCCCGGCCGATGCCGAGGGCAAGGTCCGGCGGCCGTTTGGGTGAGTACAAGTACTACGATATGGACCGCGTGATCGAATCTGCCCTGGCCCGCGTGCGTGCCGAGCTGGCAAAATAATCCCTGCAAGAAAAAGTTACAAACTGCGCCGCTGCCTTTTTACAGCATGGCGCAGTTTTTTTCTGCTGCCCGCCAAGTGGCTCGCCTTGCTTTTTACCCCGTAATGGGATATAATAAACTCGACTATCTGCGCAGAAGCCTGCGCGAATAGATACAGTGGGAAAAAGCGCACACGCGCTGAAACAAAAGAGTATATTATGACGAAGATTGCCGCTTCGATTTTGTCCGCTGACTTTGCGGACCTTGCCGCCGACTGCCAACGGCGCTGTTAAACCAGGGCACCGACCTTTTGCATTTTGACGTGATGGACGGCCGCTTTGTGCCCAACATCAGCTTTGGTGCCCCCGTGCTGGAGTGCCTGCACAAGGCCCCTGCCGGAGGTGTTCTACGATGTCCACCTGATGATCAGCGACCCGGTCAGGTACGCGCCGGATTTCGCCAAGGCGGGCGCTAACCTCATCACCTTCATCTGGAGGCTGTGCCCGATGCTGTCCCCGAGACCATCGCCGCCATCCGTGCCGCCGGCTGCCAGGTGGGCATCAGCATCAAGCCGGGCACCCCCGGCCGAGACTGTCTACCCCTACCTCGACGACCTGGACCTCGTCCTGGTCATGAGCGTGGAGCCGGGCTTCGGTGGGCAGAAGTTCATGCCCTCGGCGCTGGATAAGCTCAGCGCCCTCCGTGCCGAGCGTGACCGCCGCGGCCTGCACACCCTGTTGGAAGTGGACGGCGGCGTCAACACCGAGACCGGCCCACAGTGCGCCGCTGCGGGTGCCGACTGGCTGGTGACCGGTAGTGCCCTGTTCAAAGCCAAAGATCCCGCCGCCGTCATCGATACGCTGCACGGCAGCCATTAACCCAAAGGAGAACCCGAGCCCCATGGCAAAACAACCTATGATCGAACGCAGTGAGAACTATGGTTACTATAGTGATCTGTGGTGTGCCGTGCCCCTTACGGGCATGGCCTGGTACTATACGGCCTGCGCCTGGGCTGCTGATGCTGACAGCCCTGGTGACGGCCTATCTGTGTGATTGCGCCCTGGCCCCGCTGCATGGCGAGGGCTACCGCGCCCACGAGCCGTCCAGCGAGTGCTTTTGCAGCGCTGATTGTGCTGCTGATGCCCGCCAGCGTTTCCACGGCATTGTCATTGTTGCTGTCATCGCGGCCAAGTAGCACGGGCCGAGGAGGCCTTCTGGCGGAGAGGGCACTATCCCTTCCACCCAGCGGCGGTGGGCCGCCATCGCCGGTTTCCTCCTGCCTGGCGGCGTTCATTACTACCCGGCCCCCGCACTCAGCTGCCCATTTGGGGCGAGATCAATGATAACCTTGTCCAGGGCATGAATGAGTCCCTCGCGCAGCGGCGGCCCGCCCAGCGCCAGCACGATGAATTTTACCGGCAACGTGTCCGCGGGTATTGGTACGGGCGCGGCGCTGGTCATTCTGGCCTGCGGTCTGTTTTTGCTGGTGCGCGGCCGGGTCCGCCTCTCGGTGCTCATCCCGTTTATGATCGCCGTTATCGGCATTCCCTGGCTGTTCCCGCACCTGAACGAACTGCCTGCCTTCAGCTGGCCGTGGGAGTTCATCCGCCAGCGCATCTATCTTGAAAAGTACACGCTGCTGTCCGGCACGGCATTGTTCGGTGCCTTTTCCTGATCTGTGAGCCGGTCACCATGCCCAACCGCACCCAGCAGCCTCTGATCTACGGCGCGGCGCTGGGCATTGCCACCTATGCGTTCCGCATATTCAGCCGTATCAGAGCGCCATCTGCTTTTGCGCTGCCTGATCGTCGGTGCCATCCCCTGAATGGCTGGACCTCATCAGCCACCGCACCGAGCGTATCCGCTTTATGAAGAAGGAGGAACAGCGTCTTGCCAAATCCACAAAACCGGAATGACCGCCGCAGGGCGAGGAACGCTCCGAAACGCTGATCATTCCCCATATTACCAAAGAAATGTTGGAAACGGCCCGCCGCATGGCGGGAGAGGAGGGGGCCTCCCGCGCGGGAGATCGAAAAAGGGGCCATAGCAGCCTCGGCCCAGCCCGCTTTTCACCGGCATCCCGCCTCGCTCAACAAGCCGACTGCATCATCCCCCCAGCCGCCCCTTCGTCTCTCGGCCGAAGAACGCGCCGCCCTGCGCCGCAGATGCAGATGGGGACATTGCGTGAAACGCCCCAGCCCGAACCCGAACAGGGAGGTTTGCGGGTGGAAGCTGCCCGGCGCGGCCAACCGCCTCTGTCATATTTGGCCGCCGCCAGACGGCGCGGCAAAACGACTCGCAGGAAGCAGCCCCTGCGCCCGCGCTGCTGCTCCTGCGCGCCCCGGCGCCCGTCCGCCCAAAAGTGGACGAGCCTACCGGTACCCGCACCATTGCCATCCCAAAACAGCGTACTGTATCCGCCTGGCGGAACCGGCCCCGAAGCCACCCGGTGTATGCTCTTTGCGGGCCCGGCTGCGCCCACCCGGCAGAAAGGCCCCGCAGCCTGCCGCCTCCGCACTGAGGGCCCGGCAGGGGAACCTGCCCCGAGCCCGGGTTGCTGGCCCCGGAGCCGCGCGAAAAACGCCCCCCGCAGCCGCACCGAGGCCGAAAAACGACCCTGAACGAAAAGATCTGCTGCGATTCACATCTGGCTGTCCAACCCCGGTGCGCGCGGTTTAGGCATGGTCCCATCGTGGGCGCTGCGCTGGATGGTCACCACTGCAGCCATGTTTCATGGTGTGGCCAGCCTGCTGCTCATCACCTTTTTACCCGTGTTGGCTGTGGTGCCCAAGCCACCTTACCAAAAACCGCTTCCGTCCGGTCATCATAGCTATGTAGTGGCGTTGTTGTACATCCCCGTTTACGTGCTGATGTACCAGCTGTTTGGCGCTGACCTGTCGCTGCTGGCATTTATCTGCCGCTGTTGGTGGTGGAACCTGCCATTGTCAAGCGTATGGAATTTGCTGAGCTGGAGCCTGTCAGCGGCCTTCCGCCACGGTTTCAACAACAGTCTGGGTATGTGCGCGCTCTGTCTCATCGTGGGCTGCCTGCGGGAACTGCTGGCCACCGGTGCCGTCTTTGGCAACCAGATGATCCACGCCGCGCGCCGTTGCGTTGCTGGCGGCACAGCCTCCGGGTGAATTGTACTGGTGGGCGCCACGTTGCCGTCTGGTGTGCCATCGCCAACCTACACCAATTATAAACACGAGGAGGTGCGCCGCCTGTATGCTAAACATTGAGTTCGCATCCCTCCCCGAGCCAAGGCCTGTGGCGGTTCGTCAGCTATATGGGTCTGGCCATCTTTGCCGAGAACGTCATTCTGGCCCGCGCTTTGGGTGTGACCCGCCTGATGAAACTGGTGCCGGACCACAAGGCCCAGGTGTGGGATTTGTGTTCGTTGCTGATTCGTCATGACGTTGTCCGCCCCTGCTGGGTTGGCTGGCTGCCCATAACCCGTTTCTTCGTGCGGCTGCGCTCGCGTCTGCCTGCATGGTTGCCCATCTCGGCCCCTGCGCCCGGTAGTTCTATCCGACCTGCGGTGCCGCGCATGGCCGTCACCTGGCTGGTGCTGGGCCTGCTGCCCCGCAAAATGCGCCAAAGCTGCCGCAGCCAGCTCAGCTCGGCCACCTGCACTGTCATGCTGGGCACGCTGCTCTCAGTTCCAACCAGAATTACACGCTGGAGCGTAACCATCGCGTTTGGTCTGGGGCAGCAGCCTGGGCTACTAACCTTCATCGTCTTCATCGCGTGAAGGCCGCCGCCGCCGCTTGCGCAGTAAAGGCGGTGCCCGCGATCTTCAGGGCCTGCCCAGTTCCATGATCTACATTGGCCCTCTCACTGGCTATCTATGCGCTGGTGGGTCATTCTGTGGTTTTGTAAAAAGGAAGAGGTGCATTGTATGTCTGTTCCAGCCCTTGTTCCCGCTGCCGATATCTCTGCTGCCCGCCGCCAACATTTCTGCTGGACCCGTGGGGCCTGCATTGCGGTAGACTTACTTCCTGAAGCCGGAGCAGCGCGCCGAAGAGTTGGCCGCCGGTGTTTCCAGCACGCTGCATATCGTCCTGCCTGGAAGCCTGCACCTGGCACCCCCTAGGAGAGGGAAAGAGAGCGGATGCAGACCATCCGCTGCACGATGGTGAGGCTCGCAGAGGCTGGACCGCGTCCACGGCTTTGGTTCGCGTGGAGCGTACTCCAGATGGATCGGCACCTTCATCCGCCAAGGGCGGCTGGTGCTGTGGACCCGGAAGCCAGACTATAACCCGGCAGCAACCGGCCATCCGCCCCAGCGAAAAAGACGGTGGTGGGAGCGCATCCCTGCCGCGCTCGAGTACGCCGGTGCTATGGGAAACCCCGTGATGATGCTGGCCGACGATGAGAAAAAGACGCCGGGATCGAACCCACGGTGACCATAAAGATAGCCTGCCTCTGCTGTGGGCGATGGCGAGTTGATGCTGGGCGGCGGCCCATTCGCGGCTGGCGGTGGAAGACCCCGCCCTGATCGACCAGATTAAACGCCGCACTGGCCGACTTAGCCGAGAAAAAATTCTGGCCTGCTGGCCCTGTGCCGCCGGTGAGCCGCCCATAATGTCGGCGACGGCAACCACCTTCGGGTCACGGCCAAAGCCCACGGAGTAACCTGAAGAAGGGTCTGACCCCGAATGCAGCAAGACCACCCCGCCCGCTGGTGCCCGGGCCGAGGGGTCTGCAATGTATTAGCCCGCCATCGAGATCGAGCCGATCCATCGTGTGGTGGCCTGGTAACGGCCCATGAGCTGTACAAGGCCATCGATGAGTGGACAAGACCTAAAAGCGACAATGTTCGTCTCAGCAATTCAAGCCATTGCCGAGGACCAGAACGGTGAACTGCTGGTAGCCCTGCAGAAATCCCCCCGCCCCCTGCGGGCAGTGTCGAAGCCTCTGAACGACCTCCGCCCAGCCACCGAGGCCAGCGTGGACTACATCCACGGCTCCTCCACGGCCATGGCGCTGGCCTCCCCGCCCTGACAGAAAGCCGCCGCCATCCTGCTGGACCTCGCTGGGCGTGACCTGTTTAAAGGTGTGGTGCTGGGCGGTGTTGTTCTCGCAAGACCTTTCAGCATGGTCACGCCGAAGAAAAACGCTACTACAACGAATGTCGTGCAATCGACTGACGATAAGAATGGAAAAGACTATGGAAAACCCACCCAGAATCCTGCCGCCCCACCGCCGCCGTCGCTGCGGTTCCAGGCAACGGTGGGCGTTGCCAGCCCAGCGTAACTGCGCTGAAAAGGCCGCCCGCCAGCCCGGCCCGCCAGGCAGCGCCCTGGCCCAGCCGGCGGCCCCCTGCCCCAGCAGGGGCAGCCCCGTCCGGTTTCGCACGCCAAGGGCGGCCAGCCAAACCGGTGCCCCGCGGCAGTGCACGCCCCGGCGCCGTGGCCCGCCCGAACCTTAGAACTCGCCGGCGGCCCAGATGCCGCAGCGTCGCCCTGTCAGAACGGCGGACGCACGCTGAACCAGCGCCGTCGCCCGCCGCCGCGGGTCGCCGAGCCCTGCCAGCCCCAGCGCCCCAGCCGCCTGCCGCGCCGCACGCCGGAGGAAGAGCCGGGCCTGAGCTCATCACCTGCCGCCCTCCAGCAGAAGTTCTCCAACTTCGAGGAGTACGCGGCCCACGGCGCATGACGCTGCCGCTGCCCCGGACCCTAACGAGCCCAAGGAACTGAAAAGCACCTGCCCTGCAGCCGACGGCAGGGGAGAGCGCCGAATGACCCGGCCACTGCCGCAGCCCCTGTGCGCCTGGTTGCCAGGGGCCGCTGCTGCAGGTGGGCCGGCACTGCGCTGCCCTGCGCTCACAGCTTGATCTGGCCAAAGAGGGCTGGCGCCAACCTGCTGCCATCATCCAGAAAGCATGCCGCCGACCCTCGGCGACGGCAAGGATGGTGCGAGCCCGCCGCGCATTCCTTCGGCCGGGCACAGACGTCCGCCGATGGTTGGCGTTATGATCTTCTGTGCTGACCTCGCCTCACGGCTACATCGTGATGCTGGCTGCGGGCGAGGGCAGCGGCGATGACGCCTACCCAGTACAGCACTGGGACGAACCTGCTATCGCGGGCTTCTGACCTTCCAAAGAGACCGTGCGCTTGGCGGCCAGGCTGCTGCCGGAGGCCGCTTTCTGTGCGGCAGCTTTGTGCCCCCGTGCGGGATGCTGGGCCGACCTGCTGCTGAACATCTTTTTCCCCGTTTGCCGGGGCAGAGTTCCGCATGCTGCGCCCGGGCGGACATCTGGTCTACGCCGTGCCCACCGCCCGCCACCTCTACGGGCTGAAAGAGGTCCTCTACGACCACCCCTAGAGAACGAGGTGAGGGACACCGCCTACGAAGGGTTCACCTTTGCGCAGTGTGGAGGCCGCCGCCCAATGACCCTGACCGGCGATGCCGTGCAGCAGTTGTTTCACCATGACCCCCTACTACTGGAACACCGCCGACGGTGCCGCCCGCCTGCAGACCTGCAAAGTCTGACCACCGAGATCGGCTTCCGCTACCTGGTTTACCAGAAACAATCAAAAGCCAGCCCAATGCGGGCTGGCTTTTTCTGTGCGTATTGGCAGTAGGACGTCACGGCGCGTAAAACGCATCCAATACCTGCTTGAGATAGGCCGCAGCCGTGCATCCCCCAATGCCGGGCCGGTGCCATGATACAAACTGTATAAATCATACCGTTATTTACAAAATAAGCGGTATTTCCCGCTGGCTTTGCTCGTCCCCGCCGCCGTACAAGCGATAACGGCAATGTCCCCGGTAGGCAGTGTGGCCCCTTCGCAGGTCCAGCCATCCTTTAAATCCGTAGATGCCGTCGGTGAGCACCTGCCCACGGTGGCGGTGCGGCTGCCGGTGGGCGTCACGGCGGCGGGGCGTTGAACGAAATATACATGTCATGGCAACTTTCGCCGCTCACTCTTTCCAGCAAGCCGCCATCCAGCACGTTCAGCCCAAATGGTTGCCGTCCGCGCAGGTGCCGTACAGCAGCACCTTACGCTTGACGGGGTTGCGGTAATCGCCAGTCGGTCGGCAGCAGCGCCGCGCCGTCCGGCAGGTCATCCACAGATCAGCAGCAGCAGCGGCAGGTTGGTCAGTTCAGCGGCATCCTAAGCTGTCCGCCGCATCGGTAAATACTTCATTTTTCAATATCGTTTGTAGTGAATTAACAACCGAGTTTCCCAGCGTCATGACCATCTGGCTGAAACTATAGTGGTCAGGCGTCCGCATCCGTTGGAACGCTGGCTGCCGTTCCTCGGCGGCCAGTGTCAACACCGCTTCTCCCAGCGTATCCAGCGGATGGGTGGTCAGCGTATAGTGCAGGGCATAACCGCCCACGGCATCGGGGCATAGCTGGGGTGGGGGGGTGTTGTGCAAATTAGTGAACTCCACCCGCGCCAGTACACCGGCGGCCAGCAGCAGCGGCGCGGCGAAACAGATGACCCACCCAAACCGCCGCCGCGGGGCAGGCTGCCGCCACCGCCACGCGGGGCCGGGCAGCGCACCTGGGCAAGGTCTGTTTATACAAAGTTTCAAACTCCATCGTTCAATCCTCCTGATACGCGCCCGGCGCAGGGCCTCCCGCGCGCGGGTCAGCCGGGTGGTCACGGCGTTCTGGCTGATGTGCAGCACCGCCGCGATCCCTGGTGGGCATGTCCTCATAATAAAATAAGTACAGCACGATGCGGTACGCCTGCAGGCAGGGCCAGTGCAGCGTCGTAATTCCCGCTGGGCGGGGTCGTCGAACACCGGTGTGTCGGGCAGTTCCTCCAGCGGCAGGCGGCGGGTATGCCAGGAGGGCCGCACGCAGACGGCTTTTTGCAATGGCTGATGGGTCACCCGGATCGCCAGCTTTTCAAATGCTCCTCCGTCTGCAAAAGTGCGGTGGTCGCGCAAAGCTTTAACAGCGTGTCCTGGGCAGCATCCTCAGCCTCCTGTGGGTGGCCGCAATTGTGCAGGGCCACGCGGTAGATCATGCGTGGAAGTGTCCTGCGACCGGCGGGCTTTCGTCTGCTCGGCTCCATCGTGGCACTTTGTTTTGGATTTCATCAGGCCTGTTTCACTTTTAACACGCGCGGGCAGGCATTTGTTATAGACAAGTTTATTTTTTCAAGTATACCTCAGCTTCTTGTGGTGGTTCATACAGCGGAATTTTGAGCATAATCCCAAAAAAGATTGACAAAAATGCGTGATTACGGCTATTATAAAGGTGTCTCGTATCTTGCCTGCCGGAGGGAAGCCCCATGCAAAAAATCACCAATGACCTGCTGGTTTTGGCCCAGAATCTGGCGATGAAAACGGCTGTGGCCGCCGGCGATCAGGTACGATACCGCCGCGGAATGGCCTTCGCGTCTTTTGCCGCCGCCTGCATCACCCACGCCCAGCAGGATGCCCGCCGCGCGCCGCTCTGCGCAAAAAGCACGCGCCGCTGAACTTCAGTGCCTTGCCCGATGCCAAGCGGAGCTGCCCGAGCCAGCCCCTGACCCCGAGGAACAGGCCATCGCCGGCGAGCAGTGCGGCCGCGACGCCGAACGGATGCAGACCGAACTTTCCCCGCTGGAACGCAGCGGTGCTGCTGGCCCCAAACGCGCAGACCGCCGCCCAATCGCCTGGGAAAAGGACTTCCCGCCAAAGCCGTTGCCAACGCTCCTTGGCTCGCGCCTGCCGCAACCGTGGGGAGCCCACAACCAGGATTCAGGCGTTTGCCTGTATCATATTTCAACCTGCCCCCAGTAGCGCCTTAAAATCAGTTCGTTGGTCCATTCTAATGCGTTGGTTTAGATTCTTCCGCGGGCAAAATACAAATCAGAGGAGATACCCACTATGTTCGAAGACAAGACTTTGGTATGCAAGGATTGCGGCAAGGAGTTCGTTTGGACCGCCGGTGAGCAGGAGTTCTACGCCAGCCGTGGTTTCGAGAACCAGCCCCAGCGCTGCAAGGCCTGCCGTGATGCCCGCAAGAACGCTACCCGCGGTGAGCGCCAGATGTTTGACGCTGTCTGCGCCAGCTGCGGCAAGGCTTGCAAGGTTCCCTTCCAGCCTCGCGAGGACCGTCCGGTCTACTGCAGCGAGTGCTTCGCTAAGATGAAGGAGAACGGCTGATTTTACACGCTGACTGTGTAACAGTAGTTGATTTCCATTCGCGCCCCGGGCACCTGACCGGGGCGCGGTTTTACGGGGAATGGGGACGGACCACGCGCATGGCGAAACAAAAAACAGTAGTATATGGTGCTGGGCGCGGCCGCCCTGGTGCTGGCCCCTGTGCAGCAAAAACTTCGTCGCTGTATGCCTTCAACGATTGGATGGACGCCAACATTTTTTTTACAATGGGAAAATCCATGCTGTCCGGCAAGGTGCTCTACCGTGATGTGTTTCGATCACAAAGGCCCGGTGCTGTATCTCCTCTACGGGCTGGGGTGGCTGCTGGACCACACGGGCTTTATCGGCGTATTTGTGCTGGAAATTTGCGGCTTCGCGGTGTTTTTCTAGGCCTTGGCTGCTGTGCACGGCGGAATTGCGCGGCAAACCCCTGCACCCGGTCTGGGCCGGTGCCTGCGGCAGCCGTGGCGGCCTGCCGGGCCTTCTCCCACGGCGGCAGTGCCGAGGAACTGCTGCCCTTTTTGGCCGCTGCCCTGTACGGGCTGGTAAGCATGCCTGACAGCCAACAGACAAATGCCGCTGCGCACCGTAGCCCTGCAAGGTTTTTGTGCAGGCTGTGCGTTGCTGGCTCAAATACACGGTGCTGGGCTTTTATCTGGCCTGGGTGGCCGTGCTGGCGGTGCTGTACCTGCGCCGGGGCTGGTTGCGGCAGCTGGGCCGAAGCTGTGTCGCTTACCTGGGCGGCCTGGCGCTGGCAGCCCTGCCCTGGTTTGCCGTCTACTTTGGGAGCCCACCATGCGCTGGACGCCTGGTGGGAGTGTTACTTCTATGACAACCTCTTCCTTTATAAAGGGGACGGCCGCAGCGCCCTGACCCTGGCCCAGCACCTGTGGTGGGCTGTGCGGGACGATCTGCCCGCCTGTCTGCCTGCTGGCGGCGTTCCTGCTTTGGACGGTGCTTTCTAAGCGGCACGGTGCGGCGCTGGCAACCCTGGCAATGGCCGCAGGACTGGCTTTTACCAGCCTGATGGGCGGCTACCTCGTCTACTACGGGCTGGGTGCTGGCCGTGTTTGCCCCGCTGGGGCTGGCGGCCCTGCCGCAAAACTGCCTGCCAAAGGGGGGCGGCGTGTGCGCGGCCTTATCCGTGGCAGGCATTGCCGCCGCGGCTGCATGGTGCCTGCTGCTAAGCCCCAACCGCGCTTTGCGGGGCCGCACGGCGGAAAGCCTGCCCCAGCTCCAGTTTGCCGAAATCATCCGCCAGACGCCCAACGCTACTTTACTCAACTACGGCACGTTGGACGGCGGCTTTTACACCGCCGCCGGCGTACTGCCGCCCTGCCGTTACTTCTGCGTGACCAACATGCCGCTGCAGGACCAGTGGCAGCAGCAATGGGACCTGCTGGATGCCGCCGCTGTGGACTATGTGGGTGGCCCTGACCGGCGATCTGGGCAGAACGATTACCCCATCTACCACTGCGTCGCCAGCCAGACCTACAACGGCGGTGAGGGCGAAGTGACTGGTATCTCTACGCAAAAACCAAATGATTTGCGCTTTTTCCGTATATGCGGTATAATAGCCCTTGCAAGAACCATACTCACAGAAAGGCAGGCACCCCATGCAACAAAATAAAAAGTTCCTGCGGGTGCTGTGCAGCCTGTTGGCTGCCGCGCTGGCGGCGTGGTGCACGGTACTGCTGTGCCGCTGGGCAGGGTATGACCTGCAGGAACGGCTGGGAAAACACCCCAGCTATGAGATCATCAACGACGACTACAGCCAGATCATCGACATCCCCGCCGAGGGCTTGACCCAGGCCATGCCGCTGAAGGCCGGCCAGCCGTTTTACGGTGTGCGGTTCAAGTTCAGCACTCACGGGCAGTTGTACAAATCTGGCATGACCATGGTGGAAGCCTACAACGAGGCGGGGAGCAGATCCTTTTTTTGCAGCGGGTAACTTCCTGAATATCTGGGACGATACCTTTACTGAGTTCACCTGCAACGAGGCCTATATCCCTGACCATGACGAAACGCTGACCATCCGCCTGTACAACGAATCCGCCTGGGACGGCCCGCTGGGCGTCTGGGCCAGCGAGGGCGAAGTATCCGGTATGCCGCTTTCGGTAACGGACGGCGACATCCCTCAACGCCACCATGGCAATGCAGCGCGTCAGCGATTTTACCGGCAGCTGGCCCGCCGCGCTGGCTGCCCGGCTGCAAAAGCCGCTGGCCGCTGCTGTCTTTATCGCGGTGCTGCTGGCCATGCTGCACGCGCCACTCTACCTGTTTGTTCCTGCGGTGGGCCTGGCCCTGGGCGTGACGTTCACCTATGTTACCCCGGCGCTGACCGCCCCCGATGAATACACCCATCTGGCCGCCGCCTATGAGCAGGCCAGTACCTGGAGCGGCCAGACCGCTGCCGATGAGGACGGCAACCTGCTGCTGCGGGAATGTGACGCCGCCCACTTCGGCACAAAGACCGGAGACATCGGCGTCCTGGCCTACAAGAATGAGGCCATCGCCGAGACCTCCGAACCCGGCAGCCCCGATGTGCTGACCACCCACAGCGAGGTGAAAAAGCAGGGCAGGGCAGCGGCAGCTATCTGCCGCAGGCGCTGGGCATCTGGCTGGCGCGGGCGCAGGGCAAGAACTTTTACACGATGCTGCTCTACGGGCGGCTGGCCAACCTGATTTTGTATTTACTGCTGGTGGCGCTGGCCGTCTGGCTGGCCCCGACCAGCTTGCGCGCGGGCTGTTTGCCTGCGTGGCGCTGCTGCCGATGCCGCTGCAATTAGCGGGCAGCCTTTCGCCCGATGCCTCGGTGCTGGGCACGGTGTTCTGCTACACGGCGCTCTGCCTGCGCCTGCGGGGCGAGAAAGCTGTCTGGTGGCAGAAGATCCTGCTCATTGTGCTGGGCGGTCTGACCGCCCCGGCAAGGCCATCTACCTGCCGGTCATCCTGCTCTGCCTTTTGATCCCGGCGGAAAACCTGACCTACGACGGGAACCCAACCGTCAAATTCCTGGGCGAAGAACTTCCCGGCGGCTGCTGCATCCATGCGGCTACGCTGGTGCTGGCGTTCTGCTTCTGGCTGGCTGCTAATCTGAATGCCGTGGCTTACGCGGCCCGCGATATGAACACCACCGTCCTGGTAATCGCCGCCGCTGCGGCGCTGCGGTGCTGCTGGTGCTGGCACTGGCGGCGTACCTCAAGCTGCACAAGCGCCCAAAAGGTATTCTTCTGGTGCAAAGTGGCTTTGCCGCCGTACTGGTGGTGGGCGCTGTGGGCGGGTATACGCTGTCTCCCCACACGGGCGGCGGGCTGGACCCTGACCAGCTGACCATGACCTACCCCAACGGGGGACTCCATCTGGACCTTCTCGTTTGGCTATATCTGCCGCAACATTCCGGCCACCGTCAAGCTGCTGCGTACCCTGCCGGAACAGGGCGCTCTCTGGCTGCAAGGTCTGCTGGGCACTACCCTGGGGGAACCCATCGTCTACCGCATCGATGTCAGCTGGCTGCTGGGCGTAGGCCTGCTGCTGGCACTGCTGGCCGCCGCCCTGCCCCAGGAGAACAGTGGCCCTGCTGGGCCGCCGCAGCAAAGCGGGCACGGCGGGCATCATCCTCTGCGTTGTGGCGGCGTCCTGTCTGTGGCGCTGAACTGGACCCCATCAACTACCAGACGCCTTTTCGGGTCTGCAGGGCCGCTACCTGCTGCCGATTTTGCCGCTGGCGCTGGTGCTGGTAAAGCAGCAAAAAGCTGGTTCTGCGGGGGATGTTCCGCACGCCGCGGCGCGCTCTGCACCGCACTTTAACCATGTTGACCCTGCTGCAAGGCTTTGGCCTGTACGCCGCCTGGCAGCCGGTATCATAAAAAGCAATAAGCAAAGCCCGGATAAGGAGAACCATCTTCCATGACTGTTACGAAGAACACCATCATTGCCGAGATCTGAACAATGACCCCACCCAGGGCTGCGTGCCCATCTTCCTGTCCACCGGTATGCACTGCCTGGGCTGCATGGCTTCCCATGGCGAGACCGTTGAGGAAGCCTGCGCCGTCCACGGTGTTGACCCCGACGCTCTGGTCGCTGAGCTGAACGACTACTTTGCACACCTGTAATGCACCGCGGCTGGATGCCCGCCTGGCTGCTGCCTTTGGCTATGTACGGCCGGGGCATGGCGGCGGACATCGGCTGCGATCACGGCAAATTAAGTGCCGCACTGGCGGGCAGCGGTCGCTGCCCGCTTGTTTTGGCTTGCGACCTGCGCCCCGACCCGCTGCAGAAGGCCCGCGTGACCTGCGCCTTACGGGAACAGGTGCAGTTCCGGCTCGGCAGCGGCCTGGAGGTCCTGACCCCCGGCGAGGCCGAGGAGATCATCATCGCCGGTATGGGGGCCGAAACCATCATTGAAATTCTGGAGGCCGCCCCTGGGTGTTTGACGGGCGGTACAATCTGGTGCTGGTGCCCGCCACCAAGCACAGCATCCTGCGGCGCTGGCTGGCCCGGCGCGGCTTTGCCCTCAGGGCGGAAACGCTTTGTCAGGCAGCGGGCCGCTGGTACGCAGTCATGAACGCGCAGTACACCGGCGCGCCCCCTGAACCGGACGGCTGTACTGCCTGACGGCCTGACGCAGGGGCAGCCCGGCTGCGGGATTACTATGCCAGCCAGAACGCCAAGCTGAAAAAGTACCGCCTCGGCCTGCCGGACGGGCAGAGCGTGAGCGGTGGGGAACTAATCGCGCGCTGGATACATTGGCGGCACGGTAAACGCCCACGGGCGGATATGGAATCCGCCCCTACGGTTCCGTTCGCGGGTGTGGATCCCATGACGCGTGTTTCCACTTGTAGGGGCGCATTCATATGCGCCCGCAGGGTGCTGCCAACATAAACTTTTGGAGGAATTATCATGTAGTAACGGTACGGCAGATTTTAGGTCTGCTGCGGGCGGCGGCTCCGCAGGGGCTGGCCCTCAGCTGGGACAATGTCGGCCTGCTGGTCGATGCGGGTAAGCCGGTTGACGGCGTGCTGACCGCTGGACATCACCCGGCGGTCGTGCGGGAGGCGGTCGAGAATGATTGCCAGCTTATTGTCAGCCACCATCCGGTCATCTTCCAGCCCATCAAAGTCTGGCCGCCGATGATGTGCCCGCGCTGCTGATGAAAAACGGCATCTCCGCCATCTGCATGCACACCAATCTCGATGCGGCCCCGGGCGGCGTCAATGATACGCTTTGAGATTCTGGGTATTGCCGCCGAGGGGCGCGAAAGCTTTGCCGAGGGCTGCGGCCGCATCGGCACCACGATGCCCACCACGGTGCAGCGCTGGCAAAATTCTGCGCCGACACGCTGCACCGGCGTCAAATATGTCAACGGTACCCGGGCGGTCACCTGTCTGGCCGAGGTCAGCGGGGGGGCGGCAGCTACCTGCAGGAGGCCATCGATGCAGGGCGGACTGCCTTGTCACCGGGAGGCAGCGCATCACATTGCACTGCTGGCCAAACAGAAGGGATCGGCCTGGTGGTTTCAGGTCACTGGGGGCACAGAGCATGCATCGCCGATGTGCTGGCTGCGCTCATCGTCGGCAGTTCCCCGGCCCTGACTGTCGCCCACGCTGAGGCCGATACCGATCCGTATTGTTATTTGGCCTGATAAAACGCTTTTTATAAAAAGGAGAAACATCCATGTCCTTAGATGCCGCAACGCTGGCGCTGGTCGCCGGTGAACTGAAAACCACCCTGCTGGATGCGAAAATTGATAAAATTTCGAGCCGACCCGAGGACGAAGTGCTTATCACGCTGCGTACCCGCACCGAGACCCACCGGCTGCTGCTGTCGGGCGCAGCGGGTCGGCCGCGTCTGTCTGACGCGGGAGAGCTTTGAAAACCCGCTCACGCCCCCGGGCTTTTTGCATGCTGCTGCGCAAGCTTCTGACAGGCGGCCGTCTGGTCGAGCTGCGGCGCGAGCCGGGGACCGCATCATCTATTTTGATTTCCGCTGCACCAATGAGATGGGCGACCTCGTCACCAACCGCTGGCGGTCGAGCTGATGGGACGCTACTCAACCTGGTGCTGGTGCAGGACGGCCGCATCATCGATGCCCTCAAGCGTGTGGATTTTGAGGACAGCGAGGTCCGCCAGCTGCTGCCCGGTTTGCCACGCTGCCGCCCAAGCCTGCGGCCGGATTCCTCTGGAGACCAGCGCTGCCTCCCTTGTGGCGGCGGCGTGCGAGAAGGACCTGCCCGTCGCCAGGCCCTCGGCAAGACCGTGGCGGGTGTCGGCCCTGTTGTCGTGCGGGAGGCCGTCTGCCGCGCTCTGGGCGGACCCCGGCGCTGGCCTGCGACCCTGACTGCTGACGAAAAAGCCAAGGCTGGCGGCGGCCATCGACGAGCTGAAGGCCGAACATGCCCAACGGTGGCACCCCACGGCGGTGCGCCTGCCCCAGCCGGACGGCGTGGCCAAGCCGGTGGAGTTCAGCTTCTTTGTGCCGCAGCAGTACGGCAGCGCCGCGATTTTGACCCAGTACCCCAGCTACAGCGAACTGCTCGAGGACTACTACGCCACCAAGGACCGCGCCGAGCGCCTGCGGCAGAAGAGCCGTGAACTGTACAAGGCTGTGCACAACATGCACGACCGTGCCGTCCGCAAGCAGGCCGCCCGCCGCGAGGAACTGGACCCAATCCTCCAAGGCCGATACGCTGCGCCTGTACGGTGAGCTGCTGCAGGCCAACCTCTGGGCGCTACACAAGGGCGACCGCCAGGTCACCGTGCAGAACTACTACACCGGCGAGGATGTCACCATCAAGCTGGACCCACGCTTCGGTCCCAATGAGAACGCGCAGAAATATTTCCGCGACTATAAAAAAGCAGACCGCCCACGCCATGCTGCAGAAGCTGCTGGTCGAGGGCGAGGCGGAGATCGAATACCTGCGCCACCGTTCTGTATGAGGTGGAGTCTGCGCCCGGTGAGATGGCACTGAACGAGATCCGCGCCAGAGCTGAAAAGTCAGGGCTATCTCAAATACTACAAGCAGCGCGACCGCAAGCAGAAAGCCGGCGGATTTCCTGCGGTATACCTCAAGCGACGGCTTTGAGATTCTGATCGGCCGGAACAATTTGCAAAACGATAAGCTGACCCTGCACACCGCGCGCGGTAAAGATCTGTGGTTCCACGTGCAGAAAGCCCCCGGCAGCCACTGCGTGGTCATGAGCGGGGAGAGGACATCCCCGACACGACCAGAAGGAGGCCGCCGAGCTGGCCGTGCTGCACTCCAGCCAGAACGGCGGCGCTAAGGTGGCCGTGGACACCACCGAGGTAAAGAACATCTGGAAAGCCAACGGCGCCAAACCCGGCATGGTTTTGTATGAGGGTGTACACCACGGTCTACGTTACCCCGCGTGAGGGCTGGAGGAGCAGCTGAAGAAAAAGTAAAGCTGCAGCCTCTTTCAAAAGCGCTTTCCTGCATTCGGGAGGCGCTTTTTCAACTTTAACCAGGGATTTTCCGTGAACAAGTGTAGCTGTAAAATCTTTCGGGCGGCATTGTACCGCACAGGAAATTCTGCTATAATCCAGGAAAAAACATGATTCTGTACGCCGGAGGATACGTTGTGGAGCAAAGGAGATTTGCTGTTTTGGCTGGTGCCATGCTGCTCGCCGGATGCGGTGGGACGCAGATGGGCAGTCGATGCCGGAAGAAAACGCCTGTGTCCGCGCGCGTCCCCGCAGCAGAACCGCGAGATGATGCCGCGTCGGACAGTGCTGCAGAAACTCGGCGAGGCTGCTGCACCGAACAGCATGCGATAAGTCTGGAGCAGTGGCGTGCACAGATGTCGGACAGGTGGCGGTTTACACGATAGAGGCCCTACGCAGCGACATCCCGGCTGGAGGATCTGGTCGTTCTGCCGGAGGACGGTGTCACCCTGCAGGTAAATGTGGTGGGGCGGTAACGGGACGCTGGCAGATGCAGAAACCTACGGCATGACACTGGAAGAACTGCAGCCTGAACCCGGATGTCTCGGACGCAGATTTGATGGATGAGGGCAAAGGATTTATTATTATGTGACACTCGCTTCTCAGGATGGCTGGTACCAGCTGCCTGAAACGCAGACCCAGACAGTCACCATCACCGTGCCGTGGGTGCAGAACCGCGACGATAACGTGTCCAGCTATGAGATCCCTGCGGCACTTGATGAGCAGGCGGCGGCAGCTATGGCAGAGGCCTACAGCTTCCTTGCCCATATGAATATCTGCTGCGGCTATGGCCCCAGCGAGCCGGTGGGTGGAAAACCTGTACCGCGCGGTGAAGGCGCACGCTTTACAAACTATACGGATTTTTACTTCGTATCTTGGAATGCGGTGTTCAGCCCGGAACTGGCAGAAAGCTACGCAAACAGTGCCCGCTATGATGAAAAAGATGAACATTTATGCGGGCGGCTATATGCAGGGGGGAATGACGAACTGTGGTTCACCGGCGGTGAGCGCGGCACCAACATTCTATACTGCGGAACAACCTTTACGGAACCGGAACTGCAGTCTGACGGCAGCCTGACTTTCTGGCAGCTGAGCCCGCAGGCCGATTACGATAGTTTTGAAGCGATGGACACAGCCGGTTAAGGTTGCACAGCGGAGGTGACGCCTGTCCGTCTGGTTCCCACCGAAAACGGCTGGCGGGTAGATAAGCTTGAACTGCCGCTCTGAGCACGGCGGCTCTTTTGTGGAAAAACACCGGCGACGCTGCCTTGAATATTTCCCCCATACTGGCTGAAAAACCTGCACGCTTTCCCATTCCTTTCGGCATAACGTAAAAATCTCAAAAATTTTATAAAAAGTGCTGAAAAGGGATTGCGACGCCTGGAAACTTGCACTACAGTCCATTACCTCTCGCGTGAGGGGCTGGAAGAACAGCTGAAGAAATAAAAATCCGGAATCGGTATACAGGGAAGAATTCCGCATCTGTCAGGAGGATTCTATGAAAAAACTGCTTGGTTTTATCTCTCGTCCTCGCTGCTTTCTGCCTGTGCATCTGCGCCATCGGATACTGCCGTGCCAACGTCGGCACCGATACCGACGCCCACTGCAACGCCCACCCCTGCGGCAACGCCTGTGCTCACACCAAGTCCGCAGCCCCTCAGAAGAACCAACTCCTGTGCCGACTATGGTATCCTATGAACCTGTCTCGGTTGATAGCTGGCTCGCAAATGCAAACTGCCGTATGCCGGACTGTTCCATCAGCGCCCTGGCGGACGGAAAACCGCGTCTTGACAAAATGGTGGCCTGGCCCGAAGAAGGTGACCCTCTGCTACACATGCCAGACGCTGGAAGAAGCGCCGAAGCCTTTGATACGACGGTTGATGAACTGAAAGCGCTGAATCCGGACTGGGAAGAAAATTTTGCCCGCGATGGATACTTTTTATCAGTTAAAGGTACAGGCAGAACCATTTTACCGCAGAATGATGTGGTCTGGGTCAAGGTGGACGCTCCGTGGGCTGGTGGCTACAAAACGGTTTATGAGGTTCCGGCCAGTCTGGACAGGCAGGCGGCTGCGGCAATGGTATGGCGGGATTATTTTCAACAAAATTTCTGCGGCGGGTTTCACGCGGGCTCTCTCCCTTACGAGAGCGCAGGAAGACGTGGACCCCCAGGTTCAGTGTCCGTGCGGTGGACGGGCTCTCACGAAGTTTTCTGAATTTGACAACTTCCTGCACGCGGAGCAATACGTAACTAA
>VOFG01004470.1_pt1 | contig 18985 bp, 38 predicted proteins | sample 5384171 | NCBI WGS metagenome assembly VOFG01 (sample SAMN12384726, study PRJNA508395) | human gut metagenome | isolation source: healthy gut F | host: Homo sapiens
TGGTCACTGAGTTCATTTTTGCGATATATCCATTGGCTTCCAGAAGCTTTTGAGCTTTGAAAACATCGGATTTCTGGCTGATATAGAGATCCAGATCGCCAAGCTTTACGATATTCGGGAACAGGATAGCAGGAAGCAAAGGCTGATTCCTTAAGAAGGATGCAGTCGATTCGTTGTCTTCAAGAAGGGAAACCGTATGACGAGTAAACTGGTCAATCTGATAATAATTCAGCATCATGCTGCGTGTCCGCTGGAGCATGGAAGGATAGAAAGGTGTGCCTCGAAAAGAAGACAGAACAAAAGGAACCGTGCAGTGATCTTCGGCAAGTCGGGCAAGGTCTACCAGTTCTTCAGATGGAATGGTGACAGGTCTTTCATGACCGGTACAGGTATTTCTGATGATCTTTAAATAATGTTTATATGATGGCTGCATGGAAAACTCCTGAAAATAAATGCATTTTTGACTCATAGGTAACTATTCAGCTGGAATGCATTTTGACTCATAACTGTGAGGCTACTGAATAGTTGTGATAATAGAGTATAACACGAAGTATTTGCTAAATAAAGGGGGAGAATATGAAAAAAACAGAAGGATATCGGATCAGGAAACTGGAAGATGAATATGTGGTTCTTCCGTTTGGAAAGAGAGCAGAGGAAGTAAATGAAGTAATCTCTCTGAGTGAGACAGCCGGATTTATGTATCTTCATGCAGAAGAAGCTGACTCAGCAGAGGAACTTGCAGAACTGGTCAGCAAAGCATATGAGGTGGAAAAATCCGTAGTGTATGAAGATGTGGTGTCGGTTGTCAGAACTCTGAGAGAAAAAGGCCTCTTACTTTGATCTTACACGTCATAAAAAAAGCAGTCAGTCTGAAACAAAAAGGACGTACTGGCAGCATCAGAAGCCAGAGAGCAGAGAGAAAGCGGTATACAGGATTCCTCACAGAGATTTCTCTGCCATTGCGTACAAAAGCAATGAGTTTGCCCCTGAACTGGTCCGGGCGAAGCGGACCTCAATCTCATACTGATTATCTCCAGTCATATAATAGCCATCGGCAGTAACACGGACGATACGGTGCAGAACAAAATTCCCTGATCGCGGCGGTAGAGAGCCACATCATTTCTCTTAAGTGAGGTGACAGGAACCTGCTGGATCAGAGCCTCATCTCTTCCGGGAATGAAGAGGGGATACATGCTGAATCCCTGTGGTTTAAGACGGATAATATTTCCTTCCTGGAGAAGCTGTTCGAGATCTGTTTTGAAATCTCCTGTGTTCTTTTTCATAAAAATCCTCATTTCCAGTGTGATTTTACATTAGCAAATACATTATAATATGCTAAAAAAAAAGACAAGAAAATGGAGAAAAAATGGCTTAAATAAAGGGTTTGCGGGTTGACTTTTTGAAGGAATTCTGTATAATATATAAGAAAAAATGACATTGAAAAACAATGAAATATGAACCGACGAAAGAGAGGAAATAAAGATGATGAACACGTACAAAAAGCCGGTTGTGACTGTAGATGCAGGAATGGCAGAGGGAGTTTATGCCGCAAGTGGGGCAGCACAGGGAACATTGAATGTTACCTATTATGGTGTATGGGACAGATGGGGGTACGAATGGTGGTAAAGGGCCTTGCAATGGCAGACTGGTCTGATCTGAACGGAACGATTACTCTGAATATTACTTTCAATGACACAGTAGATCAGGTGAAACAGATGATGCTTCTGTTCAGGCATCCTGGTCAGGAAAGACTGCTACATTTACATTTGCAAGTACAGCAACTAATCCTCTGACTATCGGAATTCATCTGAATCATGGAACAAGCATTGATAATCTTCAGATGACAGGATTTACTTATTCAGTGAACTAACAGGAAATTAAATTTATAAGCTGTTCTGCAGGCAGAACCCACAGAACCCGCGGGTTCTGTGCCTTTTTTAAAATTCCCGCACCATTCTCAATTTCCACTTCATCCAGTACTTCACACCTCTTATCGCGTATCGCATAAACTCTCGTACAGATATTTAATACTGTAGGACGATGGGTTGTCACAATACAGGTCCTTGGATAGGTATCCTGCATGATGTTTTTGAAGAACCTTTCTTTCGGTGGCAACATCAAGTGCCGAAGTTGCCTCATCCAGAAGAAGGATCGGAGACTTGCGGAGCAGTGCTCTTGCAATAGAAAGTCTCTGTGCCTGTCCCTCAGAAAAACCGCCGCCCGTTCTTTTACAACGCTCTGGATACCATCGGGAGTTGCTCCACGAAATCCTATGCACAGGAAGTTTGAGAGGCCTCTATGATTTCCTCATCTGTGGTATCCGGCTTTACGTTTCGCATATTTTCTGCGATGGTTCCCGAAAACATGGTATTTCCCTGCGGAACATAGGAAAAAAGCTTTCTGGTCGAAGGTGACATAGGAACCTGTCTTTTGATTTTGCACCGGCACAGATATGGAAAGGTCTCCGCTTTGCGCATACAAAAGAGAAAGAATCAGCCGCAGCATAGTTGTTTTTCCCTCGCCGGAAGGTCCTACCAGGGCTACGATCTCATGCGGGTATGCTTCCAGAGAAGCGTCTGCGAACACATGAGTTCCGGAACGATAAGTATAGTTCAGATGCTCCATGGAAAGCCCGAAGCCCTCTGAACGATATTTTTTTCAAAAAATATTTACAGCATCATCCTGACTGTAATCCTCCTGGGGCATTTCCACAATGTCTATAAGACGTCCAGCGGAAATAGTCAGGAAATGGCAGATGGAACCAGGCTGGCAAGGGAGTTTACAGAGCTTGTCAATGTGCCGGACAGAGACAGAAACATGGTCATGGTTCCGTAGCTGATAACATTGCTCCACACACGATAAATTCCCCATCCATAGCAGCTGTAAGATACAATAAATCCCACAATGGACATAAGCACAGAAGTGAGAATGGATATTCTCTGAAATTCCAGGCGCATGCCAATATATTCCGTTTGCAGGGATTTCAGCTTTTCTGTATAAAACCGGATCAGGTCAAAGGCCTTGATGGTCTGGATATTGGAAAAGGCTTCCTGGTTGAAGCCGTACATTTTGGCATTCATGGCAGCACTTTTCTGGTTGTTGTTCCGCATTCTCCTAAGAAGGGGACGGGACATCAGAGCTGAAAGAATTCCAAGAAGGGCGAATAAAGCAAAGGTAGGGTCATAGTACAAGACTACAGCCAGAGCACTGATGAAACGGAAGGTATAAATAATCAGGTTAGGAATCCAGTTCAGGATTCCGCTGGAGATATTGGAAGCATCGGAGCTCCACCGTGTCACCAGATCGCCGGTATGGTAATCCGTAAGAGATTCCCAGTCAGTCACCAGCATTTTGGAAAAAAATGTCATTCTTAATCTCGGAATCCACTTTAAGGCTGATGAAGGTGGAGGCATATCCGGAAGCCTGTGAAACCAGGATATTGGCTACGGAAAAACCGATCATTGCAGCAAAGGTGGAGAGCAGCTTTCCGGTCTGATGCCCGGTGATAATGTCTACCAGATCCTTGGAAATCAGACTGGAAACCAGAGAAACGCAGGGAGCCTGTAATTCCAAAGAGTGTATACAGGATCATGGATTTCAGTAACGTCTTCCGTATTGATAGATCCAGAGCGTTTGCCGCCATTTTCTGCAGTGTTCCCTGTCTGAGATGTTTCCAGATCAGCTGGAGCTTATTTTTCATGGAGCACCTCAGGCGGTCAATCTCTTCCCGGATGACTTTTACAGCAGACTGGTTTTCGTACAAAACATTTCCCATTCGGAATGACCGGAAAACAGCCATGCTTTTCCCTGATAGAGAACAGAAGCTGAGTGGATTGCAAACAGTCCGTTTCTTTGTGCTGTGAAAAGGGAAAAACAGCCGTATGGCGTGAAATAAATTTTCTATATTTGTTTCAGAAACCTGTGGGTGGCAGTAAATCCGTACATAAGTACCATCTTTCAGCATATGAGCTTCGTAAAGATTCTGCATCTGTGGGAAAAGAACAACATAACGGTCGGGATTTTCAAAAACAGTCATTTCAGAATTCTGCAGAAGAACCTGTCCGTAACAACGACTGGGCGGAGGCGCGGTGACCAGTTCGATTTCCTGTGAGGTATCATCATCCGAAAATTCATGATAAAAAGGTTTGAAATTTGGGGAAATCAGTTCTGCAGAACCATATAGTTTTATGCAGATTCCTGCGATTATCATAGAGACAGAAGGGATTGATGAAATCAGGTGGAGATCTTCTGTGATCATTCCCATGGCTGTAAGCTGTGTCAGAAAATCCGTCACATCTTTCAGAAGTTCAGGAAGATAAGCCTCATCCAGATGATAAGTCCTGGCAAGTATTTCTGCCAGTTGATGCGGTTCGGCACCTTCATGATGCTGAAGCACATTCCACAGGAAAGTACTGGTCTCATTCAGCACAAAGCCTTTTTCAGATCGGCAATCTGCTGACCATAAGGTAAGAGAAACTGATGCCTTTGATTTTTCGAAGTGTATATCCGGGCTGACATTTGAACATGATAAAAAAATTCCTTTCTTTTTCAAAGCCAATTCTTGTAAACTTATATATGTGTTGTGATGTCTGTGACTATAACAAATTATATCACTGAGGAGGGAAGAAATACAAGTTATTGCCAATTGATGTACAAAAGTATAAAATAGTTTCAAAAAGCAGGCAGTATCAGACTGCCGGGAATGTAAAGGAGGAAAAGCTTTTATGGACTTAAAGAAATTTGTGCTGGAATAATCCTGTATGCAGAGAAGCTGTGATCGTGGGCGATCATTTCAGGATTACAATGCTGACAACTGCCCTGATCCGTTTTGAGTACAGCGAAGACGGAGGATTTGAGGACAGAGCAACACAGATGGTATGCAATCGTGATTTCCCGGTGCCGGAATTCAGGGTGATGACAGCGGGAATTACATATTTACACCAAAGATCTGAAATCCACTATGACAGGCAGAAATTTTTCTCCAAGCGGTCTGATGATACGTGTGGCGGGTGGAAAAGCCAGCGAGCGTGTGTGGCATTATGGTGATGAACCAAAAAGATCTGCTGGGAACAGCCAGAACCCTGGATGAAGCAGACGGTGAGATTCCGCTGAGTCATGGAATTATGTCCAGAAACGGTTTTTCAGTGCTGGATGATTCCCACACAATGGCTATGGGCGAAGATGGAATGGTAGAGCCACGTCAGGGAAACAGAGCAGACTTTATTTCTTTTGGATATGGTCACAGATATGTGGAATGTCTGCAGAAACTGGTGGAGCAGATATTATAAATACTCAGAAGAAAGCTATATGGAGCTGATGGACAAATTCGATGAAAAAGAATATCCCATTCACAGTAGCTGTAATAGATATGGACTGGCATCAGGTTGATGTGGACCCTAAATACGGAAGCGGATGGACAGGATATACTTGGAACAAAAAGCTTTTCCGGATCCGAAGCGCTTTCTGGAAAGCTGCCATGACAGAGGAATGCATACTACCTTAAACGTACCTCCTGCGGATGGTGTGCAGGGCTGTGAAGAAATGTATGTTGATATGGCAAAGGAAATGGGCGTGGACTATGAAAAATGAGGACCCGGTTGTATGTGATCCGGCAAGCCCAAAGTTTATGGATGCATATTTTAAGTATCTTCATCATCCGCTGAGAGGCTGAAGGTGTGGATTTCTGGTGGATTGACTGGCAGCAGGGCAGCAACTGCAAGGTTGAAGGATTGGATCCGCTATGGATTTTTAATCATTTTCATTATCTCGATAATAAAAAGAGACGGTAAGCGTCCAATGACATTTTCGCGATATGCAGGTCCGGGAAGCCATAGATATCCGATTGGATTTTCGGGAGATACACATATTACATGGGAGTCGCTTGATTTTCAACCGTATTTTACAACGACAGCGACAAACATCGGATATGGATGGTGGAGCCATGATACCGAGGAAACCTATGAAATTACCGAACAACTATTATTTCGGTACAGAGATGATGGTATCTCCATTACAGATAAAGCTGATCCGGTAACAGGACTGGCCGGTGCAAAGACATGGATCCGCAAGGGAATCTGGTATGATTTCTTTAACGGAAGAGCATATAAGGGCGGCAGAAAAGTGGATCTCTGGAGATATTTATGGATGCCGGTACTTGTGCGTGAAGGCAGCATCATTCCGCTGAAGGACATGGAAGGATATGATAATTCCATTGAGAATCCTGAGAAACTGGAAGTACTTGTATATCCTGGAGAATCAGGAGAATTTGTACTCTGGGGGAAGACGGTGGGGACACACCGAAGACCTGGATGAGAACTGGGTATCCCACCAGAATGACGAAGACTGCAGATGAGAATGGAACAGTATTTATTGTAGAAGCTGCGCAAGGGAAATACAGCAGTGATCCCGCAGAAACGTTCCTGGAAGATCCGGCTTCTGCAACATTCAGGACAAACCGCTTGGGAGGTTACTGTAAACGGACAGGTATATAAGGATGCAGAGTTCGCAGAGGATGAGAAGCTTCATGGAACAATAGTGATCCTGAAGGACAATTGTGCCGACAGATGCAGGGTGAAGATTACTTTTTGTGGCAGATGCAGCTGTTTATCATAGAGACTATGCAGCAGAAGAGGCTTATGAGGTTCTGAAAAAGCACAGATTACCTAATATGCACAGAAGACAGACGTTTATAAAGTAGTGAAAGAGCTGGGCACAGAGGCAGTGCCAGTTCTGGTATCCATGAATTTGAACCGTCATTGCTTGGGGTACTGATGGAATTCTACAATGGGAATTTAACCGAATCAAGCTGGTTCCCAGCGGTATTTCTCAAAAATCCCGCTCGCCAGTTGTGTCTTACTGTGAGAAAGGATTTCACAAAAAGTCCGAAGGAGTGCCGGATCTTGCGATCCGGCAAGTATGAAAGAAAAGTTTTATTATAAATAAAGCGTTTGCTACCGGAGGACCAAACAGTTGTTATGAGGAAAATTCTCCAACCTATACAGAAGGAACTGTTTGAGCTTGGTATTCCGGTTTAGGCCTTTGCTATGGCGCTCAGCTTATGATGCATATTGCTTGAGGAAAGGTAGAAAAGGCAGGTGTCGTGAGTACGGTAAGACGGATGTTTTCGTAAAGACGGATTCTCCTTTTTTTAAAGATGTTTCAGAAAAAACGGTTTGCTGGATGAGTCACTTTGACTATATTTCCAAAACAGCACCGGGATTTGAAATTGTGCGCATACGGCAGACTGTCCGGTTGCAGCAGCAGAAAACGAAGCAGAAAAACTCTATGCGATTCAGTTCCACCCGGAGGTACTTCATACAGTAGAAGGAAAGAAAATGCTTATCGAACTTCGTTTAAAATGTCTGCGGATGCGCCGGAGACTGGAAGATGGATGCCTTTGTGGAACATTCCATTAAAGGAGATCCGTGAAAAAGTCGGAAACGGAAAGGTGCTTCTTGCTCTGTCCGGTGGCGTTGATTCTTCCGTTGCAGCAGGTTCTTTCCAGAGCCATCGGCAAACAGCTGACATGCGTGTTCGTAGATCATGGCCTTCTTCGTAAAAGACGAGGGAGATGAAGTAGAAGGCGTATTTGGCCCCAATGGTCAGTTCGACCTGAATTTTATCCGCGTCAATGCACAGCAGAGATATTATGACAAACTTGCCGGTGTTACAGAGCCGGAAGCAAAAACGTAAAATTATTGGCGAGGAATTTATCCGTATTTTTGAAGAGGAAGCGAAGAAAATCGGAGCTGTTGATTTCCTTGCACAGGGAACCATTTATCCGGACGTTGTAGAGAGCGGTCTTGGCGGAGAATCCGCGGTGATCAAGTCTCATCACAATGTGGGCGGCCTTCCGGATATGTTGATTTCAAAGAAATCATTGAGCCACTTCGTGATCTGTTCAAAGATGAAGTCCGTAAAGGCCGGTCTGGAGCTTGGAATTCCGGAAAGACTTGGTATTCCGTCAGCCATTCCCGGGCCCGGGTCTTGGAATCCGTATCATCGGAGAAGTAACAGCTGAGAAAGGTTCGTATCGTTCAGGATGCAGATGCTATTTACCGAAGAAGAAGACAATTGCCAAAGTACAAGAACCGGACTTGACCATCCGTGGATGCCGAACCAGTATTTTGCAGCACTCACCAACATGCGCAGCGTAGGCGTCATGGGCGACTTGAGAACGTACGATTATGCCGTTGCACTTCGTGCCGTAAAGACCATCGACTTCATGACCGCAGAATCATCTGAGGTCCCGTATGAGGTGCTGAATAAAGGGATGAGCAGAATTATAAATGAGGTTCGGGAGTTAACCGCGTATTCTATGATTTGACTAGTAAGCCGCCTGGAACGATTGAGTTTGACTTTCCAGGTTGTTTCCGGTGATTCATGTCCGAGCCGGTCCGAAATTTTGATGGAAAATTTCATATCGATCAGCATACTTGCATGGGAGTGCCGGAGATCGTGGATCCTGATTTCCGGAAGGCCAGATCTGGCAGTTGCCCGTTTAAATTCTGACCGCATGCCGGACTTCTGGAAATAGAAGATACGTTCGTCAGGTTCAATGGCCATACTGGCAACATAGTCCAGAAGCTCTTTTTGTACAGTGACTGGGGAATGTTCACGACACGTTTGCTCTTTTCGGTCTTGGGTGTCTGGAAGTATTGCTCGCCTTTTTATCACCACAAAGTTCTTGTTAATGGATACGGAGCAGTCCGGCAGTATATCCGCCGGAGTAATGGCCAGAACTTCTGCAGATCGAAGCCCACCATAGAACATGAGGCTGAAGGCCATCCTGTATGCGCTTTTTTTCTCAAATGTCAGAAAGTAATCAAATTGTTCTCTTGTCCAGATGTTCATTTCATCTGCACTGCTTTTTCCAATCGCACCAGCTGCAAGGCATGGATTGCTTCTGAGCTTATAGTATTTGACGGCATAATTCATGATAGCAGACATCTGGTTATTGATGGTCTTCAGATACGTCTGAGAATAAGGATTTCCTTTTTCATCCCTGTAATTAATCATGGCATCTTGCCACCGATGGATCACGATCGGAGTAATGTCACCGATTTTCATATCTTTAAAGAATGGCAGCAGTTTCATGTCTATCAGATACTGCTTATTTTCCAGAGTGGTCAGTTTCAGCCGGGAGCTGCAGTCTGACATATAATTCTTGATCAGAGCAGAAAACAGGATATCTGGATCCTTGGCTCCCTGTGCCAGAAAGTCACGTTCCCATTCTATAGCCTCTTTTTTGGTAGAAAACCCCTTTTGCATTTATGCTGACGCTTGCCAAGCCAATCATCATAGTAGAACTTGGCATACCATTTTGTCTTTCCATCTTTGGTAAAATACTTATAAGCCGGCATCTGAAACCTCCATTATTAAACAAAAGCAAATGTAATCAACAAATGTTTGACAAAAAATGTTGAATATAGATATAATGTACTTAACAAGAGAACCGTTGGTCAGTGTACACCTGACCGCCGGATAAAACTATAGCTAAAAAAATAGCGCCTAATCTTACCAGGACGAGGGCGCTATTTTTTATGCATTAAATTGATAACAAGAGTTACAACTGCACAAAGCATAATTACTAAAAGTAAATAAATCACCATATGTAACCATCAGCACCAGCCTCCTTTCACAAAAGTGTCCGGCGGCTGACATAACACCCCAACGGTTCCCTAGTTAAATATACTATTCTGTTTTTTCTTCTTCCATCTTCTCCATCATTCCTAAAAAGATGCGTTTCTCTTTTTTGGATAGCTGACGGTACCGCAGGATAATGTCCTGTTCATCTTCTGAGGCAATGGCACAGCTGTATTCGGAATTACCCACAAGGTAATCCATAGAGGTGTCGAGGGCTTTTGACAGGCTTGCAGTGGCATCTATTCCAGGAACAGTCTTTCCGGCCAGAATGTCACAGCAGGCTTCTTCTGTCAGTGTTGATTTTTTGATCAGGTCCGGGAGACTCATCTGCAACTGAGCCAAACGGGCTTTTTATTCTTGTCTGCACTGCGGAAACTTCTTTCGGATCCGCGACAGCATATCTTGAAGTAGTCCGGCCAAGAATGTAATCTGCTGGCACACCGAAGCATGCAGCACTGCGATTAACAAATTCTGTTGATGGGGAAAGAGTAACCTCTTTCGACATTCGATACTACTTGAGCAGAAAAACCTATTGCTTTTCCAAACTCGGATTGCCGCAGATCAGCCTCAGCCCGCAATTCTTTTATTCGTTCACCAATTGTCATAAATATTCCCCATCTTATCAATAAACTATTACACGATAGAGAGACTTTATCTACGCTTCTTTTTAAATTGTATTATATTGATTATACCAAGAAGAATACAAAAAGCCACCAATACACCATAAGATCGGACCGCCGCCAGTTACTTCATTGACAAAGCTACCTACAGATATTGCAGCAACGCCAATGATTATTAAAATGGATCCAATAAATAGGAAGGCTCCTGGAGAAACAACAGAAGAATTTTGTTTTGAACTTTTTCCAGAAGAAGGATGGTTTTATTAGAAACATGTTGCGTATATGAAACACCTGTGCCAGGAACGGAAATCCTGGTATTGACACCGGATTTGGAATTAACAGAAACGCCGCCATGTTTTCCACCAACACTGACTCCTACGCTTTTCTTTTTCCTACATTAAGTTTTACACCAGGAGCGACTTTGATGCTTTTTTCTAACTCGTAGACCCATATATTACCTTCCTTTCCTGCTTCGGTACCACTCGAAGCTTATTATTTTGCTATTTTTTCTTAAGAGGTTCTTATCTGGTATCAATTCTTCCTGTCGTTTTAAACATTTTAAATACCCTTTCAATTCACCTCGAAATTCCAATTGCGCATCATGCGGAAGTTGGTGAAATAGTTTTAAAATATTTTGATCATCTTGGGATATTCAAACGGATTTTTCACCGAAGCAATATATAGTCAGTTGATACGCCGAAAATTTTGCTAGCTTAACAACAACATCACAAGAAGGCTTTCCTTTCTTCCAATCCGAGACAGAAGAATTGGAAATTTCCAAATCAAAGTGAGCTTTTTATGCCGTAATTCCGTTTTCTTTTAATAATGCAAGGATTCTATCTAACATGAAACCTCCTTCAAAAAAATTGGAAATATCCAAATAAAAGTTATTGACAAATTGGAAATATCCATTATTATTAAAAATGTAATAAACAAATGTTTAATGCAAAACAAAAAAAAGAGAGTTACATCGATAAATCGGAGAGCAATGCTTTATTGTTTTCTTCAATCATGGCCGCCACAGCAATGATAAGAGCCTCAGCAGATGCTTCCGACATAACAGTGTTTCCGGCAGGAATACCGTTTTTAATAATTCAGAAAGAATCCGGCGGTTTTCGTCACCATAACGTTTAAGCCCAATTCTTCTGAGATTATCAATCCAATTATCCATGATAACTCCTTTCTGATTATTTTAATGCAATCGCAAACAAATGTAAACAACAAATGTAATAAACATTTGTTGAAAACGGAGGTGATATTTTGAAGCGAAAAACTGTCGCCATGGTGCAAAGAAGTAAAAAAAACCTTAATCGACAGAGATATGTCTGTCACGGAATTGTGCGGTGAAGTTGGGATGTGCAGGAACTACGTGACAACCACCATAAATGGAAGAATGTATGCACCTGCACTTGCTGAAAAAATCAGCAAGGCCCTGGATATCGATACAGAGTACACAATTTAATTACCATAAGTTGATTATACAGCTTATAGAAGGAGAGAAAAATGTCGAAATTTGCTACGAAAGCAGCGGCTAATATGTTTTGCCAGGCACGATATGAGGCGGCAAAGTCAAATGAGCGTCTGAGCAGCAGAGAAGGTGCTGCGGAAGAAATAGGAATTGATCGTACAAGGCTAGCCAGAATCGAACTTGGGAGCACAATACCATATCAGGAGGAGGTCCTTTTGATGGCTGACTGCTATAAGGCACCAGAATTGAAAGGAAATTATTGCCGTGAGATGTGCCCGCTTGGAAAGAACATGCCGAAGATTGAGAATGCAGGACTGGATAGAATCAGTCTGAGAATGCTTTCTTCTTTTAAGAAGATAAACGAGGCAAAGGAATCACTTCTTGATATTACGGCAGACGGAATTATCTCAGAAGAGGAAAAACCGGAACTGAAAAAATCATTCAGACATTAGATGAAGTAAATGAGATCACACAAAATCTGAAAAATTGGGTTGAGAGAAATCTGGAATGAGGTGCTTGGTATGGAAAATGCAAACGGTGTAATCAAAAAAAAGCTTACATCTGCGGAACGTTCTTACTATACAGCCGCTGAGGTCAGAGAAATGATGGGTGTGAGCAGGGATACGGCATATCGCATGATACGCTCCCTTAGGTCGGACCTGATAGCCGATGGACAGCTTGCCAAGGGGTATCCGTCAGGGAAAATCCCCAAAAAGGCATTTAACAAATTATACATGATTGAATGAAAGGAGTGGGTACGATGGCTTTTTATAGAATCTGCCCGGATTGCGGAGCGTATCTGGATCCGGGAGAACAGTGCAGTTGCCATGAAGAACGCCTGATCGAAATGGAAAGAAAAGAAAAAGCAACTGCATTTGTTGAAAAGATGATGAAAGAAGAAAAAAGTGGCCAGCTTCGCCTGGCAGTATAGGAGGGAAAGATGCTGACAGCAAAAGATCTTGAAAAATATCATCAGGCCGCAGAGCGGATCCTGAATGCAATGGACAACAGCCCGGTGCCGATCAGCTGGCACGAAATGGACAGAATGGCATTGCAGAGCGTTATCGCAAAGGAATTGATTCTCATTGACAAGGAGGCAAGAAATGAATGTATGCAAGGTGCCGGATATGTGCAAAAACATGGAATATAAGTATATCACAGAAGATTCCAAAACAAGGGTATATCTGTCCGTGGTGCGAGAATTCAATGAGGCAGAATATGAGAAATACTATCATCCCAAAAAGAAAGAGAAAGTGAGAAAGAGAATCCTTTTTTGCAAAAACTCATGAAATATGCAGTTCCAGTTCTGGTGAGTACAGTGCTTTATAACGCACTGTCCAAATAACTTTATATCGAAAGAGGAAGCCACGAAATTGGTTCAGAAATAGTTTTTGGTCGGAATATTCGGACTTGGCATCTTTTGGTTTTCTGAATTGGTTCGTAGGAGGTGATGAATATTAAAAAGGCCTTGGATAATAAGGGGAAAGTGGAGTGTAGACGGCACCCACGATCCTATCCAAGACCAGTCAGAACTTTTTAAAAAACAGGTTATCGACCCTTTGTTTTTAAAGTCATCGTCATTTTATCACAAAAATAGGAGGTTATCAAGTAGATGAAAGATGTTTTAGGAAGCTTGCCGGAAGTTATCACGGCATACAAAAATTACAACCTGCTGGTTCCGACAGCAACGGACGTGCAGCTCAATCCATTCTACAAATTCCATGTAGAAGAGGTTCCAGTCGATCTGGGTGAAAACAGCGGAGACATTTTCAAGGTTGGTTCAGTTAAGACTGGGAAGCAGGATGAGAGGAAAAGACATCTGGGAAGATGTGTTTTCTTTATCTAAGCCTTTGCTCAACAAAATGGCTATGGCAGCCGGTATCAGTTCAATCCCAAAGGAAACATATGGTGAGCGTATCGACCGGGTTACATACCGGGCACAGGCTCAGGGAGCCATGCGCAAAGCTGACGGAACAGCCAGAACAGAAACCGACCAGAAAGTGATCTGCCTGGAGGATGAAGAAGAGAAGTATCGCATTGAGTTTGCGGATAAAGCTGCAAAAGGCATAACTGATGAAAAACAGGCACAGGCAGCTGCGGAAATCTTTTTTCTGGACAATGGGTGGAATCAAGAACAAATGGGGAAGAAATGTCAGGCGTTTTGTGGTTGCGAAAGAAGACAGAGACAGATACATCGATCGCTCTGTTATGGTAAACATGGCATTGCTGAAAAAGACCTGGGCTGAAAAGGCTATGACTGGTGCGAAGCTTCGTGTTATAAGAGCTCTGCTTGGCGTAAAAGGTACATACACAAAGGCGGAACTGCTGAAAAATTTCGCTATCCCAACAGTTATTTTTTCGCCTGATTTCTCGGATCCACAGGTCAGACAGGCGATGCTGACACAAGGCATGAACTCTGTGAACAATATGTTTGGTACACCACAGATAGCAGTTAAGAACGTGGATTTCGAATCTGAAAGCACGGTATTTACTCAGGATGATCTGGACAATCCGGCATATTCTTCGGATACAGAAATCGAAGATGATTATCCACCAATGCAGGAGCCGGATGTTGCTCCAGAACCGGAGTCAGAACCAGAGCCGGACCGATCAATGGATTTTCAGTGCTCCAGATGCGGTGAAGTCATAAATGAAAGAGTTTATGAATATTCAATCAATAAATTTGGAGAGCCGCTTTGCATTAAATGTCAGAGAGGAGGCGGACGCAGATGAAAATAATAAAAGGTATCAACAGAATTAGAAATGTCCGTACATGAATTTCCGGAAGGGACTATGAGAGAACAGAACAAAGCTCTGTATGATCTGATCGGGAACAGGTGCGACATAGTTGAGCATGTAATGCCGAAGAGATTATACACAGAACTGAAAATGCCATCTACTCCTGTTAAAGAACCAGGGAAGTGTGTGAGCATGCTGATTGATGAAGAGGGAAGATTGAAGCCGAACAAAGCAAATTTGATCGGAAGTTATCTTTACGAATTTGATAAACACGGATGCCCCATTGTTGGAAATATTCTCTTTATCGGAGAAAAGATGGGAGATGGTGGCGTTGAATTCTGCGGAATTAGCGAGGAGAACTTTTCACTTTTAGAAACGGAATTGAAGAACATGATCACAGCGATGAAAGCAACAGTAAAGGAGATGAGCAAATGAAAATACTTCATACTGCCGACTGGCATATCGGCCAGTTTAAAGGTCCTGTGGTGGACGGAGTGAATCTCCGTTCACAGGATACAGTAAAATGTCTTGAGTATATGGTTGATGTAGCTATTAAAGAACGACCGGACATTGTTTGCATTTCTGGTGATATCTTCCACCAGGAGCAGATGGTCGGTACGGTACTCGGACGAAATGATTATTGCAACAGATACGATCACAAAATTGGCTGACATTGCGAAAGGGGTGATCGTAATGAGGAGAACGCCGAACCATGATGGAAGCGGACAGTTCAGAGTTTTGGATAGGATGTTTGCGAAAACTAGTCATGTGCATATAATAACAGCTCCAACTGTCCTTCACACACCATATACAGACATTGCCTGCATACCGGGATTTGACAAACAGGAGTTCAGAGCAAAATTCCCTGGTTTATCTGCAGACGAAGAAAATCTTGCATGGACGAAATATATTTCAGATATGGTTTTGCATTGAGAGCAGAGTGTGAAAAAGACACCGATTCTCATGGCACATTATACGGTTCCTGGTTGCAACATGGAATCAGGGCAGACTTCCTTCTTCACAAACTTTGAGCCGGTCATTCCAAGAGAAGCTTTAATGGCCGCAAGATATGAGGCGGTGCTTCTTGGCCATATCCATCGCCCGCAAATCATTGAAGGACTTGACAATGTATTCTATTCGGAGCGATCAATGCAATGAATTTTAATGATGAAGGACAGGATCGTGGATTCTGGATTCATGAATTTAACGAGAAAGGCACTTTGGTAAAAGGACATAAATACACTACTCCATACAGACAGTTCCACACTATCACCTGGGATCCTGATGAAGCTGGCGACTATATCCGTGAAGGAGCTATGTATCTTCACAGAACAGGCATTTCAGAAGATGTGACGGATAAGATAGTCGAGTGCGGTATTCCTGCACATCTGAGCAGAAAAAGCGCTCAACATTCCGCTACTGCAAAAGAACCTGTATGAGCTTGGTGCATTCTATGTGGCAGATATTGAAGCAGAAAGCACTATTGACATCACGAACCGCGGGCTTCTCTCGGAGGAAAGCGACCCAAGGTTGAATCTGAAAAATGGTTGGAGGAAAAGACATTTAAGAATCCAGACAAAATCGTGGAGCTTGCCAGGCAATCATGGCAGAAGCCATGAAACAGAGTACCACCGCAGAGATTCACGGTGTGTTTAAGCCGGTATCTATTTCGGTAAGGAATTACAGAAACTACAAGGAAGAAAGTTTTGATTTTCAGACATTTCATTCTGCACGATCAATGGAGTAAACGGTGCAGGAAAAGAGCAGCCTTTTCATGGATGCTATTGTGGATTGCCTGTTTGAAGAAACCCGTGAGGGAGATTGCAAGGCGTGGATTCGAGGTACAGAGGATGCAGAAGCGGCTCCATAGGAATTTATTTTCGACATCGGAGAGAAACGATTCAGGTAGTCCGCACCAGAACAAAATCCGGAAAACCAACTCTGAACTTGTCACAGTATCAGGAAGAAAGTGCTGACTGGATGAATCTGTCCAAAGGAAAGAATCATTGACACACAGGCTGAAATCGAGAAGCTTCTTGGCATGGACAGCATGACATTTCGCAGCTGCGCATTGATCATGCAGGACCAGTATGGATTATTCTTGCAGGCGAAGAAAGATGAACGTATCGCTATCCTTGGAAATCTGCTCGGGCTTGGAATCTATGGAGTAATGGAACTGGATGCCAGAAAGAAGCTTTGCGGATGCAAGAAAGGAGTTTGTTTCTAAAAAGCCGTTCGGATCAAGACTGACTTCATTAAGGCTCAGGGAAATCCAAAGGAAGAACTGGAGACAGTAGAAAAAGATATTCATAAAAAGCAGGAAGAACTTGAAAACCTGGATGAATCAGAAGAAAACTGCTCGAACGTCAGGAAAAAAATATCTGAGGCAGAGAAAGAAAGCGAAAAAAGCCAGAAGTGAATTAAAAAAGAATGCTCTGAGGAATGCAGTGCCATGGAACATGACCTGGAATATTCAAAGCAGACACTGACAGCGTGCAATAATCTATTGGAACTGGCCGATACGATACGGGAAAAAGCAAAACAGCATTCTGAATTATCTTTACAGCTTTCCGAAGCAGAGAAAGACGTTATTAAATATAAAAATGCAAAAAGAACACTGGATAGCTATAACGAAGATATTGACCGCTACCAGAGGATTATTACAAAAAGCTCAGAAATGAGCAGATAGATTCTCGGTTTTCTCTGCTGAGTTCCAGCGTTCCGACTGATCTGGAATACAGACTTGAAGAATTGAATCGCAAAAGAGGAACTTGATAGCCAGCAGGAAAAAGAGATGCCGTGCATCTATTGCAGATCACGAAACTGCAGCAAATCAGATCATCATATTCGAAGCAGATATCAGATGCAAAAATAAACGTGATTATCACCAGACAAAGGCTCAGGGAAATAAAACAGCAAGGAAGGAATTTATGAAAAATTCCGGATGTCAGGATATTGAAAATGCAAGTTGCCGATTTCTTGCAAAAGCAGTTGATGATGTCAAAAACCTTCCTGTTGAACGGGGCTGCTTACAGAAGTTTGAAAAAAAATCGAAACGCTGACATCTGAAATGAACAAGAAGGTAGCGGAGAAACAAAAAGAAATTTGGGAGATCGGATACAATCCAGATCAGCTGAAGTTGTTGCTCATACAGGTAAATGGACTTGCAAAATATGAACGCATAAAGAAAGATGCGAACAAAACAAACTCAGAAATTGCCCGTTTAGAAGCCGAAAAGGAATCGAACGATAAAAAATATAGGGCAGTGCGAGGAGAATCTGCCTACAGGTCAAATTAAAGGCCTCTGAAATAACGGAAACAGTTAATGAACTATCGGAATCAGTTGACAGACAGGAACAGATCAAACAGCGGATGACTCATCTGCAGACTTATGTAGAACAGGAAAAAGAACTTCCTGTTTACGAAGAAAGAAAGCAGCATGTTCTTTTGAAAGGATTGAGAGCATGGAAAAAGAGATGGAAAAACTTACTGACAGAAAATTCATCCTCTCTTCTCAGCTGACTGGCATGGATACCGTGATAGAAAAAATGAAGGAAACATTTTCAGCGGATATGGTGAAGAAACAGACAGGCAGATTCGCAGTAACAAGGAATCTCTTGAGAGAACTGCAGATCCAGAAGGGAGTACCTTGAACGTCTGGAAAATATCGATACCATGCGAGGAGAAATCTCCAAATGAATAATGGAATTGCTGTAGCTGCTGGCAGAGCGGACTGTTACGAAGCATTAAAGCAGGCATTTTTTTCAGGACGGAGTTCCACACCAGATCATCAGAACATCATTCCTCATATCACAGATACTACGAATAATATTCTTGGCCAGATGACTGGTGGAACGATGGGAGTGGAATTTGGTGATGGAGCGCACCGTCAAAGGAAAGGACGGAGGACAAGGCAACGCTGGATGTTCTGATCAACGAATATGGCAAGACAACTCTTCCATATGCTTCAAGAGCGGAGGCGAAGGTAAAAGCTTCTCTTGCTGTTATCCTTGCACTGTCGAGATCAAGGCAACAGCGGCAGGAATACAGCTTGGAATGCTCTTTATTGATGAACCACCATTCCTTGATGATGAGGGCGCACAGGCTTATGTAGATGCCCTTGAGACGATCCGTGATCGGTATTCCGATGTGAAGATTATGGCAATCACTCATGACGATGCCATGAAAGCGAGATTTGGCCAGGCTGTGACAGTAATTAAAACAGATGATGGCTCAAAAAGCAATCTATTAACAGGAGGGAAGATGGCAGATAAGAAAACTTATTATTACCTGAAACTTAAAGAAGGCTTCTTCGATTCAGAAGATATGCTTCTCCTGCAAGGAATGAAGGATGGATATATCTATAGGTGATATCTTACTTAAACTCTATTTAATGAGCTTAAGACAGGACGGCCGGCTTATGTATGAAATTATCCTTTGCCGGATATAGCAACAATTACACACCATCAAGTTGGAACTGTTGAAAAAAGCAATGAAAGTGCTGACATCCATG
>VOFG01003604.1_pt1 | contig 18984 bp, 22 predicted proteins | sample 5384171 | NCBI WGS metagenome assembly VOFG01 (sample SAMN12384726, study PRJNA508395) | human gut metagenome | isolation source: healthy gut F | host: Homo sapiens
GGGTGGGAGACGATCCGGAACTGCAACTACTGCGGAGGGACTGTACTGCTCGACTTCCTCGGCAAACCGCTGGCCGATGCCGGCACGCGGACAGCCGGCGACGCTCTCCGCCGAAGCGGACAAAATCTCCTGACGACCTTCCGCGAAAAATTCCCGGCGCTTCAGGACGCCGATCCTTTCACACTGAATATCTAACAGCTAACCTCACACGATCAATATGGAAGAAAAATTATTGCTGCTGGGTGACCAGGCCGTCGCATTGGGAGCCATTCATGCCGGGATTACCGGCGTGTACGCCTACCCGGGAACTCCCTCGACGGAGATCACCGAATATATCCAGACCTCGGAACTGGCCACGCTGCGCGTGCATAGCCGTTGTGGTGCACCAACGAAAAAACGGCGATGGAAGCCGCTCTGGGCGTCTCTTACGTCGGCAAGCGGGCGCTCGTCTGCATGAAGCACGTGGGCCTGAACGTGGCGGCCGACGCCTTCGTCAACTCACCTGATGGAGAACTACCCCGACGGATGTCCGCACCCGGTGCTGAAAATCGCGCAGTACCCGCTGCCCCGCACGCTGGTGCGCCGTATCGCCGCCGAGTGCGGCACGCTGCTGATCCTCGAAGAGGGCCAGCCCGTCGTGGAAGAGATCGTCCGGGGCGTGCAGCCCAATCCCGTGGCGATCCGCGGACGCCTGACCGGCGAACTGCCCCGCACCGGGGAGCTGACGCCCGACAGCGTGCGCGCGGCCCTCGGCATGGCGCCCCGCCGGACGCACGCCGCAAGCGGAATCGTCGTACCCCGCCCGCCCGCGCTCTGCCAGGGATGCGGACACCGCGACATGTACACAGCCCTGACGGAGGTGATCCGCGAGGAATACCCCGCGGGCAAGGTTTTCAGCGACATCGGCTGCTACACGCTGGGGTGGCTGGCGCCGCTGCACGCCATCGACACATGCGTCGACATGGGGAGCCTCGATCACCATGGCCAAAGGCGCGGCCGACGCGGGCCAGCACCCTTCGGTGGCCGTGATCGGCGACTCGACCTTCACCCATTCGGGCATGACGGGCCTGCTGGACGCCGTGAACGAGCGCGCGGACATCACGGTCATCATCTCGGACAACCTCACGACGGGCATGACCGGCGGGCAGGATTCGGCCGGAACGGGCCGTCTGGAACAGATCTGCGCCGGCATCGGCGTCGATCCCGCACATATCCGCACGGTCGTGCCCCTGCCCAAGAACCGCGAGGAGATGAAGGCCGTGATCCGCGAGGAGATCGCCCACCGGGGCGTCTCGGTGATCATCCCGCGAAGAGAATGTATCCAGACCGCAAACGGCACCACAACGCCCGACAAAACAAAACGACCAAATCTTTGAAACCTATGAAACTAGATATCATTCTGTCCGGGAGTAGGGGGCCAGGGAATCCTCTCGATCGCCGCCGTCATCGGACGGGCCGCCCTCGAAGACGGGCTTCACATCAAGCAGGCCGAGGTCCACGGCATGAGCCAGCGCGGCGGCGACGTACAATCGAACCTGCGCATCTCGTCCGGAACCGATCCGTTCCGACCTGATCGCCCGCGGCGGGGCCGACCTGATCCTGTCGCTCGAACCGATGGAGGCGCTGCGCTACCTGCCTTACCTGTCCGACACGGGCTGGATCGTGACCAACGCCGCGCCTTTCGTCAACATTCCGAACTACCCGCAGGTAGACGACCTGCTGGCCGACCTGAAACGCTTGCCGCGCGTCATCCTGCTCGACGTGGATGCGCTGGCCAAAGAGAACAACGTCCCGCGCGCCGCCAATGTCGCTGCTGGGCGCCGCGTCGCCGATCCTGGGCATCGGGATCGCGAAAAAATCGAAGACGGCATCCGCCGCTTTTTCGGACGCAAAGGCGACGACGTAGTCGCGATGAACCTCAAAGCGCTGACATGCGGCCGAGAAGCCGCCGAGCACATCATGCGGAAACATCTGTAAAAAGCGAAAACGAAAAAACATGCAAAATAGCGTATTCAGTCGACAACTGGTCGAATCGATCGTCGACGAGCTGAAGATCACCGACCTGGCACAGGCCACGATCGGACAGGTAGTGCTGCTGGCCTCGGCCCTGGAGCAGCGCACGGGCATCCCTTTCATCCGGATGGGACCAGGGCGTACCGGGCCTGAGCCCCAACCAGGTAGGAATCGCCGCCGAAAAAGCGGCGCTCGACACCGGTATCGCGCCATCTACCCGGCCGCCGAAGGCGTTCCGGAGCTCAAACGCGAAACCTCGCGCTTCGTAAAGGCCTTCCTGAACGTAGACATCACGCCGGAAGCCTGTATTCCGACTACCGGATCGGTCGCGGGATCGTTCGGCTCGTTCATCGTCACGAGCCAGTGCTCGCCCGGTAAGGATACCGTTGTTCATCGACCCGGGATTCCCGATCCAGAAATCGCAATTGAAAATACTGGGTGTCAAATACCGCCAGTTCGACATTTTCAACTATCGGGGAGCAGCGTTGCGCGACAAGCTGGAAAGCTTTCTGAAAGAGGGAAATATCTCGGCGATCATCTATTCGAACCCGAACAATCCGGCCTGGATCTGCCTCGAAGAGGAGGAATTGCAGATTATCGGCGAGCTGGCCACGCAGTACGACACGATCGTGCTCGAAGACCTGGCCTACTTCGCGATGGACTTCCGACGCGATCTGAGCCGTCCGTTCGAACCTCCTTTCCAGGCGACCGTAGCGCGTTACACCGACAACTACATGCTGATGTTGTCGGCCTCGAAAATATTCAGCTATGCCGGCCAGCGAATGGCCGTCGTATGTATTTCCGACAAACTCTTCAACCGCCGTTACCCGGCCCTGGCCGAACGCTACAACGGAGCCGGACTTTTCGGCAACACGTTTACCAACGCGATCATGTACATGATCACTTCCGGCGCCAGCCATTCGGTACAGTTCGGCCTCGCGGCGATGTACAAAGCGGCCTGCGACGGACAGATCGATTTCGTGGCCGACACGATGGAATACGGCCGGCGGGCGGAAAAGATGAAGCGGCTTTTCTGCGAAAACGGCTTTCACGTCGTATACGACAAGGACGTCGAGCAACCGATCGGCGACGGATTCTTCTTCTCAACGATCGGCTACCCGGGAATGACTTCGGGCGAACTGATGCGCGAACTGCTCTACTACGGGATCAGCTCGATCACGCTGAATACCACGGGCAGCCTGCAGGAAGGCATCCGCGCCTGCACGTCGCGGATGACGGACGAACTGTTCGACATCCTCGAACAGCGACTCAAAGCCTTCAAAACCGACCACCCGCTGTAACCTGAAAACCGAATGAAAAACCCACCGCATCGCCGGATGCGGAATATCTACAAAATTATGATCTGGAATCAAACGAAGGAGTGTATGGACCGCGAACAGATGCGGTTGCTACAAGGAGCCCGGCTCAAAAAGCTGGTGCACCGGGTTTTTACCACCATACCCCTTTCTACCGCGACAAAATGCAGCAGATGGGCCTTACGCCCGACGACATCGACACGATCGACGACATCGTCAAACTGCCTTCACTACCAAGCAGGATCTGCGGGACAATTACCCGTACGGGCTGTTCGCCGCCCCAATCGGAGATCGTCCGGCTGCACGCCTCGTCCGGGACGACCGGCAAACCCACGGTGGTCGGTTACACGCACCGCGATCTTTCGATCTGGTCGGAGTCGATCGCACGCTGCCTGACGGCTTTCGGCACCACGCGCGACGACCTGTTCACGGTCGCCTACGGCTACGGCCTTTTCACGGGCGGACTGGGTCTGCACTACGGGGTGGAACACCTCGGAGCGACCGTCATCCCGATGTCTACGGGCAATACGGCCAAGCACATCCAACTGATGCACGACTGCGGCTCCACCGCGCTGGCCTGCACGCCGTCTTACGCCCCTGTACCTGGCCGAACAAATCATCAAGTCGGGTCTTCCGCGCAGCGAATTTCGGCTGCGTACCTGCATTCTCGGCGGAGAACCGTGGACCGAAACATGCGCCGCGAGATCGAAGCGAAGCTGGGCGTCGATGCGTACAATATATACGGGCTCAGCGAGATCATGGGGCCCGGAGTATCGTACGAATGCCGCTGCAAATCGGGTTCGCACATCGTCGAAGACCATTTTATCCGGAAATCATCGATTCGAACACGTTTGGAACCGCAGCCCGCCGGCGGGCAGGGCGAGCTGGTGCTCACGACCCTGACCAAAGAGGGTATGCCGCTGTTGCGCTACCGCACCAAAGACCTCTGTTCGCTGACCTACGAAGGCCTGCGCCTGCGGACGCACGAACGTCCGGATGAGCCGTATCGTCGGCCGCAGCGACGACATGCTGATCATCCGCGGCGTGAACGTTTTCCCGTCCCAGGTCGAAAGCGTGGTACTGGAATTGCCGGAATTCGAACCGCACTATCAGTTGGTGGTCGACCGGGTCAACAACCTCGACACGCTGCAGGTGCAGGTCGAAGTGCGCGAAGCATTCTATTCGGACGAGATCAGCCAGATGATGGCGCTCAAAAAACGGATCGCCGACCGTCTGCACAGCGTGCTGGGCATCGGGGCCGACATCCGTCTGATGGAACCGCACAGCATCGAGCGCAGCGAAGGCAAAAGCAAACGGGTGATCGATAAACGCGTACTCAAATAGACAAACCTTAAAAACTGGATAATCATGACGATCAAACAATTATCGGTATTTCTGGAAAACAAGACGGGACGCATCAACGACGTGGCCCGCATCCTGGGCGAACACGGCATCAACATGTATGCGTTCAGCATGGCGGAGACCGCCGATTTCGGTATTCTGCGGATGATCGTCTCCGACGTCGAAGCGGCCAAACGGGTGCTTCGCGAAGCTAAATTCGCGGTGACGCTCACCGACGTGGTGGGAATCAACTGCCCCCAACACGCCGGGCTCGCTCTCTCCGGTGCTGGATATTCTGGCCCGCGAGCAGGTCTTCATCGAATATATGTACGCCTTTTCCGAAGGGGAACTGGCCAGCGTGATCATCCGTCCTACGGACGTGGCCAAATGTATCGAAACGCTCAACCGGTGCAAATGTCGTTTGGTTTCGTTCCGTTCGAATAAACGGGCAGCGGCTCCAATATATCGAAAAACGACAAAAAGCGGATGAAAAATCATCCGCTTTTTGTTATTCCGCACTTCCGGCAATCGACCCGGTACGATTCGGCGTAAAACGCTCCTGTAGTGATCGTAAAGATTCTCCGGCCGCATTTAATTCCATCCGGAAAAACTTTTTGTATATCAACGGATAAAATATTGACATGCAGGAAAGACGAAAAGACACAGTAAATCGGAAAAAGTTTCTAAATTTGCACCGATTGTACTTACACATTCCTGTGAATGAAAAAACTCCTGCTCCCGTTCTTCTGCATGTCCTGCGTATCGGCCATAAGCGCCCAAAATATTCCGGAAGATGCGGACACCCTGTCCATCGGACTGAAAGAGGTGAAAGTAATGGCTTCCTACGGACATGACAAAGGCGTCGAGCCGGTCGTACTGTCGACGATCAGCGCGAAAGACATCGCGACCAAACTGAGCAATCAGGAATTTCCCGAAATCATGAAATCCACGCCGTCGATTTATGCGACCAAGCAGGGAGGAGGCTTCGGCGATTCGCGGCTGATGCTGCGCGGCTTCGGTTCGGAAAACATCGCCGTGCTGATCAACGTCATCCCGGTCAACGGCATGGAGAACGGAAGCGTCTATTGGTCGAACTGGTCGGGACTGGCCGACGTTACGAACAGCATCCAGGTACAGCGCGGTATCGGGCTCTCCAAACTGGGTCTCTTTTTCGGTCGGCGGGACGGTCAATATCGTCACCCAGAGCACCGAAGTCAACCGGCAGGGGTTCCGTGTATTACGGCATCGGAAACGACCGTTACCAGAAAATGGGCTTCAACCTCTCTTCGGGTCTGCTTCCGAAAGGGTGGGCCTTCTCGATCATGGGAACCCGCACGACGGGCGACGGATACGTAAAAGGAACGAATTTCGAAGCTTGGAGCTATTTTGCGAACGTTTCGAAAAAATTCGGACGCAACCACATCCTGTCGCTGACGGCCTTCGGCGCGCCGCAGTGGCATAACCGGCGCAGCAACAAACAGTCGATCGAAGATTACGACCTCCATAAAGACGGCATCCGGATGAATACCTGTTACGGTTATATCAACGGACCGATCGCTCCGACCTATTCGGGCTATAACGAATACCACAAGCCGCAAACCCCGCTGAACCATTTCTGGCAGATCAACGGCAAATCCACGCTGTCGACCTCCGTTTATGTCTCCAATGCGACGGGAGGAGGCCGAAAAGTATACGGCAAAGACGCCAACCGCCTGCAATACAATTATAAGACCGGACGACCCAACGAAAACACTTCGCGCTGACCCCGGACGGACTGATCGACTACCTGCCGGTGATGGAAGACAACAAAAAACTCCGACCACGGTTCGGACGCCATCTTCACGATGGGGAACCAACTCGCACGATTGGTACGGGTTGCTGTCCACCTATACGAACGAACTGTCGAAATCGCTCAAACTGACGGTCGGTATCGACGGGCGTTATTATAAAGGCTATCACTACGACAAGATTTCGGATCTGCTGGGAGGCGCCTACTACAAGGACAACAAACTCGCATGGCGCGATCCGGACACGAAACTGCGGGAAGGCGACAAAGTCAACCAGGACTATCTCAGCAAAATCCTGTGGATGGGGGCTTTCGCCCAGTTGGAATACAACCGGGAGCACTACAAGGCATTCGTCTCGACCTCCGTGACCAGTCACTCCTACAAACGCGAAGATCCCGGAAAATACGGGACGTACGGCAACCAGGAGACCTATCCCGTTGCAAACGTAAAAACCCCGTGGAGCAATTTCGTGCCGTTCAGCGTGAAAGCCGGTTTCAACTACCGCTTCAACGGAATGCACAACGTATTCGTCAACGGCGGCTACGTAACCAAAGCGCCGATGATGGACAACATCTTCGTAGACAACACGCCGCTGTCGAACCCGATCCCCGAAAAAATCGCGACGGGCGAAATCGGCTACGGATTCAATTACCGGACGCTGAGCGTCATGCTGAACGGTTACTACACCCAATGGATGGACAAAGCGTGACCAAGGCGATCGGCAGTTGGAACGGCCCCAGAGCCTGTATCCCGAACATCGACGCGCGGCATATGGGTATCGAACTGGAAGCGAGCTACCAGCCGCTCGAATGGCTGCGGGTGTACGGCTTCTTTACGATCGGGAACTGGCGCTGGACCAACGACGTGAATTTCACCCTGTTCAACGAACAGAACGAAAAATCGGGGAATACCACGCCTACATCAAGAACCTGCATGTCGGCAACGCGCCGCAGACGAGCGCGATGCTGGGGCTCAGTTGTATGCCGGTATCGGGACTGACCCTCGGCGTCGACTTCAACTACTACGGGCGCCACTATGCCGATTTCGCCGCAGCCGACCGCACGGATGAAAAGACAGGGCGGAAGCCTGGAAGCTGCCGGATTATTCGACGGTCGACCTGAACCTCAATTACGATTTCAAAATGGGTACTTTTCAGGGGCAGCTTTTCGGCAACGTGAACAACCTGTTCAACCGGAAATACATATCCGACGCACTGGACGGATCGGATCATACGCGGGAAACCGCCGTCGTATGGTACGGATTCGGCATTACCTGGACAGCCGGCCTCAGGATATCGTTTTAACCAAATCGGGGAAAAATATGTCGGTCAGAAGACTCAATAAGCTGAAATTCATAGTCGGGTGCGCGACGGCCGCGCTCTTCGTCAGCTTGTTGTTTCCGATCGGCATCGCGGCCAAAAAACAGCCTCGACAGTCCCGGGATCAGGGCACCATCCTGATCATCGCGTCGTACAACCCGGATACCAGACGCATGTCGAGTTTCATATCCGACTTCGAACATAAGATCGCCAACGAAAACGTTCCGTTCGAAATTCTGATCGAAGATCTGGGTTGCAAAAGCGTAGCGGAAGCCAATCTGTGGAAAGACCGGCTTATCTCGGTGTTGGAGCGCTACGACAGGAACCGGCTGAAAGCCGTTATCCTGCTCGGTCAGGAGGCATGGGCATCGTTCGTCTCCCTGGACAGCTTTCCCCAGGACATTCCGTTTTTCGGATGCTACGCCAGCACGAACGGAATTCCGCTCCCAGACCGGAACCGTCCGGTTACGGATAAATGGATGCCCGAGTCCGTCGATATGATACGGCAGGCGGACAGCATCGGAAACGGGGAGGAAGTCTCAACCGGTACGACATCGCCAAAAACATCGACCTGATCCGTTCCCTCTACCCGAACGTAGATAACATCGCATTCCTATCGGACAATACCTACGGGGTATTTCGCTGCAGGCTTTGGTCAAACAGGAAATGAGCAGCCATCCTGACCTGACCCTCACCCTGATCGACGGGCGGAACGGGGAAAAAGGCCTATGCAGCCATCGAACGGCTGCCGCGCAAATCGGTGCTGCTGATCGGCACCTGGCGGGTAGGTCAGGACGGCCAGTATTTTATGGACAATTCGCTGAAAACGCTCCTGGCCGATCAACCCCACCTGCCCGTTTTTCGGTCAGCGGCTCGGGGATCGGCAGCGGGGCTATCGGAGGCTACATCCCCAAATACGAAAACGGAGCCAGCGAAATAGCCGGGCAAATAGCCGACTTCTATAAAAAGAAACCCCTGGCGGTACATTTCGATCCGACGGAAAACGAATATCGTTTCGACCTGCAAAAACTCAAGGAGTTCGGAATCGCGGAATATAAACTGCCGTCGGGTAGTATCGTCGTAGACACCGTAGAGGCGCGATTGCAGAAATACGAATCGTACATCCTGATCCTGATCGTTATTTTCATCGTGCTCTCGCTGTTCATCGCCTTCTTGTATTACCTCTACTACCGGAACAAAAAACTGAAAATCAGCCTGGAGAACCGGGGTAGGGGAGCTCATCGCCGCCAAAGAGAAAGCCGAGGAATCGGACATGCTGAAATCGGCGTTCCTGGCGAACATGAGCCACGAAATCCGGACGCCGCTGAATGCGATCGTCGGATTCTCCGCCCTGTTGGGCGACGAATCCATTTCCGAAGAAGACCGGAACGTATACATGGGCATCGTGAACCAGAATTCAGACCTGCTGCTGACGCTGATCGGGGATATTCTCGATATTTCGAGGCTCGAGACGGGGAAAATCAGTTTCACGCTGCATCCGGAGAATATCGTCGCCATCTGTCAGCAGGTCATTTCGACGACCGCCCACGGCCGTAAAAAAGGCGTGGAGTGCGTTTTAATCCTCCCGTCGAATCCTTTATCCTGAAGACCGACTCGCAACGCCTGTCGCAGCTGCTGATCAACCTGCTGACCAACGCCAGCAAATTCACCGAAAAGGGCACGATCGCGCTCGCATTCGAAATACAAAAAAGAGCAGCGGCGGATTCTGTTCTCGGTTTCCGATACCGGATGCGGCATCCCGCGGGAACGGCAGGAACGGGTTTTCAACCGATTCGAAAAACTGAACGAATTCAAACAAGGCACCGGTCTCGGCCTGGCTATTTGTAAACAAATCGTACTGCGGTTCGGAGGGAACATCTGGATCGATCCGGAAATACACTGAGGGAGCGCGGTTCGTCTTTTCGCACCCGATTGTCCCGTGACCCGTATTTCCCGTTACATAACGCTCTCTCGGAATCTGTTCTTGGGGATGATGATGATATTGATTGCCGGATACGAAAGTTCGGGGCAGATCCCGTCCGTCTATCGCCGTACATGCCTGCAGGACTCGCTGCCGGCCCCCTCGCAGCGCCCGCGCACCAATGGGGACCGGTTCACTTCGTCGCAAACCTACCGCATGACCTACGTGGCCGTCCCGCTGATCGCAGCGGGACTGATCGTGGCAGGGGAAGACTCGCATTTCCACAGCCTGCGCGACAACTTCCTGCCCTCCTTCCGACACCATTACGACGATTACCTGCAATACGCCCCCGCCATCGCCATGCTGGGGCTGAAAATCGGCGGCATACAGGGAAGAAGCTCCTGGGGACGAATGCTGGTTTCGGACGCATTTTCGGCCTCGCTGATGGCGATCGCGGTCAACACCCTGAAACACACGGTCAAAGTGATGCGCCCGGACGGATCGAACCGCCACTCGTTCCCGTCGGGACATTCGGCAACGGCCTTCATGACCGCGACCATGCTGCACAAAGAGTACGGCATGACCCGCAGTCCGTGGTACAGCATCGGCGCCTATACGGCGGCCACGCTCACCGGCCTGTCGACAAATGAACAACAAACACTGGCTGAGCGACGTGCTGGTAGGGCCGGCATCGGCATTCTGTCTACCGAAGTGGGGTATTACCTGGCCGACCCTGATCTTCAAAGGTCGCGGGATCACGTATGCGCGACTGCCGGACAGACCTTTCGATCCGGGTTACAAACCTTCGTTTTTCGGGCTTTACCTGGGACTCAACCTGACACCGGGACGCTACGCGCTGGAAGACGGCCGCGAAGCGTCGCTTTCGACCGGAGGCACGGCAGGCGTCGAAGGCGCTTGGTTCATCACGCGCCACATCGGGATCGGAGGACGCGCGACCATCTCCAACATGCCCCTGTCGGTCGATAAAATCCTTCAGGACGAATCGCTGGACATGATCTCCGGGTACGTCGGCCCGTTTTTCTCCTATCCGCTGACCTGCCGCTGGCTGGTCGGCGGCAAACTGCTCGCCGGATATGTTCACTATCCCTCCTGTCGGCTTTCGGACATCCGGATCGGCGACAAGAACGGATTCGGGTTCGGAACGGGCCTGTCGGTCACGTTCCTGGCCAACCACAAATTCGGGATGAAATTCTCTACCGACTACGATCTCGTCACCGCCGGTTTCGTTCCACGCGGAGGAAGCCGGCACGTTCTCACGCTCTGCGGCGGCGCCAGCATCATGTTCTGACACGCAGCCGGCGGACGCATCCCGCAGAAAACGTCCGTCGCCTCAACGCTTTAACGGCCGATACGATCAACATCATCGGCCTACGCAGCTCGTCGTTCATCCCGGCAACGGTTCTCAGCAATTTCTCGCCGGGTTCGGGCTCGACCAGCCCGGTAATCCCGAACCCTTGTCGAATCAGTCCGTTTACATAAGTAGTCAACGTTTTATGGTACTTTACGACCTGTTCGCCGAGAAAGTTCGAAACGCGCCGCCCCTGACTGAAACAACTCCGGCCAGTGCAGTCGATTACCTTGTCCGGCAATACCACTCTTCATGTCCCTGCGCCGTAAAGACCGGATGCCCGACCGAGAAAACGAACGTCCCGCCCGGACGAAGGCAGCGATACACTTTTTTCACAAAGATTGTCGAACGACTCCAGGTTTCAACGAAAAACCAAATATTTTATCGGTTAAGATGGTAATAAATCGAAAAAAAACACGTTAAAAAACAGGATATGAAAAATATATTCCTGCAAAACGATCATTTTTCAACGGCCTCCAACGTACTGAACCATAAAAGAAAAAGCTGCATATCGCCGTATCGGTAAGAGCAACGGACCGCTAAAACGAGAGTAAATCTTCGAAAAACGCAAAATAATTAGCATATTTGTGAAACTTTTTAACAAAAATGCAACATTTTCGATCAAAAAATAATTAGATGAAAAAAGTAATTCTGTACAGTTTGTTGACTGTTTTGTCCGTCATGTTCTACGAATGCGGTAAAAGCGAGGAAGCGCCGGGCGAAACTTACACGTTCAGTTTTCGGAAGAAGACTGGGCGGTTCGGTGGCCGGAGCCAACAAAAACGTTCCGCTGGAAGCGCCGGGAGAGTGGACTGCCGAAGTCGTTTACGTTTCGGGAAGCGGCAAATGGCTCAATGCGACTCCGCTGAAAGGAAAAGCCGGAAAATCCCAGATAAACCTGTCGGTCGGTAAAACACCTCCTACGACGAAGCGCGCGAAGCGACGCTGATCGTAACCTGCGGCACCGAAAGCAAAAGCATAAAAATCACGCAGGACACCCAGGAAGGCGTCGTCATCGAACAACAACTGTTCAACCTCAAACCGGGCGACACGATGCTCGCCGTCAAAGTATCGGCAAACGTCGGATACGAGCACACGATCGACAAATCGGCCGAAAAATGGATTCTCCCGGCCGAAGCCAAATCTTCGATGAAAGACTCCACGATCCGGTTCCAGGTGCTGGCCAACGATACGGACAAAGAACGTACCGGCACGATCACGTTCTCGCCGACAAAAAGGAAACGACGTCACGGTAACCGTTAAACAGGCCTGCGAGCCGAGGCTGACGCTGCTGCAGTTGAACCTGTGGATGGAATGTACGAAAGTTCGAACGCTTTCAATGCGCTGGTCGACCAGATCGTATCGCTGCAACCCGATTTCGCTACGTTCTGCGAACTGTACAAAGGCGGGGACGAAGCGATCATGCCCCTGCTCGTGGACGCACTGAAACAAAAAAAGGGCTGACCTATTACCAAAGCCGCGTGGACGGCCGCGGACTGCTGTCGAAATACCGGATTACCGAAACGCAGAAGATCAACGAATGGATGTTCAAAGGGGTCTGCAATGTCGACGGCCGCAGAATCGCCGTCTATCCCTCACATGCCAACTACGTCTATTACTCCTGCTACTACCCGCGCGGGTACAACGACGGGGCAACAACGGCGACTGGAGCAAAATGGCTACCGGCGAATACGGACGTAGCCCCTGATCCTGGAACGCAACCGGCTGTCCGGACGTCCGCAGTCGACCCAGCAATTCATCGACGATGCGAAAACGAGATCGCCAAAGGCGCGCTCGTCTTCTTCGCAGGCGACCTGAACGAACCTTCCCACCTCGACTGGCAGGCCGATACGAAAGATCTATGGGGACCACAACGGCTGCGTAGTGAACTGGCAGAGCTCCATGCTGATGTACGACAACGGATTCATCGACGCTTACCGCGAAACGTATCCGAACGTCGTGGATTATCCGGGGCTTACCTGGCCGGCCGATAACAAAGACGTCGACGCTACGCTGGTATGGGCCGGCGATGCCGACGAACGCGACCGGATCGATTTCGTTTATTACTATCCCCGACAGGGCTCAGCGTCGAGAAAGCCCAAATCGTAGGGGCCGTCCGGCACAATCGTCCGTAGCCAGCGGGTGGAAAACGACAGCAAGGACGAATTCATCGCCCCCTGCAGGAGGACACTGGCCCAGCGACCACAAAGGATTGCTGATCACGTTCAAACTGGACGAATAATCCTCCAGAAAAAACGTATCCTGAACAAGCCAGTCCGTTCATTTGCGAACGGACTGGCTTGTTTCATAAAAATCTTTTCTCCGGGACGCTTCGCTTTATTACCTTTGCAGCCGGAAAAACGTCTGTCGATGAAAAAGAGTCTTATTGCGCTGGCTTTCGGAACCCTGGCGCTGGGGATCGCCGAATTCGTGATGATGGGGATTCTGCCGGACATAGCGTCCGACCTGCACGTCAGCATCGCCGAAGCCGGACCCTGATCTCGGCCTACGCGCTGGGCGTATGCGTAGGCGCCCCCTGATGCTGATCCTGGCCCGCAAACACCCATTGAAACGCATCCTGCTGGTACTGGTAGCCGTCATCATGGCCGGAAACGTCTGTGCGGCCCTCGCCCCGAATTTCTGGACGCTGATGGCGGCTCGGTTTGTCTCGGGACTGCCGCACGGCGCTTATTTCGGGGTCGGTTCGATCGCTGCCGAAAAACTGGCGGACAAGGGGAAAGACTCCGAAGCGGTCTCCATCATGATAGCCGGCATGACGATCGCCAACCTGCTCGGCGTTCCGCTGGGTACGGCGCTCAGTTCGATGCTTTCATGGAGAGTCACTTTCCTGCTGGTGGGATGCTGGGGAATGATCGTCCTTTACTACATCTGGCGATGGATTCCGCCGGTGGAAAATCTACCGGACACGGGATTCGGGGCAGTTCCGCTTCCTGCGATCACCGGCCCCGTGGCTGCTCATTTTCGCCACGATGCTCGGCAACGGCGGCGTATTCTGCTGGTACAGCTACGTCAGTCCGATGTTAGTGCACGTTTCGGGATTTTCCCCCGACAGGCTGACCCTGCTGATGATACTGGCCGGTTTCGGTATGGTCGTGGGGAACCTGACCGGCGGCCGTCTGTCCGACCGGTTCCTCCGGGCCGGGTCGCCGCCGTTTCGCAGGGATCGATCTTCGTAATCTTGCTATTGCTGTTCTTCACCGCACATACGGCCTGGCTCGGCGCACTGCTGATGTGTCTGTGCACCGCAGGACTGTTCGCCGTATCGAGCCCGCAGCAAATTCTGTTGATCCGCTACTCCAAAGGCGGCGAAATGCTCGGCGCCGGAAGCGTGCAGGTAGCATTCAATCTCGGAAACGCCATCAGGAGCCTATTGCGGCGGATTGCCGCTGGATGCGGATTGGGATACCAGTATCCGGCTTTGGTCGGAGCGCCTTTCGCCCTGGCCGGTTTCGTCCTGCTGACCGTATTCCACCGCAAATACGAACGGAGTCGGTAAACCGTGCGGAAGACGAAAGATCCGTATTTGATATGTGTCTTTAATCTGTCTGAAAAAGATAAGAAACGGTCTAAACCCTTCCGGAAGCGGGAAAGTATACATCGGCGCTTCGGTGTTCGAATTCACCATGACCAGCACCTGATTGACCGTATCTATATCGAATCCGTTCACGCGACGATTCAATTTATATTTCGAAGCATCGTACCGTCAAGATCATATACCAATAGTTGATCAGAGCCATCCGGAACATTTTACCTCGCCGTACAAGTTCAATCATTTCTTTACGATCCGCTCCCCGGATGACGTCCGGTACGCCTCCTTCGCCTATTATTGAAATGATCCCGTCATGCCCCTGCTTATATATCTCCAAAAGATCTCCGAGCTGGGACACGTTTACGGCTATTTTCGGTTCTTCTTGATAGGCAATCGATGAATTCCACAACGAAGTCATATATTTCTCCAATACCGATCGACGTTTTTACATCGACGTAATCAGGCAACTCAACCTTTAACAAAGGCATAGTATCCGATGCAGACAGTTCAACGAAATTCCTCTCCTTCGAATTATGGATTATAAAAGGCCCCGCGGAGTAACTTTGTAATTCAAAACGGGACTGAAACCGGTAGGATAGTATATACATGTGTCGGGGTTATCGCTTCCTTCGGCGGTAAGACAATACCCGAACGAAAGCGCCGTCGCCGGCGTGAAGATCCAATATGAAAACCAATGAATCGGCCAATCTGATTTTATACGGATAGAAGAAAACTGTTTCACGCGGCATCGAGCAACGCCTCCTCCACCTGAGTGACGGACATCATTCCGCATGAACGCATGGGAGAAAGGGGCTGGGCATGTACGGACTTTCGATGGCCATATCAACTGCCGTGGCACCCGCATTGGGTCTGGCAATGATGAGCCTATTGCGCTTCGTTTGTAAATGGTAGAATCCGCAATTGAATCGCTATCGGATATAGGGAATACAAATGTAAGAGTTCGTTATTGCTATGAAAGCGCAAACGTGGTCGTATGCTATGTATATTCCCTCTGGCTTTAGTCAGAATAGATATTTATAAACGGCTCACGATTTTTCAGGCTTGGGCTGGCAATAGAATTTCATCTGAATCAAAGTAAATCGGATAATTCTTTGTAATTCGCGTTTTGGGTATTAAATTTAACATTGAATAGGTTAGAGTAAGACGAACGCCTCAACTTATCAAGTGGGGAGAGTATTGCCGAGCGATAGGGTTCTCCGACGGATAGGCCCGTAATCTCGTGAACATGCGGCCCGTCCGTTTTTCCAGTAGTCTATATTCAAGCGAACACTCCCAACATTTCGATGCAGAAAATGCCGAAGCGAGGCTCACAAAGGATGAGAAAGGCCCCGGAGGGTTTCAACTGTTCATCGACCAAATACCGATTCTGAGATGGTTCCGGCAAAAGGCGAAAAGAGTTTTTGGAGCATATCGGAATCAAGATCAAAGACCGCGAGCAGGGTCGGGGAATGGGGATGAGATAAATCCTAAACCCGGCATTTCATTAATATATTAGACAAATTTTCGTATATTTACCGCGACAAACCAATTAATTAAAGACGAGCCTATGGCATAAACGGAAATATATAAGAGATAAAATATAAAAAGCGTTAGCTTTTATTCTTGCTTTTGAAATTACCACTTTTAAAGCGATCAAGAGTAAAGTTAATGCCTGCGGAAACGTGGGCTTTACTCATTTATTTGATCGCAGGTTGTGGTAGACCTCAGAAGCAGATAAAAAAGGTACTGTCCCACGTCTTTTTATGTGTAACTAAAACTCCGCCGGGGGACGGGCGGAAATGATTTATACAAATGAAAAACATCTGTTTTATTGATGCTTTCAACGGCGATTCTTGCCGGTTGCAGCAAAAACGAAGGCGGAGAAGGCGAGCCGTTCACTCCGCCCGCACAGGAACAACTTACGCAAAACGCCTATGCCGATAACGAGAGTACGGGCGGCGGCTTTTTTTCACGGCCAGCGCCCCCCGGACGGCGACCGTGAACGAAGTGCAGGCGCAGGCTTCGGCATTGGCATCCGTACAAACAAAATCCGTTACACGGGCTGCCGACAACAACGGCAATAACGTAGTCTGGCTGAAACTCTACAACGGCGACAAGGAGGTTTATAGCGGCGGGGCCGGGACGATTACGCTCCGCATCGAGATCGACCAGAACTATACGGGAGAACGGCGCGAGGCGACGATTACCATCCGTTCGGGCAACAACACCTTTACCGTAACGGTCGTTCAGGAGGGAACCAAGCAAGACGGCAGCGAGAACGAGCCGCCGGTCAAAGTGACGAAGATTACCTCGACAAAAACCGAACTTTCGTTGGATGCAGGAGCTAAAACGACGCTGACCGCCACCGTAGAGCCTGCCGACGCCACGATCAAATCGGTGGTATGGTCGAGCAGCAACCCTGCCGTTGCGGACGTAAATCCCGTAACCGGCGAAATCACCGCGATAGCCGACGGAACGGCGACCGTTACGGCTACCTCTTCCTCTAACAAAGAAGTGTCGGCCTCTTTGCGCGGTAACGGTGGGCAACGACGAACCTGTCGTACCCGGATCCCTCGAGCTACGCTCTTGTCAGCCGGATCGAACGCACGGTAACTTATTGGAATCAACTCCCCACTTCGGATCACGATGAAGAGGAGGCGACCTATACGTTCGAATACGACGACCATAATCGCGTTTCGTCATATACGATCGACATCCGCCCCACCAACGATCCGGAAGGTTCGAGCCAACTGGTCAGCAACATCGACTACTCGGCACCGGATCGTCTCCGCATCGAGGATCGGTGGTCGGACGCCGGAACACAAACCTACGACGTCCTGCTGAACGACAAAGGATACATCCGACAGGGCAAATCGCATCCCTATTCCCATGACGAAGATAATTATGAGTTTTACACCTATGAGATAGAATATAACGACGAAGACCGTATCTCGCGCGTCGCCTACTCCAATACGTGGAACACGTATACCTATAAAGACGGTGTGCTGTCGGGCGGTTCCTATTCCGACGGAGCTCAGCCGGACGAAGTGTCCGTTCGAGCAATATTTCAACCAGACGCCGAACGACAAGTTGAATCTGGACATCAATATGCTCTTTTACCGGATATGCTATTGGAAGAAACCGAAGACGGAGAGGTGCCGGGCCGGCTCGGGCGCTTGGCTCTGCTGCGCCTGGCGGGTCGCGGTATGGACCGTTACACGACAATATTTACCGGATGGAGTGACGATGAAGGAGCCTCTGTCGCTACTCCTGGCTATCCGGAGCCCAACAGAAGGTTCATAAGAGTTACGAATACTACACTTATGTCGAGGACACGGAGGAGCGCCTGGATTACGTCTTTAACGACGACGGTACGGTCGCTTCGGTCACAGCACACGCAACCGTGGCCAAAATCAAGCATGAATACGACATCGTGGTAGGTAATGAACCCGTCCATCCCGAATACCCTGAAGCAGGATATAAATACGAGATCAAAAACAGAAAAGATACCGAACTGGATCGCGGTACGAATTCGGCCGTCTATTCGTTTACCTACCGCTAATTTCTTGTATAACTAAAGAAGACAGACTACGATATAACTTTTTTAATCTATCTTTTAACGATACGCAAATTATATGAAAGAGCATCCTCCGAATGTGGGATGCTCTGATTTTATGTGTTTGCCATTGCGGAGCAGTTAATACGAGGTAAAAGCATAAAAATATCTGCACGGATTCCCGGAAATTCACTATCGTTTATGAATCTATATTCTTTTAATTTTGTCCATATTTCTTTACTCAGATTCGGGATTGTAAATGCTCCCAGCTATTGTCATACCCTTTTTGATGATTGCTAAGTGATATTATCACGGCAATTGTCCTATCTGTTTTTAATTCCATCAAATAAAATGCCGTACAAATTTAAAACAAAGCCGCCTCACAGTGCACTGTGAGGCGGCTTTGTCGAGGTCTGAAGCGGATTCGAACCGCTGTAGCAGCTTTTGCAGAGCTGTGCCTAGCCACTCGGCCATCAGACCCTTTCGGGAGTGCAAATATACGATAATATTTCATACGCCCAAAATTTTACAGGACTAAATCTCCCATTTTCATACGGATATTCCTTTAAGGTGTGCTGCTTTTGTTCGAAACGGATAAAAACGTACCGCGAAATATAAAATCGATCTCGGCACCTTTCGCAACGAAGCGTGGCGGACATTCGGCCGATATGAACTTTTTCGCCGTCCAACACAGGGAGAACACAACTGGAGATCAGCCGGTAATTGTACTGTTTCTCTTCTCTGCCCGATTTACTTTGTGACGGCATGTTTCAATAAACGATTCCTGCATCCATCGCTTACCACCTGATGTAA
>VOFG01000768.1_pt1 | contig 18953 bp, 19 predicted proteins | sample 5384171 | NCBI WGS metagenome assembly VOFG01 (sample SAMN12384726, study PRJNA508395) | human gut metagenome | isolation source: healthy gut F | host: Homo sapiens
GCGCTGACCAAGGTTAATGCTATGCTGGCGGAACTGGGCTTGAAAGGGCTCAGGAGTGATGTTGTACAGAAGATTTTCTCTCAGGAAATACGGTTCCGGGCGGACGATGGAAGTGAGTTTCCGGCACCCTCTATCGTTCCTCTTTCTGAGGTGTTTGACAAAATTACCGAGAGGAACAGCCAAGAGGCTATCAAATTGGTGCTGACAAACTCAGCTGAACTTGGCATCGTCCCCCAGAGGGCGTTCTTTGATAAAGATATCGCCGTAGAAGGCAACACGCAGAATTAACCATAATAGGCATTGTTTAGATGTACTTCGTCGATGCCCAGGACACGAGGCGTTACGAAATGATATGCGGTCCACAGTTTCTCGCCCTGTTCCTCAAACAACCCTTGTACCGTAGAGACCGAGACATTATACCGCCTTGCGATTTGAGTAAAGGTCATGTCGCCAAATACGTCCCTTTGGATGCTCTCAACCATTCTCCGGGTCATTTGTCCACAGATAGATGCGTATTCTTCACGCACAGTCTCCCCACAATCCTTGCAGCGATATGACTTACCCTTGACGACGATACCCACACGATGTCCAAACTCATCTAAGTCTTTTACCTTTCGTTTGGCGTCCTTGTGAATATGCAGCTTGCCGCCACAGGCCGGACAGTCCGCTATTCTTTCCTTGGGTTCTACCGTGTACAAAATGTCCCCGGTTTCAGATTCCTTCCTACTGATTACGGTGAACTCAGGCAACCCGATATCTTTGAAAGAGTGACCATCAACTTCTGTCACTCCCATAAATACACCTCCCGAGCCTTTGGTTGGTAAGGTTTATTATATCACAAAGCTGCCAGAATGACCACCCTTTTTTGAAAAGAAAACCACCTTTTTTCAAAAAAGTTCTATATTGTATAGTAACGATACTTCAATACAAAATGCCAGTTATCGAGCAGAAAACCACCAATAAAAATAAAGTCGATTTTGATTTGAACCGACTTGACAAATCAAAAACCACCATTTTTTCTAAATACCCATGAAAAAAGCAGTACAAGGGCCAGTGTGACGGACTTTACACGGAGACCCTCTCCCCTACCCCGGATAAGATCACCCGGGCGGGCATGGCCCGGACCTTCCAGAACATCCGTTTGTGGAAGACCCAGACGGTGTTCGACAATGTGCTCATCGCCAAGCATTGCCGCTCCACCAGCAGCGTGTTTTCCGCCGCGTTCCGGCTGAACCGGAAGGAGGAAGCGGCCCAGCGAGCGCAGGTGGAGGAGTTGCTGGAGATCGTAGGGTTGTCCGACGTGAAAAACGAGCTGGCTACCAGCCTGCCCTACGGCAAGCAGCGGCGGCTGGAGATCGCCCGGGCACTGGCGGCGGAGCCGAAGCTGCTGCTTCTGGATGAGCCGGCCGCCGGCATGAACCCTCAGGAAACGGAGGAGCTGACAGCCTTTATCGGGGAGATCCGGGAGAAATTCAAGATCACGATCCTCCTCATCGAGCACCACATGAATCTGGTCATGGGCATTTCCGACCGCATCTATGTGCTGGACTTCGGCAAGCTGATCGCCCACGGCACACCGGCGGAGATCCAAAAAAATCAGCGCGTCATCGACGCGTATCTGGGGGTGGCTGACGATGCTTAAAATTGAAAACCTCCAGGTCCACTACGGCGGCATTCAGGCTCTCCGGGGCATTTCTCTGGAAGTACCGGACGGCAGGATCGTGACGCTGATCGGCGCCAACGGCGCGGGTAAATCCACCACCCTGCGGACCATCACCGGACTGGTAAAGGCCTCCGGCGGCTCCGTCCAGTGGGACGGGCAGGAACTGCTGGGCAAGTCCATCGACAAGATCATCTCCACCGGCATCGCCATGAGTCCGGAGGGCCGCCGGGTCTTCCCGGATATGACGGTGCTGGAAAATCTGAAGATCGGGGCCTATCTGCGCCGGGACAAAGCGGAGATTGAAAAAGACATCCAGTGGGTGTACAGCCTGTTTCCCCGTCTGGAGGAACGGAGCTGGCAGCTGGCGGGCACCCTCTCCGGCGGCGAGCAGCAGATGCTGGCCGTGGGCCGTGCCCTCATGTCCCGCCCCAAGCTGATGATGCTGGATGAACCGTCTCTGGGCCTGGCCCCGCTGGTGGTGCAGGACATCTTCTCCATCATCCGGGAGATCAACCGGCAGGGCGTCACAGTGCTGCTGGTAGAACAGAACGCCAACATGGCCCTGAAGATCGCGGACCTCGCCTATGTGCTGGAGACCGGCACCATCACCATGTCCGGCACCGGCGCGGAGCTGCTGGCGGACAGCCGGGTGAAGGAAGCGTATCTGGGAAAAAGCAGCTGATTTCTGCCGAATACACGCAATGCCCGAAGGAAGATCTCCTTCGGGCATTTTTCTGCGGGAATCCAACCTTCCGCTGACCGCAAAAAGGCCGCCGGGGAAATCATCAACTCCCCGGCAGCTTTTTCACTCGTTCAATTTCTGAAGTGCGGTCTCGGATGCGCATACGTGCCTTAGCACATTAGCAGGATAGGTTCACGTGCTCCATCAGGTCGATGAGGACCCGGATGCCCTGCAAGTAGGCCCGCACCGGGATGCGCTCGTTGGTCCCGTGGACGCCGGTGGCCGCTTCCTGCGGCTCCGCCATGAAGGGACTGCACCGCAGGCAGGTGTCGCAGATCTGCTCATAGTGGTGGGCGTCCGTGGCCCCCACGGTCATGGACGGCAGAAATACCACGCTGGGGTAATATCTCTGCAATCTCGGACAACGCGGGTTTCTCGCAGCACGGCTGACAGATAGGCCCTGCTCTTGTGAGGCTTCCCGCTTGAGAGCGGTCTCTTTCAGTTCCTTTTGCGGGAGGGGATTTTTGCCCGAAGACTTTCCAGTCGGTTCAGGGCATTCAGAAGCGTCTCGTCCTTCTTGGCAAAGTGGAAGCGGATCAGATGATTCACCGGCTCGCGGAAGAAGCTGGAGCCGGGCACTGCTCCGACGCCTACCAGCCGGGTCAGATCCTCGCAAAATTTCAGATCGCTGTCATAGCCGAATTCGGAAATGTCCAGCAGGACATAATACGCCCCCTCCGGATCGTTGTGGATGATGTGCAGATCATCCAGTCCCTTGAGGAACAGCTCCTTCTTGTGGGTATATTTCGCCAGCAGATCATCGTAGTAATCCTGTCCGAATTTCAGTCCCGGGATCACAGCCTCCTGTAAGGAAAAAGGCTAACCCCTCCCAAACTGCTTTGGAAAAGGTGTGCGCCTTTTATTAATCAATTTTTCCAAATCTCAATTTCTGCCCGGTAAAAATTTAAACACTTTGTCCCGCTTACTCCACAGCTTGGCCAGTCCGCATCACCAGAACTGGCTGATCTGCATGCCTAAGCTCTGCCCTTTGCGGCAAGTGCCTCTGCCGCTCAGTCCAGCGCCGCCAGCGGCTACCAAGACAGTCCGCACTCACTTTTCTCGCCGAAGTCCTATCAGGAAAATAAGAAAGATACTTGGCGCAGCTCCGTTTTTTCTCCGGCGGTGTTTGACAATGCATCGCCCTGCGGTATAATAACCGTATTGTAAGCTTGCCGAAACGGCGCAGTTTAAAGGAAGGATGACGTGCTATGACCATGGATACCAAAGCTCTGCTGGCGGAGGCGGAAGCCCTGAAGCCCCAGCTTCTGACGGATCGCCGGACCCTGCACAGGGACCCGGAGGTGGGCCCCTCCCTGCCCCGCACCGCCGCCTATGTGACGGAACGGCTGACGGCGCTGGGGTATACGCCCCGCCCGCTGGCCGGGGGCGTGGTGGCGGACATCACCGGTGAGGACACCGGCCGGTGCGTGCTGCTCCGGGCGGATATGGACGCTCTCCGGGTCCGGGAGGCCACGGGGCTGGATTTCCAGTCGGAAAACGGCGCCATGCACGCCTGCGGCCACGATATGCACGCTGCCATGCTGTTAAGCGCCGCCGCTTTACTCAAGCGGCATCAGGCGGACTTGAAGGGCACGGTGCGGCTGGTGTTCCAGCCGGATGAGGAGGGCTTCACCGGAGCCAAGGCCATGCTGGCGGCCGGGGTCCTGAAGGACGCGCCGGCGCCCAAAGCGGCGCTGGCCCTCCACGTCAACTCCGGCACCCCCTCCGGCATGGTACTCTGCGGCCGGGGGACGTTCATGGCGGGCTGCACCCTGTTCCGGGTCTCCGTCCGGGGCACCGGCTGCCACGGGGCCATGCCGGAGACCGGCGTGGACCCCATCAACATCGCCGCCCACATCTACCTCTCCCTGCAGGAGCTGACCGCACGGGAGATCTCCGCGAAGAAGCCTGCCGTGGTGACGGTGGGCCGGTTCCAGGGGGGACAGGCCCCCAATATCATCCCGGAGGAGGCCGTGCTGGAGGGCACCATCCGCACCTTTGACCGGGAACTCACCGCCCGGATCATGGAGCGGATCCAAGCCATCGCGGAGCACACGGCGGCGGCCTTCCGGGGCAGCGCCCAGGTGGAGGAGATCGCCTCCGCGCCGCCGCTGGTGAACGATCCCGCCCTGATGGAGCAAGTCTCCGGCTGGGCGGAGGAGCTGGCTGGCAAGGAGCGGGTGTACCATTTGGATCAGGGCGGCATGGGCTCCGAGGACTTCGCCTCCTTCACCTATGAGCTGCCCTGCGCCTACCTGCTGCTGGGAGCCGGAACGCCGCAGGAGGATCCCCGCTACGGCAAGCCCATGCACAACGAGGCGGTGGTGTTCAATGAGGACGTTCTCCCCACCGGCGCAGCGCTCCACACCCTGTTCGCCCTGCGGATGCTGGCGCAGGAAACCTGAGCCGCCCCCTCCCCTTTTTGCGGCAAATTCAGACTTTGTTCACCAAAGGCAGCGCCGCCGGTGGTAGTCTATGGGCAGAAAAGAGGGGGATGCTGTCGATAAAGCAGCAATTTCTCCGCAGCGGTAAGGAAGGGTGTGCGCGGGAAACCCAAGAAGGGTGTCCTGCGCCATTAAAGTCCTTAGTTTTCAGAACTTTTATAAAGTTCTGAAAACTAACTCGGCGGGGAGAAAAGAATTTTTCGACACGCTGGAGGGGGAACACATATGGAAGAAAAAAAGAAAGGCGGCAAGCGGGCCGCGCCCAACCGCCGTGGCTGGCTGCTGGCGGTGCTGGTATTGGCGGGCCTGGAGATCTGGGGTATTCTGGAATGGCGGGCCCATACCGCGCCGGGGCCGGGCATCACCGTCAACGAGGAAGCCCTGACCCGCAGGGAGCCGTTTTACCAATATGACGCCCCCGGCGTCACCGCCTATGCCGGGGTGGACGTTTCCAGCTATCAAGGTGTCGTGGACTGGCCCGCCGTAAAAGCCGCCGGAGCGGACTTCGCCATGCTGCGGGTGGGCTTCCGGGGCTACGGCACCGGGGCTTTGGTGGAGGACAACGCCTTCGCCCAGAACGCCGCCGACGCCGCCAATGCGGGGCTGACGGTGGGCGTTTACTTCTACTCTCAGGCCGTCACGGAGGAGGAAGCCGCCGAGGAAGCCCGGTTCGTGGTGGAGCGGCTCCGGGGGACGAACGTCAGCGGCCCCATCGCCTACGATCTGGAATTTTACACGGCGGACGAGGCCCGGACCGACGATCTCACCGGCGAACAGGCCACCCAAAACGCCCTCGCCTTCTGCGACGTGATCCGTCAGGCGGGCTATGAGCCGGTGGTCTACATGAACCTCCACTGGGCCGGAAGTATGTACGGCATGGAGGAGCTGGCGCACCTGCCGGTCTGGCTGGCCAGCTACGGCCCCGTCCCGGCGCTGGACCGGGGCGTGACCCTCTGGCAGTACAGCGAGAGCGGCGTTGTGGACGGCATCGAGGGTCCTGTGGATCTGGACCTGTGGTTCACCAAGGAATAGCGCCCCTCAACGCCCCGCGAAAAAAGACGATCTTCATGCGCCGCCCCGCGGCGGCCCCTAAAAAGATCAATGACCAAGGAGGTCACCCCTATGCGGCTTTCTATTAAAACCTGCACACTGGATATGCCCTTTGCGGCCATGCTGGATTTCTGCGTGGCGCAGGGCGTTCAGGCGGTGGAGATCGGCACCGGCAACTGGTCCGGCGCGCCCCACATCGACTTGGACGAACTGCTTGGCTCCGAGACGGCCCGGCAGCGCTGGATGGACCAGCTTTGCCGCCGGGATATCGCCCTGTGCGCCCTGAACTGCTCCGGCAACCCCCTTGCCTTCCAGAAGGACTGGGAGGTGACGGAGAAAACCTTCCGTCTGGCGAAGCTGCTGGGCGTGGAGAAGATCGTGATGATGAGCGGCCTGCCCGCCGGCTGTCCCGGCGACAAGACCCCCGTCTGGATCACCACCAGTTGGCCGCCGGAGACCCAGGACATTCTGGACTACCAGTGGAACGAGGTGGCCATCCCCAAGTGGAAGGAGCTGGTCCGTATGGCGGAGGACTGCGGCATCCGTCAGATCGCGCTGGAAAACCACGGGATGCAGCTGGTATACAACCCGGAGACCCTGTTCCGTCTGCGGGAAGCCGTTGGCCCCATGGTAGGCATGAATCTGGACCCCTCCCACCTGTTCTGGATGGGCGGCGACCCCATCGAGGCCGCCCGGGTGCTGGGGGAGCAGGGCGCTCTCTACCACGTCCACGGCAAGGACTCCCGCCCGGAGCGGCGGATGGCCGGACCAAACGGCCTTTTGGACACGAAGCCCATCGACCAGTTCCGCACGCGTTCGTGGAATTACGTGGCTGTGGGCTGCGGCCACGGCGCCCAGTGGTGGAAGGAGTTTTTCTCCACCGTGCGGATGGCCGGCTATGACGGCGACGTATCTCTGGAAATGGAGGACCTGACCATGCCCATGCTGGAGGGCCACCTGACCTCCCTCCGGGTGTTAAAGGAAGCGCTGGTGCTTTGACACTCCTTGCTAAAGTTGACGCTCCCCACGGCTAAAGCCGTGGGGAGCGTTGGTTCGCTCAACGATATCTAATGCAATCCCCGGAAGCCTTTTTACGGGGGAACAAGGTGCGGCTTATATCCCTAATCCTAAAGGCAAGATATTATGCCACGTGCGATAATATTTATTTTCAGATGGGATAAAGAATATTGAAAAACACCCCAAAAAATTGCTATAATATTCACAACTCATTTTAAATGTATGGGAGTACAGCTTTCTCATGTTTGCGCCCATTTTGGTGTTGAGCGCGTGTCCGTTTGGCATCTGCCGCTTAACCCATAATGAGGAGTATGTTGCCCAGAGTGAGGTGATTGGATGAAATGGCTGCAGCAAAAATGGTACGATGTATCGATTCGTACAAAAAGTATATTGCTGATGGGCATGATGCTTGCGGTCACTTGGGTTTTGGTGGCGTTGGTAATGATTCAACTTCATACGTTCAGCGAAAGATCTTCCGTTATTATGGATGAATATATGGATATTACTGGCTTCATGGACGCGTTTTCTGCCGAAAATGCATCTTTGGAAGCGTATATGAGGCCCATACAACCCATAGACGCAAAGGAGGACTATCTGGCGGCAATCCAGATGACGAACCGCTGTCTGGAGGAACTGTTCCCCGACTTGCAAGCAGACCGGCGGGAAGAATACGCACTCAAGCGGGCCATCCGCAACGCAATGTTCTACTACCGGGAATCACAACATGTTTTGCTGGATGCCGAAAAGCCGTCAGAGATGATTGAGCATTATCTTCTCTTGAAAACGCAGTCTTTTTATATAGATGGTTACACCAGGGACCTCCTCCACAGCCAAATGGTACAAGGCGGCATGCAGTGGCAGGAAATTGATCGGATAAACGCCCGCAGCAGCAAGCAGTTTGTGGCGTTTTTGATCGTCGCTACAGTTCTGATGGGGATGACGCTGGTCGTGTTTAAACGAAGCATTCTGGCCCCCTTGGCCGCACTGGGACAGGCAGCGGATGCCATTAGCGCTGGTCACTATGAAGCTCCGCCCGTAGTTGTCCGCGGTGATGACGAACTGGGGCGAACCGCAAAGTCCTTCAATCTGATGCAAGCGGAGATCCGACACACGATATGGGCTCTTGAAAAGCAGTCTGAGATGGAAAAGCATCTGCTGGAAAAAGAGGTGGAGGCGGCGCAGATGCAGAAAAAACTGCAGGAGGGCCGCTTCGCCCAGCTTCAAAGCCAGATCAATCCTCACTTCCTGTTCAACACCCTCAGCACCATTGCCGCGCTGGCGCACGAAGAACAGGCACCACTGTCAGAGGATCTGATTCTGCGTCTGTCTAATTTTTTCCGGTATTCGCTGGAAAGCGATGAGAAGATCGTTGCATTGGGTCGGGAAATCGGGCTTCTGCGGGATTATATGGAACTGCAGGAGACACGGTACGGCGACCGCATTACTATGGAAGTCCATGCTGATCCCACGCTTTCTGATGTTCCCGTTCCGAAATTTATTCTCCAGCCGTTGGTGGAAAACGCAATCATTCACGGGCTGAAGGAATGCGGTGGATTGGTGCGTGTCCGCACGTTCCGGGGGCGTCGGGGAATTACGATTATGGTCACTGACAACGGCTGCGGTTTCTGTCCGCGGCAGAGCGGCGGAACCGCCGCGCATCACTCTGTAGGACTGGATAATATTCGGGAACGGATGGAACTCAGCGGCGGCAAAATGGATGTATTCAGCCGTCCCGGTCTGGGGACCTGTGTAAGATTGATTGTAGGGGAGGAATTGCATGTTCAAGGTGCTGGTGGCTGAGGATGAACCCAAAAGTCGAGGGGCGCTGATCTCCCGGCTCAGGGGGATCTTAGGTGATGCCGCACTGATTGAGGCGGCATCGGATGGAAATGACGCAGTGGACAAGGCTCTTCGCGTACAGCCGGACATAATATTTATGGACATTGAAATGCCCGGAAAAAATGGGTTGGAGGCCGCAGCGGTCATTAAAAAGCAAATCCAGACGGTCCACATCATTTTCCTTACCGCCTATGATCGGTTTGATTATGCAGTGGGGGCGATCCGTTCCGGTGGCGAGGACTATATTCTAAAACCGGTTGGCGAGGTGGAACTGCGGGAAAGTCTCCAAAAGTTTTTTGACCTTCAGACCTGCGTTGTGCCGAAGACATCTCCCTTTGAGTCGGAGCTGGCTGTATGGGTGCAGCGCCATTATGCAGAGGATATGGCATTGGAAGACGCAGCCGCAAGCATGGGAATGAGTCCGTTTTATTTTTCGAGGCAAGTAAAGGCGGTTACCGGAAAGACCTTTTTGGATTATCTGACGTCTTACCGCATCGAAAAGGCCAAGAAGCGCTTGACTTCTACAGACCTCTCCGTCAGCGACGTAGGACATTCCGTTGGATATGCCGATTCCAATTATTTCACAAAGGCATTTAAAAAAGTGGTAGGATGTACACCGACGGCTTATCGAAACACGGTTGTATCATCCACGGAATAAAGACACAACAGCAGGCGACTTGCCTGCTGTTGTTAATTTTGCACAATTTTAACAAATATTCTTTGGATGTTGGCAAAAAAATAACGGCTAAACCGCAAGAGTTTACGATTTCTTAATATTTTGTTCTCAGATACAATCAAATTATAGAAGTGATCCTGATTAGGATCATAAAAAGTTTGATAGGAGAAAAGAAGATGAAAAAGTTTGTTACCTCCCTTCTGGCGATGGTCATGCTGCTGAGCCTGTGCACCGGCTGCGGTGGGCAGAAGGACAGCTCTTCCACTGGCGACACTGCTTCTGCAGGTACCCCTTCCGCTGAGACTGTGGTTCTGCGTCTGGCCAACAGCCACAACGCTGAGCACATCACCAGCCAGGCCTGCCAGATGTTCGCTGATCTGGTAAACGAAAAGACTGATGGCCGCATCACCATCGAGTGCCACTTTGCCGGTGAACTGGGCGACGAGCGCTCCACCATCGAGCAGTGCCAGTTCGGCGGTCTGGACTTCACCCGTGTTTCTTCCGGTGCCTCTGCTGAGTTCGCTCCTCTGATGAACGCTCTGCAGATGCCCTATGAGTACACCAGCGTGGATCACCTCTTTGAGGTTCTGGACGGCGAGATCGGTCAGGAAGTCTTTGAGACCTTCAAGGACAACAACCTGGTGGGTATCACCTATCTGCATCCCGGTTCCAGAAACTTCTTCAACTCCAAGAAGGAGATCCACACCCCCGCCGATCTGGCCGGCATGAAGATCCGTGTGTCCGAGTCCGACCTGATGCTGACCCTGATGGACTGCCTGGGTGCTGCCGGCGTGGGTCTGCCCTTTAACGACACTTACTCTTCCATTCAGACCAACGTTGTGGATGGCGCTGAGAACAACATGACTTCTTACATCGAGATGTCTTTCTGGGAGGTTGCTCCCTACTGGACCTATGACGGCCATTCCTACATGCCTGACATGATCCTGGCTTCCAAGCAGACCATGGATAAGCTGTCTGCTGAGGATCAGCAAATCATCTTCGACTGTGCCAAGGAAGCCGAGGTCTGGCATCGTGAGGCTTGGGAGGAGTCCGAAGCCAAGAACGCCAAGATCGCTGAAGAGAAGGGCTGCACCCTCACCACTCTGACCGATGAAGAGGTCAAGCTGTTCCAGGATGCTGTTGCACCTATGTATGATACCTTCCTGAATGCTGATCAGAAGGCCATTGTGGAGCGCGTTCAGGCTCTGGGCTGATCTATGCTGGTAAAGGGCGGCCCATCCGGGCCGTCCTTTCAATTTGCGAACTACTAGAAAGGAGTCTGCACTATGCGTATTCTGCAGAAAGCCAGCCGTTTTCTGTTCAAGGCACTGGAATGGTTTGCCATTATTTGCATGGTGGTCCTGACCGTCATCGTTTTCACGGATGTGATCCTGCGTTATATCTTCAAGCAGGGCTTTCCTTGGACCCAGGAGGTTGCCACGCTGATGCTGGTATGGTTCAGCCTGATCGGCATGGCCATCGGTGTTCTGGAAAGAATCCACATCAGCATTGAAATGTTTACGTCTAAACTGCCCGCGAAGGTCATTCGGGTGCTGGAAAGCATTGACCATATTCTGATTGCTGTATTCGGCGGGGCTATGGTGTACTATGGTCTGCTCATTATGAACATGACCAAAATGTCCACCCTGCCGGCTACGAAAATGCCCAGCTCCGTACTTTATGTGATCCTGCCCCTGTCCGGTCTTCTGGTGCTGCTGAATGCTATTTTGGTTGCGGCGGGCCAGGATAAGAAGATTTTTGAGAAAGATAGCGAAACCGCAAAGGAGGATGACCATGCCTGATACAACCATTGCCATTGCCATCATGCTGGGGTCCTTCGTCCTGCTGCTGATGGCGCGGATGCCCATTTCTTTCACGCTGGGCATCTCCTCTGTTCTGACGGCGCTGTATCTGAACATCCCACTGGCTACACTGTTTCAGCGAATGGTCAGCGGTGTTCAGTCCTTCTCCCTGCTGGCGATCCCCTTCTTTATTCTGGCCGGTGAGATCATGGGACAAGGCGGCATTTCCCGTCGGCTCATTACTCTGGCAAACGCATGCGTCGGATGGATGCGAGGCGGTTTGGCTCAGGTGAATATCCTGGCCTCCATGTTCTTTGGCGGTATTTCCGGTTCCGCCGTGGCGGATACGTCCTCCATCGGCTCCATTCTCATCCCCATGATGACGGATTCCGGATATGATAAGGACTTCTCTGTGGCGGTCACGGTCACCTCTTCCTGCCAGGGTGTTATGATCCCGCCTTCCCATAACATGATCCTGTTTGCTATGGCGGCAGGCGGTGGCGTATCCATCGGCCAGCTCTTCATGGGCGGCCTGATACCCGGCATCCTGTTGGGCGTGGCTCTGATGATCATAACCGCCATTATTGCACGGAAGCGCAACTATCCCAAGGGCCGGGTCATGTCTCTGAAGGAGATCTGGAAGGCCACCAAAGATGCTCTGCTGGGCCTGATGACCTGCATCATCATCGTGGGCGGCGTGATCCTCGGTTGGTTTACTGCCACGGAATCCGCTGCTGTGGCCGTGGTGTATGCATTCATTGTCACGTTCTTTGTCTATCGTGAAATCCCGCTGCGGCAGTTTGGTGACATCCTGCGGAAGTCCCTGTGGACCATCGCCATGGTCATGGCTCTGATCTCCACAGCCTCTATGTTCGGCTGGCTGCTGGCCTATCTGAAGGTGCCCACCATGGTCACAAATCTGCTTTTAGGTGTTTCCGACAACAAAGTGGTCATTCTGTTGCTCATCAACGTCATGTGCCTGATTCTGGGCTGCATCATGGATATGGGTCCCCTGATCCTGATCCTGACGCCGATCCTGCTGCCCGTGGCTACGCAGCTGGGCATGGCGCCGATTCAGTTTGGCGCAATGCTGATTTTGAATCTGGCCATCGGTCTCTGCACGCCTCCCGTGGGTGCCGCTCTATTTGCCGGCTGCTCCATCGGCCGCATCAAAATTGAAGATGCTACAAAGGCTTGCCTGCCGTTCTATGCTATGATGATTCTGGTGCTGATGCTGGTTACATTCTGGCAGCCTCTGTCCATGTTTGTTCCTCAGCTCATGATGAAGTAACCGCTCCAATGCGATTTCTATAAAATCGAAAAGGTATGCGTGTTCGAGGCCCCCGCTCTCTTCTGTTCTATGGCAGAAGAGAGCGGGAACTGTTTTGTCAGCCAGTAAGGAGCTTCAATGGCGACGAGTATATTTTAAATGAGGGAGACTGTATTTACATTGATGCCAACACGGATCACAGCTATCACAAACTGGGTGACGAGGAGTGCGTCAGCGTTTGGGTCTATGCGTCCCCCCACGCCACACCCATGGCAGATTCCTTTGTTCTCTGATAGCATTTGCCGCATGAGTCGGTCTCTGTAAATTCCCCCAATAAAAGTCATAGGAGGCGTGTCTGTTGACACGCCTCCTACATTCTTACATTTTTCGTTTTTTCCGGTCTTTTCCCTGGGCAGGCTGATGGGAAAATGTCCCCCTCTATTACTGTAATATAGTTTTGCTTTACAGCAGGCCCTGCAGGAAGATCACAACGATCAGCGCCGGCAGAATGAACTGGAAATAGGGCTTCAGCCACTTGGCGAATTTCAGCCCCTTGCCCTTGTTGGCCTCGGCAAGATACTTGTCGAAGCCCCAGCCCCACTTCGTGACGCAGAACAGGAGGTAGACGAGCGAGCCGATGGGCAGCAGGAGGCCGCTCACAAGGAAGTCCTCGCTGTCGAGCACGTCCTTGCCGAGGATGGGGCGGAAGTCGCTCCAAATGTTGTAGCCGAACACGCAGGGCAGACTCAGGAGGGCCAGTAGCACACCGTTGATGAGCACAGCCTTCCTGCGGCTGATCCCGAAGGTGTCCATGCAGATGGCGAGGATGTTTTCAAACACCGCCAGTACGGTGGAGAAGCTCGCGAAGATCATGAACAGGAAGAACAGCGTGCCCCAGAAGCGGCCGCCGGACATGTTCACGAACAGAGGCGGCAGGGTCTGAAAGATCAGCGCGGGGCCTTCACCGGGCGCAACGCCGAAGGTGAAGCAAGCGGGGAAGATGATGGTGCCCGCCATCAGCGCCACGAAGGTGTCGAGCGCGCAGATGCGCACAGCTTCGCCGGGCAGAGTGTGCTCATCGCTCATGTAACTGCCGAAGATCTCCATGGCGGCGATGCCCAGAGACAGGGTGAAGAACGCCTGATTCATCGCGTCGGTGATGAGACTGCCGAGACCGTGCTCCCGGATGGTGTCCACGGAGGGCAGCAGGTAGAACTTCATGCCCTCAGCCGCGCCGGAGAGGGTCAGGCTGTGGACCGCCAGCACCACGATCAGTGCCAGCAGGCAGATCATCATGACCTTGGTCACCCGCTCCAGACCCTTCTGAAGGCCGAAGCTGCACACGATCAGGCCGGTGACCACCACCAGCTCCGTGAAGATGGCCATAGAGCCGGGGCTGCCCAGCATGGTGCCGAACATCCCGGAGATCTCATCGCCGGTCATACCGGCGTGAAAGCCGCCGGTGAGGAATTTTCCGAAATAGTTCACCATCCAGCCGGTGACGGTGGTGTAATACATCATCAGCAGATAGCAGCCCTCCAGACAGAACCAGCCGTGGATGTGCCACTTGGAGCCGGGCTTTTCCAGATTCTTGTAGGCCAGCACGGCGCTCTTGCGGCCGCCGCGGCCCACCGCCAGCTCCATGGTCATCACGGGGACGCCCAACAGCAGCAGGCACACCAGATAGAACAGGACGAAGTAGCCGCCGCCGTTCTTGCCGGTAATATAGGGGAAGCGCCACACGTTGCCGATGCCGATGGCGCAGCCCGCGCTCACCAGCAGGAAGCCCAGCCGAGAGCCGAAGGATTCTCTTTGCATTTCTAAGTACCTCGCTTACACACAACAAATATGTACTTATCTTAGCGGAAAAAATCCCCCTTTACAAGGGGGATTTTTTCATGATAAAATAAGAAAAACTTATTTTGTGTCGTGGGAGGGCGTTATGAATCGAAATCAGCTGAAGTATTTCGTGGCCGCGGCGGAGAGCCGCAGCTTCACGAAGGCCGCCGAGCAGTTCTACATTTCCCAGACCGCCATCACCCAGCAGATCCGTCTGCTGGAGGAGGCGCTGGGCTGTCCCCTCTTTGACCGGAGCACCCGGCCCGTGAGCCTGACCCCCGCGGGTACCATCTTCCTCCGGGAGGCCAAGGGGATCTTGGAGCGGATGAGCCGGGCGCAGGAGCGGGTCCATGACGCCTCCACCGGACTCTCCGGCACACTGCGGGTGGGTTACGTCCGGGGGTACGAGCGCAGCGACCTGTCCGCCCATATCCGCCAATTTCACCAGCAGAACGGCAACGTGCTCATCACCTTTTACCGCTGCTCCACCGACGCGCTGGCGGCGGGGCTGCTGCACCATGAATACGACATCATTTTCACCTGGGACAGTACCAACCTGAAAACCCAGGAGGGCGTGGCCTGCCGCACCGTGGAAAAGGCCCGGCTGGTGGTGGCGCTGTACGCCGGACACCCGCTGGCCCAGCGGCAGCAGCTCCGGCGGCAGGAGCTGCGGGGAGAGACCATCCTCTATATGTCCCCTGACGCCGCCGACGATTCCTACGGCGACGCCTTTTTCATGCACCTTTATCAGGAGGCGGGGTACAAGCCCAATATCCTGTTCCGCTCCGCCGACACGGAGAGCATCCTCATGATGGTCTCTGCCGAGGAGGGCATTTCCATCCTCCCCGCCTACTGCGTGGACAAGCTCTACAACGCCGACAATCTGGTGTTTGTCCCCCTCATCGGCGAGGGAGAGGTGGAGGAGATCATCGCCGCGTGGCAGACCACCAACCCCAACCCCGCGCTGGCTCGGTTTCTGGCTATGACTCCTCCCCAATGGGAATGAGCCGTCCTGTGTCCGCTCCGACCCGATGAGAAATGGAGAGCACCGTCCGGTCCGCCGTAGCCCTCTTCAAGGCCCGCAGCACCGCCCGCTCCGTCTCCGCGTCCAGATTGGCTGTGATCTCGTCCAGCAGAAGCAGCTTGGGGTCCGCCGCCACCGCCCGGGCGATGGACAACAGCTGCCACTGTCCCTGAGAGAAAATGTCCGGGGTGCAGGGGGTGTCGAAGCCCTGCGGCAGGCGCCGATGGCCTCCGCCAGTCCCGCCAGCTCCGCGGCCCGGCGGACCTGTCCCTCTGTGATGGTGTCGTCATACAGGGTGATCTGATCCCGGACGGTGCCGGGGACCGGATGGAACCGCTGCTCCACATAGCCGTATAGCGCCCGCCGCTGCGAGCCGGTGAGGGACCGGGGGTCCACGCCCTGAATCCGGACGGTGCCCCGCCGGGGGGCATACAGCCCCAGCACCAGCTTGAACACGGTGCTCTTTCCCGCACCGGTCCGGCCGGACAGGGTAGCCAGCTCTCCCTCCCGGATCTCCATATTTAAGTGGTGCAGAACGTTCTGCCCTGCCTCATAGCCGAAGTCCACATCCCGCAGCTCCACCATGGGAGCGGCGGGATTTTCCGTTTCCGGGGCCACCGGCTCCTGCTCCGGCTGGGCCAGAAAGTCATTGATCCGGCGAACGCCCGCCACGGCGGACTGGATGGTCTGGATCTCCATGCCCAGACTTTCCAGCGGGGAGAAGATCTGGCTGATGTAGTTCATCACCGTCACGGCGGTACCGGCGGTCATGCCGAACAGCGTCAGCACCGCCGGGTCTCCGGAGGCGGACAACAGCATGACCACGCCCACCACAACGGCGTTCACCGTGAGGATCACCGGGGGAATACAGGGCGTCATAGAAGTTGGTGCCCTCAATGGCCCGGTAGCTCTCCCCCAGCGCGCCGTCGTACCGGGTCTCCATGTAGGTCTCCTTGCCCAGCGTGCGGATGGTGCGGAGATTCCGCACCGTCTCCGGCACATATCCGGAGGCCCGGCTCACCGCCTTCCGGTTTTTCAGCTGATTGTGCAGCATCCGCTTCTGGACGAACCGGGTAAAGAGGAACAGCACCGGCAGCAGCGCCAGCAGCAGATAGGCAAGTCCCCGGCTGCACTGCCACACCACGACCAGAATACTGAGGATCCGGCAGGCGTCCGCCGCCATGCTGATGATCCCGGCGGTGAACAGGGTCTCCACCGTGTCCACGTCCCCCACGAAGCGGGACACCAGCGCCCCCGGCTCCTGACGGTTCAGTTCGTCGGCAGGCAGGCGGCCCTCTTTTTCCATCAGGCGGCTCCGCAGGGCGTGGGTGGTTTTCTGGCCAAATACCGTCAACGCGCTCTCCCGGGCGGATTCCAGCCCTCCCGCCAATGCGGTGAAGGCCAGATACCACAGGGGCAGGCGGAGGGTCAGCCCCTCCCCGGCGGTGAGGCCGTCCACGATGCGGCCCAGCACCAGCGGCGGCACCAGCGTCGCGCCTACGGCCCCCGCCACCACCGCCAGAATGGCAAAGGACAGCCAGAGGTGGTCTTTCACCGTTTCCAGCACCACAGTCCTCACATGGACTGCTTTTTTGCGGTCATTCATGGCTGTTCTCCTCCCTCTGCGCGTCAAACTGCGCCGCGTAATCCGGGGTATTCCCCACCAATTCCTCGTGGGTCCCCACCTTGGCCTCCCCGTTTTCCAGCCAGATCACCCGATCCAGCTCCGGGAACAGGTACAGCCGGTGGGAGATCAGAATTACCACGCTGTCCGCCGCCAGACGCCGCAGATGGGCGAAGATCTCCGTCTCCGTGGCCCGGTCCAGCGCCGAAAAGGGATCGTCCAGAATCAGCAGAGGTCTTTGATGGGCCAGCGTCCGGGCCAGCGCCAGCCGCTGGGCCTGACCGCCGGAAAGCCGGACGCCGCCGGTGCCCACCCGGGTCTCCAGCCCCTCCGTCATGGCCGCCACTTCGCCGTCCAGACACACAGCCCGGAGGTAGTCCATGGGATCGCCTGTGTCTCCCAGCAGCACATTTTCCCGGATCGTGCCGCTGAACAGCTCCGGATCGTGGCCCAGATACCCCACGAGGCCCGTCCGCTCCCACTGGGGCAGGTCTGCCAGTTCCCGGCCATCCAGCCGGATGCTGCCGCCGTAGGGCTGCTCGCAGAGGAACGCCTTGCCCAGCGTGGATTTTCCGCAGGCCACCGGCCCGGTGACGCCGATGATCTGCCCCCGGCAGGCGGTCAGATCCAAGCCGGAGAACAGCGGCGTGTCGCCGGGATAGCCGCAGGTGAGGTCCCGGATCTCCAGACGCTCCACCCTGCCGGCGGAAACGGCGGGCTCGGCGGGGATCTCCCGCATCAGGGGCTGGATGCGCTTCCAGGACACCTGCGCCTTGTGGACTGCGTTGAACAGCTTTGCCGCCTTGGAGGATTTGGTGGCCAGCTTGGTAAAGCAGGCCAGAAACGTGGTGAATTCCGCGATGGACCAGACCGTCCAGCCAGTGCCCAGCACGTTTTTCCCGCCGAAATACAGGATCAGCGCCGCCCCGATCATGGAGAGCACCCGGTACAGCGGCGGCAGGGACGCTGTCCACAGGTTTGCCTTTACAGCGGCGTGTTCGTAAGCGGTGAGGTGCTCCTCATAGGCCGCCCGGCGTTCCTCCTCCTGGCCAAAGACCCGGTAGGTCAGGGCGTTGACCGCCCGATCCATGGTGGCGGCGTTCAAGGCCCCGGCCTGCTCCTTGAAGGCCGCGCCGGTGCGCTGGACGGGCCGCTTCATCCGCTCCGCCAGCGCGTAGCTCCCCGGCAAAAAGGCCATGGACAGCAGCGCCAGCCGCCAGTCATACCACAGCAGCATCCCGGCATAGGCCGCCAAGGCCACGCCGGTGTCGAATACCTCCGTGGTGAATTTCCGCATCCCCTCGGCGCAGTCGTCCACGTCGGAAATGGCCTTGGTCAGCACCGTTCCCGCGCCCTCACGCTCCAAGTCCTCCCGATCCGACCGGACCAGCGCGCCGTACAGGACCCGCTTCATGCGGCGGTTCACCTTGTTGGCAAAGCGCCGGACATAGAACCGCTTCAAAAACCGAAGTCCCTGCACCGCAGCGATGACGGCGATGTACCCCGCCGCCAGAGAGCCCATGGTGGAAAAGCTACCCTCTCCCAAGAGGATTCGGGCCAGCGCTTCCGTCATCTGTCCCTCGAACCACGGGCCTGCCACCAGACCTATATTGTAGAGGAGACCCGTCACGGTGATGACCGCCAGCACCCCGGATTCCGCCCGGAAATAGGAGCTGACCCGGTCCGGCGGAAGCTGCCGCCTACTCATGGCGCTCCCCCTCCCCCTGCTCCGTCAGGGCCGTGATGTGGGGGAACCCCGCCCGGCTCTCCTGCTTGGAACGGCGATAGATGGTGTCCAGCGTTTTGCAGAAAGCGATCTTCTCCGCCTCCGGCAGCTCCGCCAGCAGCCATTCGCAAAAAGGTGGTCTCCACCTGCGCCTTGGAGTTCCGCAGGCCCTCCGCCTTTCCCGTGGCGAAAAAGCAGCTGGCTGCGGGCCCTTGGCCTCCAGACTGGCCGCCCGGC
>VOFG01001928.1_pt1 | contig 18879 bp, 32 predicted proteins | sample 5384171 | NCBI WGS metagenome assembly VOFG01 (sample SAMN12384726, study PRJNA508395) | human gut metagenome | isolation source: healthy gut F | host: Homo sapiens
AAACCACTCCGCCGCCCTTTGACGATGCGCGCCGAAACAGATCCACGTTCGATTCTCGGATACGGCTCATCGCGTAACCGCCGCCGCCTAGGAAACGCGACGGTTTGCCCACCAGCCGCAAGCGCCGCCCGTGCGCAGCTGCATCGGGGTAACCGCGCGCACCGCCCGAAATCACCACCGCCGAGTTCAGCCGCACGGCTCCGCCAACATTTTGGTCGCATTCAACCCATAAGGCGTCGCCTTGCGCGTTCCGACGACCGCAAGGCCTTCCCTTAAGCGCAGAGGGGTCGCCAATCACATAGAGCCGTTCGGGCGGCTCAGGCACAGCCTCGAAGACATCTGATAATCTTCGTGCCACGTGCGATTGAATCGCGGACCATCGATACGAAAACGTTCTTCCATGGCCGCTATACCCCCTTTCGAAGCTTGAAACCAGAGCTTCCATGAGGTGCTCTTCTGCCACCGACTTCGATTCTCCGGCGATGTCGGCAATCGTGGCCGCGCCACCATAAGCGCGCGCGTTATTCCACGCCCCGGAAAGCAGCTGCGTGCGCGACACCGTTTCCAACAAGCCCCGCGTTCGTTGCGCCAGGCGGCAGCGAGGAGCAATGCGCCCACATCAACGGCATCGCCATCGCCAAGCGCTGCCCGCCGCCACGATCGAAACCTCACGAGCAGCCAAACGCCCGCCAGCAAGCGCTCGATCGTCGCGACCATCGGCGACTGCGATTCGCCAGGATCGCAGCGCCACACATCGACGTGTATGTCGATGCGATCGAGCAGCGGACCGCCGATGTTGCCCTGATACCGCTCGGATTTTCCATTGTGGGCAGGTGCATTGCTTTGAGGTCGCCGTAATACCCGCAAGGACAAGGATTCGCCGCCGCGACAAGAGAAAATCGCGCGGGAAGCGCAACGCTGCCATCGGCCCTTATCACGATGCGGCCCATTTCCATGGGCTGGCGAAGCGCTTGAAGCGATCGTGACGAGAACTCCGGCAATTCGTCGAGGAACAGAACGCCGGCATGAGCAAGCGATATCTCGCCTGGATGCACGGGCGTTCCCCGGGCCCACAAAGGCCCGCCACCGTAGCGCTGTGATGCACACGACGAAACGGCCGCGTGCCAGCGAGAATAGAATCGATGGGCTCGCCCGCAACGGAATGGACGATAGCCGCTTCGAGCCTCTCATCTTCGGAAAGCGGCGGCAATATGGAAGGCAGAGCGCGCGCAAGCATGGTTTTGCCCGACCCGGGAGGCCCCATAGCAAAATGCCGTGACCGCCCGCAGCCGCAACCTGCATAGCGCGCTTAGCGGCCGCCTGTCCACGGATATCGCCAAAATCAGGCGCTTCAACCGAAGCAGAAGGCGCGCAGAAATCGAGCGGCCGCACAGCCATTGAGCGCAACTGGCAAGCGAGGGCAATGCGAGCTGCTCCATGCGCCCAAGCGGCGCCCCGTCGCGCGCATCGGCGCTCACCAAGAGCTTGCACCCAAGCTCACGCGCGCAAAGCGGCGAATGCGAGCGTTCCATGGACCGGCCGCACGGAGCCGTCGAGCCCCTCCCCCCTACCAGCAAGCATTCGCCAAGCGCCGCTACATCAATTTGCTTCGTTGCCGCCAAAATCGCCGCAGCGATGGGCAAATCGAAGCCCGACCCTGCGTCTTGCGAATGGAGCTTGGCGCCATCACCACCACTTTATCGCCCGGCATGGTAAAACCGCAGGCTTTTATAGCGGCGCGCACGCGCTCGGTCGATTCGCGCACGGCGGCATCGGGCATGCCTACAATGGAAAAAGCCCGGCAAGCCGTTCGAGACAACCACCTCGACGGCCACAGGAATCGCCCGCACGCCACAATGGTCGCCGAATATAACGAGCATCGCAGCTGCATAATGTCACGCACCTGCGCCGAAGGCGTTCACGATATGTTTCACGAAGCCCCTCGAGTTAGGCATCGCCTGAATGGCGATCACGCTCGAAACGCACACGAGCATCGACCCCATCGTGGTAGACAAGAAGCTATAGGCAATGCGTTCATGCGAGCGCGCTTCGTCGGCGTAACCGCTTCCCTGAGGAAAGCCTTTATCGCCGCCCGCGCGCGTTTTCACCTCGACAAACACCAAACACCCGTCATCGAGAGCGATGATATCGGCCTCGCCTGCAGCGCACGACCAGTTGCGCTCTAAAATGATGTAGTCGTTTCGTTTCAGCAATTCGCAGGCGAGATCTTCGCCGTAAGCCCCCAGCGTCTTCGGTCGCAATTCCAGCGCTTGACGAAAGCAATTTCTTCCTCGTCATCGCCCCAGTAGCCCTCATCGACAGCGGCGCATTCGTCGCCTCCGTGACAAAGATCGCATGGTTTACGTGGTACAGCATATTCTTCCGGTCATGGCATCCCCTTTTCGTACGGCGAGTGTAGAGGTGAAACCTTGCCCGATTCTACCCGAATCACGCGTTTTCATCGCGATGTCTCGCGATTGCCCCGCGATTCCCTGGCGTTTTCTATTTTAATTTTCAACGTCGATTCTTCTTCGTCTTCATCGAACTCTCAGGCGTTTTCCGACGATTCTCCGACGATTCACGCGCGAATCCCCACGCTTTCCGCACGCGAGGGTGGTCAGGCCTTTTAAAACAGCGCCTCCTGCGTCCAAGCGCGGCAAAAACTCGCGCGATGCACGGGAAAAGCCCATATTGTTTTATTGCCTCGATATGCTCGGCGCTCGCGTAGCCTTTGTTCGACTCGGAAGCCGTAATGGGGAAACTGCTCGGCATAGCGGCACATGAGCGCGTCACGGTCGACCTCGCGATAATGGACGCCGCCGCGATGGACGCGCATTTCCCATCGCCTTTCACAATGTTGACCTCGCGTGCGTCGAGGTGCTGCGCGTTGCCATCGAGCAATACCGCATCGAGCGAAGTGCCTTTCGCAGAAAAGCTGTTCCTCGATGGCCGCGATGGCACGCAGGAGTTCGCCGTGCGCAAGGCCCACGTCATGCCATGTTCATCGATTTCCTGAGGCTGAATGTATTCGATATCCCACGCAATGGCCACCTCGCGCACCACGGCGGCGATTTCTTCGCGACGCTCGGCAGAAAGCTGCTTGGAATCGTTCACACCTTCAACGCGCGGAGCATCCGGGCAACACAACGGCGCCAATGGCAAGCGGGCTGCGACCGGGCCTCGACCCACCTCGTCAAGTCCCACGGCAATGCCGCCTCCTGCAAGTTTCGCCTGGAAGCTGTACATGCCATTCAAACGAGCCGCTTCGGCGTCTTCGGCGGCAAGGCGGCGCGCAGCGCTTTTTCAGGGGCAGCCTTGACCCCCTTGCGCTCGTCGGCGGCAAGGGCGCGGGCAAGCGCCTCGTATTCCGCGCGATTCGCAACCTTCAGTACCTCTCGTATTTCTGCAAGCGTTTGAGCCATTCGTTTCCCTCGTTTCTGGGCGACGATTCTTTTTCCATGCGACGAAGCATTTCGCACGCAAAACCGACAGCGAATGCCGTCGAAATACACGCGTAGAATGCCGCAGCGCATGGAAAATGAAACAAGAAAGGGGGCCCCAAAGGACCCCTTCCAAAGCACCAATTCGGTAAAGACTTAGAATGCCTTTTCCGATCTTGGCAGCCTTGCCCACCTTCTTGCGCAGGTAGTACAGCTTGGCGCGGCGCACATCGCCCTGACGCACGACCTCGATGCGCTCGATCTTGGGGAGTGCACGGGGAAGTACGCTCAACGCCAACGCCGAAGCTGATCTTGCGGACGGTGAAGGTCTCGCGGCAGGTGGCCGTGACGACGAATAACGTCGCCCTGGCAAACCTGGATGCGCTCGCGATTACCCTCGGTAATGCGATAGTGCACCTTGACCGTGTCGCCGACGTTGAACGGGCGACTTCCTTGATCTGCTGCTGCTCGATAGCGCGGATGATATCCCATTTCGTTTTCCTTCTGCTAGTCTTTTCCTTCGACTGTTGCTTAAAACGCCAGTTTCGTTCGCCTTCGCGCTTGCGCGCGGGCATCGCATGCAATGCCCAACTAAGCTGGAGCCCTTCGAGGTTCTGGACAAAACCTGGCACCGCAGCAGAGGTCGGATGAAACGAACGCGACCCGAAGGTTGCTCGTTCCGACGTGAAACGGGCGCTTAAGAAGCCGACGTTGAATTATAGCAGAGACCACTTGCTCTCCAGGGCTTTTTGCCCCTGGGCAAGCAAACACAACTTATTGCAAATTGGCGCGCGAAATGCGGTTATGGAGCGCACAAAGAACCGCCCCGCCACACCATCCGCACGCGGGATGCCGCCGCAGTTTCTAGCGAATGTTGGGGCAGCCCCACACCGGCGGCATCGCTCGCGAGCCCCTCCATGGCCTCGGCCTCTTCGTCCGGAATGCACATGATCCCATCCGCACAAGTGCAGAAGGCCATGCACGAGCAACACCGCGAGCTCTTCTTGCGGCGTGGTGCCGAACTGGGCCCGTTTGGGCACGCGCGTAGTCGGACGCGATGATGATGTCGCCAAGCATGAACGGCTCGTCATCGGGCACGCCCGCGTCGTCGTACGCCGCTCCCTCGTCGGAAATCGTCGTCAAGGCCGTCGCACTCCGAAGCTGAGCGTCGGTCGGGCGGTCGATTCCGCGGTATTCCTTGTTCAGATTGATGAACTTCCTCGTCGGTCGAAGGCGTGATGGAGACCTCGGTTCAGCAGGGGCGTCCTTCCTGCTCGAGCACCTATTGCGTGATACCTTCGATATCGACGCCGCTCGGGATGTCCGGCGCCATGCTCGATTTCGATTTCGATGTTCATTTAAAACCCTTTCTTTTCGGCGCGCCCATGCCTCCGCATGCATATAAAACAAGTGCGGGAGCAACGATTCCGGCGGTTTCGGTACGAAGGATTGACGGGCCGAGCGTCACGGGCCAGGCATTTTTCACTTACCGTGAGCACTTCGACTTCATCGGCGGAAAGACCGCCCTCGGGGCCTACCACCACGGCAATGCGCGGTTTGTCGACGGAGGCGCTCCCCAAACGCCTGTTCAGAAGCGCGGCAGCGATGGTCTTCGTCGAGGGCACTCCTCCCAGCATACGAGCACGCAGTCAATTCGCAGCAGCGTTGCACGGCCTGCTTCACCGTATGCGGCTCATGCGCGCGCGGCTCGACCATGCGCCCCGATTGCATCGCGGCAGAATGCGCGATGGCCTGCCAGCAAAACAGCTTGGACTTCGCCTTCTTCGCATCGAGCTTCATGGCGCAGCGAGAGCTCGAAAGCGGCACGAACTCGTCAATGCCACCTGCTGGTCGCATGGCGAATGATGTCATCCATCTTGTCGCCCTTGGCAAGCAACCCTGAACAGCGACACCTGCGGCGCATCGAGGTGCTGCTGATGCGCGCGCCACCAGGCCATCATGCGCCGATGTGATTTCCAATTCCAAAATAATCGCTCGCCGCATCGACGACGCTTATGTGCTCGCCTTCCGGACAGGCGCAGCACGCGTGCGTGCTGGCGTCTTTCCGCAGAAAAGGCGCACGGGGAATTCCTGCGCCGTCTCTTCGGCAATAATCTGGCCATCGAGAAAGAAATGATGGAATGACATGCGCTTGTCTCCCTATGCTCCAAGCAACGCAAAAGCGCCGGAACGAATACGATAAGGCCCACGATGACACTTGCGCAGGCAGTGATAAAGGGCGGCGCCCGCCGCGCAATCTTTCGCGCGCTTAGCGAGCGGGTGGATTTCAGGCGAAGGCCAGATCGACGATCGCCTCTATCGCCGTGTTCACGGTTTCCATGGCGAGTTGCACGCCCACGCACCACCGCGACCGCAGCCCATCCCCATGCAGGCACCCGCAAAGCGCGCACGCGGCAAAAACCACAACCGCCGCCACGACATCGACCTTGAAGTTGCGCTCGCTTCCCGCCTGAACCACGCCCGAAGCCGCATAGCCGAACGACTTCACGAGGTTGTTCTTGCGCTTCAGCGTCTCGCCTGTCTCACCCGGCATCAACGCCTTGGCCTGCAGTCTCGCCGCCGACCATGAGCTTGTTTCCAGGCGCGTCGGAATTCGAACGTTGTTCCATCATAGTTCGCACTCCACCAAATCGCCTACAGCGCTGCCTTCCGGGCGTCGATTCCGTGATAGCTCTCGGTCGTGGCGTTGCCCTCCGATTCAACCAGGGCCAATTCCCTCGACCCGCAACGACGGCGCGCATCATCGGCGCGAAGACGTTTCCTCAATCGCCTCAAGCCTTTTGCCGCTCTGCCTTCACCTCGGGCAAGACCTGATCGTCACGCTCCGCCGCAGGCATTTCCCGCGCGCTTCGGGCCCCGGAAAATGTGCATCTTCGAAAACGGCATGTCTCAGCCACACGGCATGTCTCAAAGGAAAGTCTTCTTCAGTTTCGCCAGGGAAAACCCACAATGACGTCGGTCGAAAGCGATAGCTGCGGCATGGCCGCATACAGCTTCTCGACCAGGCCCAAAAATCGCTCGGCGCTATAGGGGCGTCGCATTTCGCGCAGCACCTTGCTCGAACCCGATTGCAGCGGCAAATGCAAATGGCGGCAAATGCGGCCATTCGATGGCCATAAAAGCTCAATGAGGTCGTCGTCATCGACGTCGCGCGGCTCAATCGACGACACGCGGAAACGAACGCGCGGCACCACCCCAAAGGCCCGAATCGGCGGGAAATTCCTCATCGACCGCCTTCATAAGGCACCGCAGCAATCTGCCAGGCGCATGTCGCCCTCGCGATACGAGCCCAAATTAATGCCCGTAAGCACGATTTCACCGCACGCCCGCGCGCGCGCGAGCTCACGCACTTCCGCAATAATCTCCTCGAGGGTCGCGATGGCACGCCCACGCGCAACATGCACGATGCAGTACGTGCACGCATTGTTGCAGCCATATCTTGCACCTTCACGCCAACGCGCGTGGAAATTCCTCACCCGCACGAATGGCGGCCAAGGCGGGCGACGATGCTCTCCTGGGAACCAAGCACGTCGGCCATAGCGCCTTTCGGCACCACTTCGACGCGAGGATCCATCTCGGTATAGGTAATGGGATCGATAGCGGCGGCGCAACCGGGTCACAACGACGCGAGCAAAATCGTTCGCGCAGCAGCGCCCGCGCACGGCCTTGCGCGTTTTCTTTTCAGCCTCGCCCGTAACGGTACACGTGTTCACCACAATGAAATCGGCTGCTTCAATGGGCACTTCTCGCCCACCGTCCGCAATAAGGGTGGTTGTGAAATCGTCGCTTTGACGCGGTTCACCTTGCAAACCAAGGTTCACCACATGGAAAGCGGCTGCATTATTTTTTAGTCTGTTCCAACAAAGGCATTCCTTGCATTCGGCAATCGACGGCAATCAGACGGCGCTCAATCGTTTTAGGCAACCAGTGTAACGGAAGCGAAAAGCGAAAAAGCCGCAACAACAAAAAAGGCACCCAGCTCTATGCCGGGTGCCTTCATGCTTGCTAGTTGAACGCGTCGCGCAACTTCTGCAACAGGCTGCGCGGTGCGGCCACGTCTTCACCAAATTCCTCGGTCACCTTTTTCAAAGAGCAGCTCGCGCTGTTTGGTAACCTTCTTCGGTATGAGCACGGTAATGTGCACATACATATCGCCGCGCTCGGTGGACTTCAAACGAGGCATACCCATGCCCTTTACGCGAATGACCTGCTCGTTTTGGCAGCCCCGGGAACGCGAACCATCACCCTTTTTCATCATGGAAGATGCCATCAATCTCGATTTCGGCACCAAGCGTTGCCTGGATAAAGCTCACATTCGCACGGGCGTGCAGATTATCGCCCTCGCGCTCGAAGAACTCATGCGGCTGAATGCGGCACGTCACAATGAGGTCGCCCGGACGAGCGCCGTGCATGACGGCATCGCCAAAACCCGTCACGCGCAGCTGCTGGCCTCGCGAATGACTGCGGGCACTTCGACGGTGACATGCTGACGATCGGGAATGCGACCCTGACCTCGCATTCTTCGCACGGCTTGTCGATGACCTTGCCCGTGCCGCCGCACGTAGAGCACATAGAGGCGGCTTTGCATATCGCCCAGGGAACGTATGCTGCACGGTGACCACGCGACCACGACCGTGGCAATCGGGGCAATCGATTTCTTTGCCGCCCTCGGCCTTGCCGGAGCCATTGCACACCTCGCACGGCGCCAGGCGGTCGTAGACGATTTCTTCTTCGCGCCCGCGGCGACCTCTTCAAGCGTCAGACGCAGGCCAACGCCCATATCGCGGCCTTCTTTGCGCACCGTGGCGCGACCGCCCGCAGCGCCGCCGAAGAAGCTCGAGAAAATATCGCCCATGCCGCCGAAACCGCCGCCGAAGATGTCTTCGAAGTCGACGTTGTAGCCTCTGGCGGGGCCGCCCGCCGCTCCAGGAATCGTGCCGAAGCGGTCGTACTGCGCGCGCTTATTGGCATCAGAAAGCACGTCGTAGGCTTCGTTCAATTCCTTGAAACGATCCTCTGCATCGGGCGCTTTGTTCACATCGGGGTGAAGTTCGCGCGCCTTGCGGCGAAACGCCTTCTTGATCTCGGCGTCGGTTGCATCTTTGCTGACGCCCAAAATGGCGTAGAGGTCTTTTGCCATAGTGTGTGTGAGCCTTCCTATTTACAAATCTTTCAGCGCGCTTTTCGCGGAGCGCACCACGCTGATGACTTTCGAATAATCCATGCGCGTAGGGCCGATGACAGCAACCACGCCCTGGGCCTCGCCCGAACCGTATTGGGCAGCAACGACCGAAACCCCGATAGCTCGCTCGCGGAATTCTCCTTGCCGATGCGAACCTCAGGCGAATCGGAGGCTTTGTCTGCAGAGCCGACGTCGTCGAAAAGGTGCATGAGCACCGTGTCGTCTTCAAGCACTTGAAGCACGGGCAACGCAGCGGACGAGTTGCTGAATTCCGGGCTTGCTCAGCAACGCCGACATACCCAAACTATGCGCGCGGCCTTCGTCGGCCTTCGCCATACAAACAACGAGCTCGTCGATTACGATGCGCGCGAGCGGGTTGAAAGCGCCTCGATACGCACGCCTTCCGCCTTGCGCACCTCGGAAATCGAATGGCCCGAAAGCGCGGCATTCAATGCATTCTGCACATCAGCCAGCTCATCGGCGGAAACGTCTTCCGCAAACTCGACCGACCGGTTGAATACCTGGCCGTCATCGGTAACGACGACCATGAGCATGCGACGAGACGACATGGACACGAGCGAAATTTGCTTCACCGAAGACGCGAGCAAAGAAGGCGCGACCACAACCGAAAGGCAATCGGTCCAAGCGAGACAGGGCGGCCGATGTTTGCTCCATGAGGTCGTCCATCTTCGTTGCCGCATCGCGCACGTTATCGAACATGCCGCCCGTGGCATCTTCGCCGTATTCGCGCGAAAGCAAATCGTCGACGAACGCCCGATAGCCCGCATCAGTCGGAACGCGGCCAGCGGAAGTGTGCGGAGAAGTGAGATAGCCCTCATCTTCAAGCACCGAGAGCTCGTTGCGAACCGTAGCCGAAGAAACGCCGAGCCGGTAACGATCAACCAAGGTGCGCGAGCCCACAGGCTGCGCGTTGGCGATGTACTCCTCGATAAGCGCTTGAAGCACTTTCTGTCGACGATCGGACAGCAACGGTTTTCGGCCCCTTTCATGCGACGACGCATTCCATGTCTCGCGCATCAATACGAGGCGAGACAACATAGCTGAATCACGCGCGCGTGCGCGTTAACGTGACAGGATTCTAGCAGCGATGCCGCGCGAGTGCTAACAATCCAGAGAATCGATACCGTTCTGTCACGCTGCGGGAAAAACGCGCTCCGCAACACCGCGAGAACATGCAGACGGGCGCGCAACGCGTATATTCGCAAAGGCGAGAACCGCCAGTTAGCACGCCAAATATCGTTCCTCTTCCGCCTCAATGCGCGCGGCATCGACAAGTAGCTGCTCAAGCATTTTGATCGAAATCGTCGAGCGTCACGCACTGGTTGAGCTCGCCACGCGCCTTCGAGGCTCCTGGAATGCCGCGCAAATACCACATGACGTGCTTGCGCATATAGACCAAATTGTTCCCTATGCGCTTCGATAAAATCTCGGCATGGCAATGGGCCATGGCAACGCGCTGTTCAGGCGTAGGCAGCGCAGGCGCGGCTTCGCCGTTTAAGGCGGCGCGCACCTGCTCGAACACCCACGGGTTTCCCTGCGCGCCGCGACCAATCATCACGGCATCGCAACCCGTTTGCGCCACGAGCGCACACGCCTCTTTCCCGCCAGTCACATCGCCATTGCCGATAACGGGCACCTCGACGGCGGCCTTCACACGCGCAATCACGTCCCAATCGGCGCATCCGGAATAGAATTGCGCCGCCGTGCGGCCATGCACCGCAACCGCCGCAGCGCCGGCATCTTCCATGCGGCGAGCGAAATCGACCGCGATGTCTTCGCCGGCAGCATACCCTTTGCGGAATTTGACCGTCGTGGGATGCTCAACGGCAGCCGACACCTTGCGCACAATCTCGGCAGCAAGCTCGGGCGTGGTCATGAGCGCCGAGCCATCGCCTTTCTTCACGATTTTGCGAGCCGGGCAACCCATGTTGATGTCGATGTAAGCGAGCGCATCGCCCATCTCGGATTCGATCCATGCGGCTTCACGCGCCATCGTATCGGGCTCGTGGCCAAACAGCTGCACGGCAACCCTGCGTTCGTTGGGCGCGCGGTCGAGCAAGTGGCGCGTTTTTTCGTTCGCGAACGAGAGCGCTTTGCTGGAGACCATTTCGGTATACGTGATGTCGCAGCCCAACTCCAGGCTCAACTGGCGAAAGGCGATATCGTTCACGCCGGCCATGGGAGCAAAGGAGCACGGGAATGGAACCGCAGGCTTTTTCGAGGCGTCCAACCCCTCCGATGGGGATGCTGCATGCTCAAACAGTCCTGAGCTCGCGCGAACAGCACATTCAGTGCTGTTCGGCTCGTGCGGAACTGCGCGTGAAGCACCCCCATTGGAGGAGCTGGGACGCGTTCGCCTCTTCTATGTCCCCTGCAGCCTCTGCAGCGCATTCCCCAAAAAGGCAACCTTACGGAGCCAGTTCATAAATCCTCCCGTAAAGCTCGTTGCCCAAAAAGCCAGCCGCCAAATGTCGGCTTCCAGCGACCATCTTCACGTTTCACGAGCTTGTCGCGAACGAGCGAATTAAAGACGTCGAGCGCGCCAGGAATGACCACAGCGGCAGCGAACAGCTCATCATCGGAAACACCGCGCGTCATGCGCATTTTCATCATGAGGTCCTCAGCGCACATCTGCTTGCGATCGAGGTCGTCTTGTACTTCCCCATCTTGCACGCGCATGACGAGCGTCGTTTTGCGTCATGGTGACGGCGGAAATGCCCAAGCCAAGGTACGGAACGCCCGTCCAATAGGCAATGTTGTGCTTGCATTCGAAGCCCTCGCGCGCATAGCTCGCCACCTCGTAGCGATGGAAGCCAGCGGGCGTGAGCACGTTAGGCGCCATCGACATCATGAGCGCCTCTTTGTCTTGGTCAACGTCGTCAATCTCGCCCGAGTCGACCATGCGGCGAAACGGGGTGTGGTCTTCGATGGTAAGCGGGTACACGCTCACATGCGTCACGCCCAAGTCGACCGCGGTTTGCACATCGGCTTCGAACATTTCAGGCGTCTGACCAGGTACGCCGCACATAAGATCGACCGATACGTTTTCAAAACGCTCACGCGCATCGAGCACCGCTTGCTTGGCGCGCGCCGAATCGTGAATGCGATCGAGCGTTTCCAGCAAGCCGTCGTCGAAGCTTTGCACGCCAATGGAAAGGCGATTCACGCCCAGGGCGTAGATATCGCGAATGAGCTCGGGAGTGAGCGAATCAGGGTTCGCCTCCATGGAGCATTCGACCTCAGGCGTCAAATTCATGAAAACTCCCAGTGCATAGAGCAATTTCGAAAGGCGCGCCTGACCCACAAAGCTCGGCGTGCCTCCGCCCAAATACACGGTTTCGATTTCTGCGAGCTCGCCCTCGTTTGCCTTGCGGCGAAGCTCGAGAATCAGATTGTCGATATATTCGTCGATTTCCACTGAATCGGGAGCAATAGCTCGCGTGGTGAAATCGCAATATGCGCAGCGATGCTTGCAGAAAGGCAGATGGATATAAAGCGCCTTATACGGATCGTGCGGCATGGGTGCCTCCTAATTCGTTGCGGCCACGGAAAGAACGTGCCAAAGGGCGTTCATAGATTCAACGCCAAAGCAAGACAAGCAAAACCAAGGCCGCGATAATCGCCACGATAATCGCGGCTTTCGCCTTGCCGACATTTTGCGTCGCACGGGGCTTGCTCGCTGAACGCATCGTCAAGCCACGTGCCCTCGTCGCCCGCACGAACAGGCGTCGAGGCCTTAGGCTCGTCGCGAAACGCATCTTCGAGGAAGTCGTATTCTTCGTCGTGCTTTCCCATAAACACCACCAAGCAAGCTAAACAGTTAAAAACCAAGCCAAAGAACCGTAGCATTTCGCGAGGACATCCTTGCGCTTCGCTTTCACCGTCTCGCGAGCGAGCACGCGTCCGCCGATGGCGGCCTGGATAGGCACCTCGAACATCTGGCGCGGGATGATTTCCTTCAGCTTTTCAGTGAGCACGCGCCCGCGGTCGTAGGCCTTGTCCTTGTGGACGATGAACGACAGCGCGTCGATTGGCTTGCCGGAGAGCAGGATGTCGAGCTTCACGAGCTGCGAGGGCTTGTAGCCGGCGAAGTCGTAGTCGAGCGACGCATAGCCCTTTGTGTTCGATTTCAGCTTGTCGAAGTAGTCCATGATGGTTCACTCGGAGAGGGGAATCTCCCAAAGCATCTCGACCGTGTTCTGCGAGAGATAGTTCATCGTGACGAACGTGCCGCGGCGGGCGACGGTGAGGTCCATGACGGCTCCGACGTAATCGGGCGGGATGAGAATCTTCGCCTTAAGGTAAGGTTCCTCAATGTGCTCGATCTCACCGGGGTCGGGCATTTCCTGCAGGGGAATGCAGGCTCATCATCTCGCCGCCCTGCTTGAAGACGTGGTATTCCACCGAGGGAGCGGTCGCAAGCAAATCGAGGTTGAACTCGCGTTCGAGGCGTTCCTTCACGACCTCCATGTGCAAAAGCCCCAAAAGCCGACGCGGAAGCCGAAGCCGAGCGCGTGGGACTTTTTCTCCCTCCCACAACAGCGCGGGATCGTTGAGCGAGAGCTTCTCGAGGGCTTCCTTCAAGAACTCGTACTGGTCCGACTCGATGGGGAACAAGCCCGTGTAGACCATGGGTTTGGCCTCGCGATAGCCCGGCAGCGGGTTGTCGACGCCGCCTTCCGCGAGCGTGATCGTGTCGCCGACCTTCACGTGGACAAGGTCTTTCAGCCCCGTAACCAGGTAGCCGACCTCGCCGACGCCAAGCTCGGGCAGCGGCTCCTCAACGGGATGGCGCGCGCCAACTTCCTCGGCCAGGATGTCCTGCCCGATGCCATGAGGCGCAGGCGCTGGCCTTTCCTCATGGAGCCGTCGACGATGCGGACGAGCGCCACGACGCCGCGGTAGGGGTCGAAGTAGCTGTCGAAGATGAGCGCGCGCAGCGGGGCGTTCGCGTCACCGGTTGGCGCGGGGATGTTGTAGACCACAGCCTCGAGCAGGTCGTGCACGCCGACGCCTGTCTTTCCCGAGGCGAGCACCGCGTCGTCCGCGGGAATCGCAAGCGCGTCCTCGATTTCGGCGCGAACGCGCTCGGGGTCGGCCGAGGGCAGGATCGATCTTGTTGATAAGCGGGATAATCTCGAGGTTCGCGTTCATCGCCATCATGGCGTTCGCGACTGTCTGCGCCTCGACGCCTTGGGTCGCGTCGACCACGAGCACCGCGCCCTCGCATGCAGCCAAAGAGCGGCTCACCTCGTAGGTGAAGTCGACGTGGCCCGGGGTGTCGATAAGGTTGAACTGGTATTCCTCGCCGTCGTCGGCCTGATAGCTCACACGCACGGCCTGGCTTTTGATCGTGATGCCGCGCTCGCGCTCGATGTCCATCGTGTCGAGGAGCTGGGCTTGCATATCGCGCTCGGCGATGGTGCCCGTCATCTCGAGAATGCGGTCGGAAAGCGTCGATTTCCCATGGTCGACGGTTAATTAGAAATGGTCCCGTACCAGCGAATCGATGCATCTTCAGCACTCAGTTGCTTCGACGTGCGGATTTGCCGCTTCGCTACCCTTTGCATGGCAACCCGCGCCGGTTTCACGTGTGCTGGAAACCTGTAAGCGGCGCTTCGACCGGTGGACTGCGGCCTGGCCCATGCAACAAGGCAATGTGAAACTATAAGCGTTCGTCAAGCTCACGTCAAAGAATTTAGCGCGCATGCCGAATGTGGGCGAAAAAGCGCAACCGTGCGAAAAACGCGGCTTCATACGGTAGTATGGGCGGCGCGTTACCAACAAGGAGATCGCATGTCTAAAACGATGAACTACCACAACGTGAAATTCGCCGCAGCCTATGGCACTTCTAAGCAATTGCCCCCTTCAAAGCGCGCCGAAGTTTCTTTCGTTGGCCGCTCAAACGTTGGCAAGTCGTCGCTTATGAACAAACTGTTCAATCGCAAAAAGCTTGCGAAGGTTTCAGCCACGCCGGGCAAAACGTCGACCATCAATTTCTTCGAGGCCGAATGGGCCGACTTCGTCGATTGCCGGGCTATGGCTTCGCGCAAGTTTCGAAGTCAGAAAAAGCCCGATGGCGCGAAATGATCGAAGGCTATTACAACCAAGACCGCGAATTTTTGCTGCGTGGTCTCGCTCATCGACATTCGCCACCCGCAACTGCGCTCGACGTGAATATGATTGAGTTCTTGATTGCCGCCGAGCTACCGTTCATGATTGTATGCACGAAAGCCGACAAACTTTCGAAGAACAAGTGCGCGCAGTCAATTGCCGCGCTGCGCCGCCAGCTGGGCTTCTCGCGCGATGGTGGAAATCATCCCCATCTCTTCGGCCAACGGCTCCGGGCATTGACGATTTGAAAGCGGCCCTCGAACGCCGCATCAAAGCCTACAACAACGACGAAAGCAGCGAGAATGAGACCTTCGCCGAACCGCATGCCGACGCACCTGTTGAATATGCTAAATGCTCGCAGCGTTTAACAGGCGTCTAGAAGAGGAGCTTGCAGCACGACGAGGCCCTGTGAAAGCGAAGCCCTTCGACCGGCAAGCACGGCAATCAAGCTGTTAAACGCTACGAGCATTTAGCACGGTTGACGGGCACGCAATCCACCTGCTAAACGCTACGAGCATTTAGCAGGTATCCAAACTTCCACATAGCGAGACGGCCCCTTTAATTTCACGCGATTTCGGCCTACTTCTTCGCGCAGGTCGAAATGGCCCAATCGAAGAACACGCCCTCGGCATCGGCGCCGCTCTTCATCGCGCGTTCGCAATCACGGGCGCTTGAAAGGGCTGCGCGAAGCTCCGCAGCAGACCATAAACGCGCTGCAGCCGCCACCTTCTTCGCTTTCCAATCGGGCATCTTCAGCTGCTTCGCCAAGGCCCAGGGCCGCTTTGCCCGCGAGCCGCAAGCGCATGGCACGTGAGCATTTCGCGCAACGAACTCACGCAAAAGCCGATAAGCGCATACGCCGAGGTATCGCCGAGCTTCGCGCGCACGCGTACGCATTCGGCAACATTTCGCTGCGTGAATGGCGTGGTGAAATCCCACGGCTTCGCCTGCGAAGTGCGCGTGACAAGCGCCGACACCTCTTCGGGCGCAACGGGCTGAGTGCCCGCGTGAGCGAGCGCGATTTTTCTTCAACTCGGCATCGAGGTGTACCGTGTCTTCGCCCACAAGCTCGACCAAAAAGCTTCGCGGCAGAATCGGTCAAAGCGATGCCATGCGATGTCGCCATGGCGCGCACCTGGGACGGCAATTCGTACGCCTTGCGCGGCGCGCAATCGATGACCGCCTTAGGGCCAACCGCCGCCGCTTATAGAGCGCGTGTTTTTCGCAAGCTTATTCGCAAGCAGCGCCAGCACCGTGAAATCGGCTGGCGATGCGAGATACGCGACGAGCGCTTCAGAATCGGCTTTCTTCAAATCGTCGGCATTTCGCACGATAACGAGGCGTTTGTCGATGCCGAAAGGGCATGGTGTTGCACGCAGCCACGATATCGCCGCCCAATGCATCTTTGCCGTCGAACGTATCGCAGTTGAAATCGAGGTCGCCCATCGCTTCAAGGCGCGAACGCAAGCGCTTAAGCACGGTTTCGCGCTTGAGCTGGTCTTCGCCGTTAATCAAATACGCCGGCAGCAAGTTCACTTCGGCCCGCCTTCTGACTCCTCGATCTTCCATCTTTTCCGACTGCTTATTCTAAGGCAACCCCGCTCGCATACTGAGGGCCGCACCTCAATTCCCTCTCGGGAAAACACGCAGGCGATATCGCCCAGCTCATCAGTTCGAAAGACGCGCGTCCCAGCAGCCTCAAGAGCGTCGATCGTCGCTTGGGCTGGATGCCCGTAACGATTATTCGCTCCGCAGCTCACAAGGGGCGATGTTTGCCGAAAGCCCCTGGGCGAGCTTTGGCGTCATTCAGCCTTGCTGCCATGGTGGCCCGCCTTCAGCATTCACGGCCACTGCCCTGAAGGCCCGTGCCGCCGCTTTGGATCATTTTCTCAATCTGTTCGGCCTCGGCATCGCCCGTGAGCAGTGCGGTAAGCGGCCCCGCCTCGCTTTCGTAGCTCACAAGCAAACACAGGCTGTCGGCATTGCCACCCGCATCGAAAAGCCCGGGGCCACACTACGCGGCACGCAAACCTTCCCACGCGTATCTCATCGCCCACGCCAAGCCCTACAGCCTGGTGCCCCGAAACGTTGCGCGCTTGCGCGAGCAAATCGGCGCAACTATCGCATGGACACGCATACGTTTCTCGCGCGACGTACACGCACGACCCGGCAATGGTGGACGCAAGAGAATCAAGCGAAGCGCGCAGTGGTCGTCGTCGTGGTGGCTAATCGCGACGCCTGAAAGATACGGCGTATGCGTTCGAGCGAGCGCCGCCGCGAGCATCGCATCCTGATTGCCCGTGTCAACCAAAAGCGAAGCCCCTTCGCTTTTCACCAGAATCGCATCGCCCTGCCCCATCGAGCGCGACGATTTCGTCGGGGCTCGGCAATGGAGCTACCACGACGCACGCCGCCGCCACAAGCGCCGTAGCGGCCGCAACCCCACTGCACGCGCTCGCGTTGGACGGGGCCATATGACCCACAGGCCCTAAAACGCCAATGCGGAAAGGACGACAACGATCCACATGTCGGCCGAACATGGAAGAGACGCGAAGGGAACGCGCGCAAGCGCCGCCAAGAAGGCGGACAACGCCTGGGCCAAGGCGATAATCGCCGCAAGAATCGCCTTTCCCGCCGGCGCATACAAAGCGGTAAGCCCCAGCCCAACAAGACCACCTGCAATGAAAACCGTGAACAGGGGCGCCGCAATCATATTCGCCAAAGGCGACATGAGCGGCACGCGTGAAAACACGCATGCCGTAACGGGCGCGATGGGGATATTCGCCGCCGTCGTAAGCGCACACGTTTGGCACAGCGTTTCTGCCCGCCGCCCAAATGCAACTTCAAACCACGCCTGCATGAGGGGCGCAAGCGCCACGATTCCAAAGTCGATGCAGCTGAAAGGAAAATGACAACGACAGCGCATTCGCTGGATACACAGCAAACAAAACGCATACGCATACCCCAAGCGCCGCAAGCGACGACGAACGGCGGCGCCCTTAAATCGCACTCACCACCACAGCCGCCATGAGTGCCGCGCGAATGACGGGTGCCGAGACCCGTAAACGCTGCATAGGCGCAATAGAACAGGCACAGCATAATCGAAAGCGCCACGCGCGGCATGCGTGCTCGTGCAAGCAAGGCGCCCGCAAGCGCCGCGACTACCGAAAAGATGGGCTCCCGAGACGGCGACCATATGCGCCAAACCTACCGTTTTCACATCGTCGTACAGGCCGCCCTCTTCGAGCTTGCTTCTATCGCCTATCACAATCGCCCTCACGAGCGCCGCCCCGCGCCTTCAAACTCGTCAAACACGTCGCGGGCGAAACAGCGCGCCGACACAACAAACGAGATAGGGCCCATGCCGTCAACAATCGTGGCCTGCGTTAATTTTCGCACGCGCGCAAAGCCTGCGAGGCATATCGAGAAAACGATGCTTCGGAAAATTCCGAAAACGACACGCTCGCCACAACTCGTTTGCCGGGCGAACAGCGCGCGTCGCCTTCTATATCGGCATCATATGTCGCCAGCACGTCGCGAGCAACGCCGTTCGCATCAAGCACGCGCGCATGCATGGAATAGCCCGTATGAACCGAGTTTGGCGTCTTCCACCACCTCAAGCATATTCCCCCGACTCAAGGCCCGTGGCACATCACGCGTTATAGCCGCCCGCAATCGCAAGCGCCTGCCACGCCGCAAGCGATGCCCAAAAAACGATAACCGCAACAACAAGCGAAACGGGCAAAGATGGGCGCCGCGGGAAATCGAGCCGCTCGATCGGTTGGGCCTTCCACCAAGCCCTCCCCGAGCAAGGCGGCATTGGCAGTATTGTTTGCTCGACCAGCGCGTCCCAATGCCTTCGCGCCATGCGAAATAATCCGTTTCATACACAAATTGAATCTTTGAGCCGCGCGAACTTCTTCTCGCCGATGCCATCGACGCGCATAAGGTCTTCGATGGTTGAAAACGGACCGTTTTGCTCGCGATCGGAAATAATCGCCTGGGCCGTCGGAACCCACGCCGGAAAGCGTTTCGAGCGCCGATGCATCGGCGTATTGATGTTCACGAGCGATGACGCCGCCGCTCGACCGTGCCGCCCAG
>VOFG01004694.1_pt1 | contig 18861 bp, 20 predicted proteins | sample 5384171 | NCBI WGS metagenome assembly VOFG01 (sample SAMN12384726, study PRJNA508395) | human gut metagenome | isolation source: healthy gut F | host: Homo sapiens
AACTGGTGGCAGAGCATCTGGGCATCCAGTGCTACGACGCCGAACTGATCCAGAAACTGGCTGCCGAAAGCGGCTTTGACGAAAACTACGTTAAGGAGGCCGGAGAGTACACTCCCGGCGGCTTCCTCGCCTCTGCCTTCACTGACCGCAGCTTCGGTCCCACTAACGAGGACCTGCTCTGGAAGCTGCAATACCGGATCATCCGGGAGCTGGCAGAAAAAGAGCCCTGCGTCATTGTGGGACGCTGCGCCGATTTTATCCTGCAGGACCGCACCGACTGCCTGAAGGTCTTTGTCCACGCGGACATGAAGTTCCGGGCTGACCGCATCGTGCGGGTCTATGGGGAACGGGAGAAATCGCCCGAAGCCCGTCTGAAGGAGAAGGATAAACGCCGCGCTGCTTATTACCGCTTTTATACCGATATGAAGTGGGGCGATGCCGCCAACTATCATGTCGCGCTGGACAGCGGGGTAATTGGAATTGAAAAAATGTGCCAAAGTCATTGAAAGCCTAGGGCAACACCGCACAATTCCGCCTTGCGGCAAGCACCGCTCCGGCAGCTGCGGCACGGCATCTGCGTTGCCAAAATGCTCGATAAGACATCCAGTATTATCTGCGCTTTTGGCTTGGCATCTGCCGCACCTCGCTCGCCGTATCGGCACTTAGAATTGTGCGGTATTGCCCTAGCATAAGCTGTAAATTCCGACACCGTCCCTGAGACAATAGAGCAAAACACCGCCCACCTGAGTTCCGTTACGCAGATGGACGGTGTTTTTTGTTAATGGCAGTTCTATGGGAAGATCAATCCTCTAACCCATGGCTCCCGGCCACATTTTTTAAGTATTCCTCTGGATTACCATTCAGAATCAAATCTGCATAGCCCAGTGGGTCATTGTAGATAAGGTAGCCCAACTCTGACCGCTGTGCCATGGTCACATCCAGTTCATCCTCGACCACGGTGCAGTCACTGAAGACTTTTCTCCCATCCCGGAGCGGCAATTTCACGCACCCAGTGTCCATGTTAAAATGGCAGGCTCTTTCATCGTACTTCATGTTCGTGGCCTTTCTACCTTACGGCACCTATACAGTTGTGACGTTACCACGGATAAACCGTGTTCCTTGCACAGCCGGTCGCTGGTGCGCCGGATATAGGCATACGACCCAGCCGCCGGGACGTTTGCAAACTGGTTGATACAGACCCAACGGCGGCAGATACAGCGTGCCTTGACCAACGGCCATGAACGCAACGTGACCGGCGAGGACGGCAGGCAGCACAAGGCCAGCGCCGACCCGCTGAACCACTGCACAAGCCTTGATTTGCCCCTTGATGTGGAGGACAGCGGCAGTACAACCATGGGCGAACAGCAGGAAGACCCGGCACCGGCTTTGCCGCCTGGAAGCACGGCGGCAGCGTAGAAGAATGCCTAATTGAGTATCTGGACGCGAAAGGCGCGTACCTGTACGGGGGTGCGGTAAACGCTGCGGTACAGCAAAGGAAGCACAAAAACTTACGTTTCTAGGTGCTTTTCTTTGGTGCGAGTAGTGATACAGAACTTTTCAAAAACCATCGTAGTACAATTCGTTTTAAGGTCATCGGATAGCAACTTGCTTGTATTGCACCCCGATGGGCAGCCGTGTTTGAAATATAGTTGCCTTTTTATATACCACACAACCTAAAAATTATCAAGTACGCGCAGCGTTCACTTCTCCCATCACCGGGAGCAAATGAACGCTGCTTTTTTTGTTTACAACGAAAGGAGGCATCCGTGAAATGGCAGTATTTCGGGTAGAAAAGAACAGCGGCTACACGGTCATGTCAAACCACCACCTGCGGAACCGGGCCTTGTCCCTGAAAGCCAAAGGTCTTTTATCCCAAATGCTCTCCCTGCCGGAAGATTGGGACTACACCCTGCAAGGGCTGGCCCGTATCAACCGGGAAAGCATTGACGCGATACGGCAGGCCATCCGAGAACTGGAACAGGCGGGCTACATCCAGCGTTCCAGAGAACGGGACGAGAAAGGGCGGCTGCGCGGTGCAGACTATGTGATCTTCGAGCTGCCGCAGCCTGTTCCTGCATCAGTTTCACCTACATTGGAAAATCCAACGTTGGAGAATCCCACGCAGGAAAACCCTACGTTGGAAAATCCAATGCAATTAAATAAAGATAAACTAATTACAGAAAAACAAAAGAAAGAGGGACAAAATACCGATTCCATTCCTATCCATTCCCCAAACCCCTTGCCTTTAGACGAGGACGAGGCAGCGGCACAACCGCCGGAACGGACCGGAAGCCGAAAGGAAACGGCCTATCAAATCTACCGGGACCTGATTTTGGAGAACATCGAGTATGACACCCTCATCCAGAATCCCCGGATAGACCGGGAGCAGCTGGACGAGATCGTGGACATCCTGCTGGAAACGGTCTGCACTTCCCGCAAGTCCATCCGGGTGGCCGGGGACGATTACCCGGCAGAGTTGGTCAAGGCGAAATTCTTGAAGCTGGACAGCCATCACATCGAGTTCGTCATGGACTGCCTGCGGGACAACACCACCAAAGTCCGAAACATCAAGCAATACCTGCGGGCCATGCTGTTTAACGCCCCCAGCACCATCAACAGCTACTATGCGTCCCTTGTGGCGCACGACATGGCACAGCCCGATTGGGGCCGCCCGCCCAACAACTGACCGAAAGGAGCGTCCACCCATGAGAACCCTTTACCTGCGGCGGCTGGTGGTTCCACCCTAGCTGCTGTTTTTCCGACTACCTGCCAAGGAGGGATGCTGAATGCAGGAAGAAGTCACCCAGAAAACTATTGCCCTGTCCATGAAAACGGGCAAGCTCACCGCCCAAGCGTTGCAAGCTGCCCTGAAAAAATATTTGCAGCACCGGGCCAAGGGGCCAAAGCTGCACCACGGCAAGCAAAGCCTGAAACAGCTGAAAGCCCATGGTGCGGCCCTGACCAACATTGAAGTCACGGAGGCGAACATCGGGGCGTTCAAGCCCTGCGCCAAAAAGTACGGCGTAGACTTCACCTTGCGCAAGGACAAGACCACCCAGCCGCCCCACTACATCGTGATCTTCAAGGCCAAGGATGCGGATAATCTGGAACAGGCGTTCCGGGAGTTCACGGCCAAAACGCTCTCCAAGGAGCAGCGGCCCTCCATCCGTAAAGTGCTGACCGCAGCCAAGCAGAAAGCCGCCCAGCAGCCGAAACGCGCCAAAGAAAAAATCAAGCAAAGGGGCTGGAACGATGAAGCCTGAATGGAAAAAGCTGCTGGTGCTGAATCTACCGTATCTGCTGTTCGTGTACCTGTTCGCCAAATGCGGGCAGGCGTACCGTCTGGCGGCGGGCGTGGATGCTTCGGCAAAGCTGCTCCACCTGACGAACGGCATCTCTGTCGCCTTTGCAAGCCCGCTGCCCAGCCTGCATCTGTTTGACCTGTGCGTGGGCGTTGCCGGGGCGGTGGCTGTCCGGCTCATCGTGTACAGCAAGGGCAAGAACGCCAAGAAGTACCGCAAGGGCGAGGAATACGGTTCTGCCCGGTGGGGCACCGCTAAAGACATTGCCCCGTACATCGACCTCAAGTTTGAAAACAACATCCTGCTGACCCAGACCGAACGCCTGACCATGACTGGGCGGCCCAAAGACCCCAAAACAGCCCGGAATAAAAATGTGCTTGTGATCGGCGGCTCCGGCAGTGGCAAGACCCGCTTCTATGTGAAGCCCAACCTCATGCAATGTTTCCCCACTTCCGACTATCCCACCTCATTCGTGGTCACTGACCCGAAAGGTACTCTGGTTCTGGAAACGGGCCAAATGTTCCAGCGGGCAGGCTACCGGGTGAAAATCCTGAACACAATAAACTTTTCCAAGTCCATGAAGTACAACCCCTTTGTCTACATCCACTCGGAAAAAGACGTGCTGAAGCTAGTGAATACCCTTATCGCTAACACCAAAGGCGAGGGTGAAAAATCAGCAGAAGATTTTTGGGTGAAGTCGGAACGACTGTTCTACACCGCACTCATTGGCTACATCTGGTACGAGGCCCCGGCAGAGGAAATGAACTTCACCACCCTGCTGGAAATGATAAACGCCAGTGAAGCCCGCGAGGATGACCCGGACTTTCAAAGCCCGGTGGACCTCATGTTTGAACGGCTGGAACAGAAAGACCCGGACCACTTCGCCGTCCGGCAGTACAAAAAGTTTTTGCTGTCGGCCGGCAAGACCCGTTCCTCCATCCTGATAAGCTGTGGTGCCCGTTTAGCCCCATTTGACATCCGGGAAGTGCGGGAACTGATGGAGGATGATGAAATGGAGCTGGACACCATCGGGGATGAAAAGACGGTATTGTTCCTGATTATGAGCGACACGGACACCACCTTCAACTTCATTCTTGCCATGCTTCAAAGCCAGCTTATCAACCTGCTGTGTGACCGTGCGGATGATAAATACGGCGGTCGGCTGCCTGTCCATGTACGGCTGATTCTGGACGAGTTCGCCAACATTGGGCAGATTCCCAACTTCGACAAGCTGATTGCCACCATCCGCAGCCGGGAAATCTCGGCATCCATCATTTTGCAGAGCCAGTCGCAGCTAAAAGCCATCTACAAGGATGCGGCCGAAATCATTTCGGACAACTGCGATTCTGTTCTCTTTTTGAGTGGGCGGGGCAAGAATGCCAAAGAGATCTCCGATGCGCTGGGGAAAGAGACCATCGACAGTTTCAACACCAGCGAGAACCGGGGTTCTCAAACCTCCCACGGACTGAACTATCAAAAATTAGGAAAGGCGTTGATGTCAGAGGACGAAATCGCAATCATGGACGGCGGCAGGTGCATTTTGCAGCTGCGGGGCGTGAGGCCGTTCTTCTCGGAGAAGTTCGACATTACAAAGCACCCGCACTACAAGTACCTTGCGGACGCGGACAAAAAGAATACCTTTGAGGTGGACAGGTTCTTATCCACTCTACGCCGGAAACGGCAGCAGGTGGTCGCACAGGACGAGCCGTTTGACCTGTACGAAATGACCTGTCGGATGAAAATGCAGCCGCCGAATATTTTTTTATTTTTGAGTGCCGCAGAACAAGCGGCAGAAAGTGAGGACCTTATGGAATTTTTCAACAGTGCAGTCGATACTTTGCAGACGATCGTGGTCGGTCTGGGCGGTGCCCTGTGTGTCTGGGGCGGCATCAACCTGTTGGAGGGCTATGGACAGGATAACCCCGGCAGCAAGAGCCAGGGCGTGAAGCAGTTGGTCGCAGGTGGCGGGGTTGCCCTGATTGGCGTGACCCTTGTCCCGCTGCTGTCCGGGCTGCTGGGCTAAGTCCTGCATCGCTGCCCACAATTTTCCGAACGACTAACACTTAAAATCCTACTCCGCGCTCTCCCTCACACATGGGAGGGCGCGGGAAAGGAGGTATCTTTGCTTGATTAGTGAGATCATCGAGAAATGGATAAAGGGCATTTTAATCGACGGCATCATGGGCAACCTGTCCGGCCTGTTCGATAACGTGAACGCCAAGGTGGGCGAAATCGCTTCGGATGTCGGCTCTACCCCGCAGGCGTGGAACAGCGGCATTTTCAATATGCTGCGCAGTCTTTCCGAAACGGTGGTGCTGCCCATTGCAGCGGCTATCCTTGCCCTTGTGATGTGCCATGAGCTTATCCAGATGATTACCGAAAAGAACAATATGCACGACTTCGACACGTCCATGTTCTTCCGCTGGATTTTCAAAAGTGCCTTTGCCATCCTCATTGTGAGTAACACATGGAATATTGTCATGGGTGTGTTCGATGCCACCCAGAGCGTTGTCAACCAAAGCTCCGGCGTTATCATCGGTGAAACATCCATCCACTTTGACCGCCTGATACCCGGACTGGAATTTCAGTTGGAAAGCATGACCATTGGCAGTCTGCTCGGCCTGTGGTTCCAGACCCTTGTTGTGGGGCTGACGATGAACATTCTTTCCATCTGTATTTTCCTTGTGACATACGGAAGAATGATCGAAATTTATGCCGTGACCGCGCTGGGGCCGATCCCGCTGGCGACCATGGGCAGCAGCGAGTGGCGTAGCACCGGGCAGAATTACTTGAAGTCTTTGCTGGCGCTGGGTTTCCAAGCGTTCCTGATTATGATTGTCGTGGGCATCTATGCGGTGCTGATACGCAACATTTCAGGCGCGGCAGACATTGCCGGGGCCATCTGGGGCTGCATGGGCTACACCGTGCTGCTCTGCTTCTGTCTATTCAAGACCGGCAGCATCAGCAAGTCCGTATTCGGTGCCCATTGAGAAAGGAGCGTTTGAATGGCTTATGTGACCGTTCCCAAAGGATTTGACCCGTGTAAAATCCAAGATTGTGTTCGGGCTGACCAAACGGCAACTGATCTGCTTCGGCGGTGCGCTTCTCACGGGCGGACCGCTTTATTTTTTGGCCCGGAACTATCTTTCCAACAGTGCAGCGGCCTTGCTGATGATTTTTGCCATGCTGCCGGGGCTGCTGTTCGCTCTGTTTGAGCGGCACGGCCAGCCCCTTGAAGTGGTGATTCAGCAAATGATTCAGTGCTGCTTTATCCGTCCCAAGGAAAGGCCGTATCAGACCAACAACGCTTACGCCGCCCTTGTGCGGCAATACCAAATGGAACAGGAGGTAAAGGCCATTGTCCAGAAAAACGATACCCCGCGAAACCGAAAAGCCCAAAAAGCTCACCCGCGCCCAGAAAAAAAAGAAATTGATGCCGTTCTCCGCAAGTACAAGGGTGACGGCAAGCCCCGCACGGCGCAGGCCACCATCCCGTATGAGGCCATCTACCCGGACGGTGTGTGCCGCATTGACCGACGCACGTTCTCCAAGTGCATTGCCTTTGAGGACATCAGTTATCAGCTGGCCCAGCCGGAAACGAGGACCGCCATCTTTGAACACCTGTGCGACCTGTACAACTATGTGGATGCCTCCATCCATGTGCAGTTTTCGTTTCTCAATCGCAAGGTTGACCCGGTGCAATACGCAAAAAGTTTTGAGATCGCACCGCAGGGGGATGATTTTGACGACATCCGCGCCGAGTACACCGCCATCCTGCAAAAGCAGCTTGCCAGCGGAAACAACGGCATTGTCAAAACCAAGTACCTGACCTTCACCATCGAGGCAGACAATCTAAAAACCGCACGGGCGCGGCTGACCCGCATTGGTCTTGACCTGCTGGGCTATTTCAAGACGATGGGCTGCGTGGCGCACGTCATGGACGGACAGGCGCGTTTGGAGGTGCTGCACGGCATCTTCCACCCGGACGGGGAACCGTTCCGCTTTGACTGGGACTGGCTGGCGCCCTCCGGCCTGTCCACTAAGGATTTTGTGGCCCCGTCCTCCCTCTGCTTCGGCACGGCCAAGACTTTTGGACTGGGCGGCAAGTATGGGGCTGTGAGCTTCTTAAACATCCTGTCCCCGGAGCTGTCGGACGAAATGCTGGCCGACTTCCTCAACACGGAAAACGGCATTGTCGTCAATCTCCATGTGCAGACCATCGACCAGAGCGAGGCCATCAAGACGGTTAAGCGCAAGATCACCGACCTTGACGCCATGAAGATACAGGAGCAGAAACGAGCTGTCCGCAGCGGCTATGACATGGACATACTGCCCAGCGATCTTGCCACCTACGGCGAGGACGCCAAAAAGCTGCTGAACAAATTGCAGACCCGGAACGAACGGCTTTTCATGCTGACTTTTTTAGTTCTGAACGTGGCCGACACCAAGCAAAAACTGGGCAACGATGTGTTCCAAGCGGCAGGTGTGGCCCAGAAATACAACTGTTCCCTTGTCCGTCTGGACTACCAGCAGGAACAGGGCCTTATGAGCAGCCTGCCGCTGGGCATCAACCAGATAAAGATTCAGCGCAGCCTCACCACCTCCAACGTGGCGGTGTTCGTGCCCTTTGTGACACAGGAGCTTTTCCAGAGCGGGGCCGCTATGTACTATGGCATCAACGCCAAATCCCACAACATGATCATGCTGGACCGCAAGCAGGCCCGGTGTCCCAACGGCCTGAAGCTGGGTACGCCCGGCAGCGGCAAATCCATGAGCTGCAAGTCCGAAATCGTCAGTGTGTTTTTAACGACTGCTGACGATATTTTTATTTCAGACCCAGAGGCCGAGTATTATCCGCTTGTGAAGCGGCTGCATGGGCAGGTGGTGAAGCTGTCGCCTACCAGCAAAAACTATGTGAACCCGCTGGACATCAACCTCAACTACTCCGAGGATGAAAATCCGCTTGCCTTGAAATCCGACTTTGTGCTGTCGTTCTGTGAGCTTGTCATGGGCGGCAAAACGGGTCTGGAAGCCATTGAACGCACCGTGATAGACCGTGCCGTGAAAGCCATCTACCGCCCCTATCTGGCGAATCCCAGCCCGGAGAATATGCCGATTTTGTCTGACCTCCACCAAGCCCTGCTCGACCAGCACTTGCCGGAAGCGGACCGGGTAGCGCAGGCATGGACCTGTATGTGTCCGGCTCGCTGAACGTGTTTAACCACAAAACGAATGTGGACATCCACAACCGGCTTGTGGCCTTTGACATCAAAGAGTTAGGCAAGCAGTTAAAAAAATTGGGGATGCTCATTGTCCAAGATCAGATTTGGGGCCGCGTGACCCAAAACCGCAGCCAAGGCCGGGCTACATGGTATTTTGCAGACGAGTTCCACTTGCTCTTGAAAGAAGAACAGACCGCGGCTTATTCCGCCGAGATTTGGAAACGCTTCCGCAAATGGGGCGGCGTGCCCACAGGCGCCACCCAGAATGTGAAGGACCTTCTTTCTTCCCCGGAGATCGAAAACATTCTGGAAAACAGCGACTTCATCACGCTGCTAAATCAGGCATCCGGCGACCGCAAAATCCTTTCGGAACGGCTGAACCTCTCCGCAGACCAGCAGAAGTACATTGACAATTCCGAACCGGGCGAAGGACTGCTGATTTTTGAAAACGTGGTGCTTCCATTCTCAAACCCCATCCCGAAAAACACACAGCTCTATAAAATCATGACCACCCGGCTCAGCGAGGTGGTGGAGCTATGAGCCTAACACATTTCAGTTTGTTTTCCGGCATCGGCGGCATCGACCTTGCCGCGGAAGCAGCGGGGTTCACCTCTGCTGTCAATGCGAGTGGGCAGCGTTTCCCCGCCGCTGTGCTGGCAAGCCACTGGCCGGAGGTGCCCCGCTTTCAGGACATCACCACCGTAACAAAGGAGGCTTTCTTTGAAAAAACAGGATTGCGCACTGCCACTCTCATTTCAGGCGGCTTCCCGTGCCAGCCGTTCTCCACCGCAGGGCGGCAGCGCGGTTTCCACGATGAACGCTACCTGTGGCCCGAAATGCTGCGGGTTATCCGGGAATTGCAGCCCCGTTGGGTGCTTGGAGAAAATGTTGCTGGCTTCCTCCGTATGGGGCTCGACAAAACGCTCATTGACTTGGAGCAGGCAGGTTACGATGTTCGGGTTTTCGTATTACCTGCTGCTGCCGTTGGCGCGTGGCACGAACGGAAACGGGTATTCATCATCGGCTCCGCTGCTTCCCACACCCCTTGCCAGCGACACCGGGGATGTGGGCAAGGGGTTGGACATCCAAATCTCTGCGAACGGCAGCTATCGCAAGATGAACAAGGATGGCAAAGCATGGACGGCGCGGCTCTCTCATGTGGTCTACCGCATGACCCCCACCACGCTGGAAAGGCCCTACCTCAACCCGGACTGGGTAGAGTGGCTGATGGGTTTCCCGCGCAAATGGACGGACATTCCCTTTGGGCCGAAGAACCCGCCGACATCCCGCGCCTGACCGAAGAGGTGCCGAACCGCAGCAAGCGGATGAAAACACTGGGCAATGCAGTTTCACCGCCGCAGGTGTTCCCGATTCTCAAATACATTGCGGACATTGAAACGGGCTGCTGTCCGATGGGAGGTGAAGAACCTTGAAAGAATTGCAGGCAAAAGCCAAAGTCACCCAGACCATGACCCGTGACGGTCTGGTGGTAGAAAATCAGGCTGACGGCACTGTGGAGAATGTTTCCTGCCGGGAAGCGGAACAGGATTATTCCACGGATGCCGAGGGCAAGGCCGAAAAAATTCTGGAACGACCGAGGATGTAAAGGATAAGCATAAAATACAAGGCAAAAAAAAAGCCAAACAAGCTGCAGAAACTGCCGAGAGTGAAGGTGGTCTACACCGTTCCGCCGCCCGGCTGGAACTGACCGAAGAAGAACGGGCAGACCCGGCGTTGCAGCCGTACATCCAAAAGGCGGAAGCGAAAGCCGACAAGCTGGATGCGGCCCGCGCTGCTCTGCCCAAAAAGCGTGTCCCGGTCAAGAAAAAAATCTACGATGCTGTCAGCGGCAAGGCAAAATCCACCCTGCGTTTTGAGCAGCAGGACAAAGGCCCGCCCAGCCTGAAACCAAACCCGGCCAGCCGCCCGCTGTCGGAAGCATTGCTGTTCGCTCACGGAAAAATCCACGAGGTCGAACACGAAAATGTGGGCGTGGAGGGCGGCCACAAAGGTGAAGAACTGGTGGAGCGTCAGACCGCCAAGGTCATCCGCAGCGGCATCCGGCACCACAAGATGAAGCCTTACAAGGCCGTGGAAAAGGCAGAGCGTCAGCTCATGTCTGCCAATGCAGAATACTTTTACCAGAAATCCTTGCGGGACAATCCGCAAATTGCACAGGCGGCCAGCAATCCCATTTCCCGGATGTGGCAGAAACGGCGTATCAAGCAACAGTACGCCAAAGCTGCACGGCAGGCCGGACAAGCCGCCGCGCAGGGTGCAGCCGCCACCGCAGAGAACGGTTTCCGGGTAACAAAGCTGGCGGCCGAGGGCGGCGAACGGTTAGCCGAATTTGCGGCCCGGAACTGGAAAACCATTCTGATCGTGGCCGTGTTCGGTCTGCTGGCTCTGCTCTTGATAACGGGCTTGCAGTCCTGCACGGTGATGGCGGGCACCGCTGGGACCGGCGTGACGGCATCTTCTTATTTTTCCAAGGACAAGGATATGCTGGGTGCAGAGAAGGCTTATGCCAAGCTGGAACAAAAGCTGCAACGGTATCTCGACACCTACGAGGCCACCCACAACTATGACGAGTATCATTTTTATCTGGATGAAATCGAGCATGACCCCTATGTGCTGATCTCGATTTTGTCCCGCTCCATGATGGCGTGTTCACACTGGCCGAGGTGCAGGGCGAACTTGAAATGCTCTTTGAAAAGCAATACATCCTGACCGAGACCGTGACCATGCAGATACGCTACCGTACAAAAATGATGGTCATTATTGGCCCGTATGGTGTGCCGCAAGTTATCACCTACCAAGAACCGTATGAATACTACATCTGCACGGTCAAGCTGAAAAACAAGGATTTGTCCCATTTGCCCGTGGAAGTGCTGACCGAAGAACAACTCAGTGCTTATTCGCTCTATATGCGCACGCTGGGCAACCGGCCGGATTTGTTCGGGCAGGCACAGTACCCCAATGCGTCCACCATCAAGCAGCCCACCTACTACGATGTTCCCCGGAAGCTCTCAAAGATGATAAGTTCGCTGCCATGATGGAGGAAGCAACCAAGTACATTGGCTACCCGTATGTGTGGGGCGGCAGTTCGCCCAGCACCAGCTTTGATTGCAGCGGCTACATTTCGTGGGTGCTGAATCACTCCGGCTGGAACGTGGGCCGTCAGACCGCACAGGGCCTTTACAACTTCTGTACTCCTGTTTCGGCCGCACAGGTCAAACCGGGCGACCTTGTGTTTTTCAAGGGAACCTATGATACCCCCGGCGTGAGCCATTGCGGTATCTATGTAGGCAATTCCATCATGCTGCACTGCGGCGACCCGATCTCTTACACAAACCTCAACTCAAAATATTGGCAGGAACATTTTTACAGCTATGGGCGTTTACCGTGACGCCAGAAAGGATTTTGTATGGCAAAAAGACTTTCCCGCATTGAGCGCGATATCGAACGGCTCAAAGAAAAAATCTCTGAATACCAGCAGCAGTTGAAAGAACTGGAAGCTGAAAAGACCGAACAGGAAAATCTTGCAGATCATTCAGTTGGTGCGCAGCATGAATATGAACCGGACGAGTTTGCGGCCTTCCTGCGCAGCGGTGCGCTGAACGCCGCTCCCACCGTTCACCCCGTACCACAAACAGGAGGATGCCGCCGATGAAACCTGATAACTGGAACCGTTTCGCTGCCGGACTGCTGGCCATCCTACTCTGCCTCTGCTCCTTTTCCATGCCTGCTTTTGCAAGCGGAACGGACCCTGCCCCGGAACCTCTGCCGAAGATTATCGAAGAAGAACCCACCACGGGCGGCATGGAGCCGGAGGGTGTGCCCATCACGCCCAAAGGGCAATGCAACACTGGTGGATGACTTTTACGGCGACAAGCAGCTTATCACTGTGACCACCAAAGCCGGGAATTATTTTTACATCCTCATTGACCGCGCCAACGAGGACAAGGAAACGTCCGTTCACTTCCTGAACCAAGTGGACGATGCCGACTTGCTGGCCCTGCTGGATGAAGAACCGCAGGACACCGAGTTCTGCACCTGCACGGTGAAATGTGAGGCAGGAAACGTCAACGAAAACTGCCCCCTTGTGTGAAAAGAGCCTGCGCAACTGCACGGCCCCGGAAGCGGTGAAAACCGACACCGAAACGCCGCAGGAAAAGCCCAAGTCCAACATGGGCAGTCTGATAATCCTGCTGGTGCTGGCTCTGGCGGGCGGCGGCGCGGCCTCTATTATTTCAAGTTCCGCAAACCCAAGGCCGACACCACCGGGCACGATGATCTGGACGAATACGATTTTGGCGAGGACGAGGATGCAGACGAGGAACCGGCTGAAATCGAGATTCATTCGGAGGACGGACAGGAGGACGAAACATGAGCTTTCAGCTGGTGATCGCCGAAAAAACCAGTGTGGCCCGCAGCATTGCCGCCGTGATTGGGGCCACTGAAAAGCAAACCGGCTATTGGCAGGGCGGTGGTTATTTGGTCAGCTGGTGCATCGGGCATCTGGTGTCCTTTGCCGAGGCGGGCCAGTACGATGAAAAATACTGCAAGTGGAAGTATGAAGATTTGCCCATCCTGCCCCAGCCGTGGCAGTTCATTGTCCCGGACGAAAAGAAACAGCAGTTTGAAGTTCTGCGTGCTCTGCTCAACCGCCCGGATGTGGACAGTGTGACCGCCGCAACCGACGCAGGCCGGGAGGGAGAACTTATCTTCCGCTTTGTCTACCAAATGGCCGGCTGCACGAAACCTGTGAAGCGGCTCTGGGTTTCCAGCATGGAGGATGCCGCTATCCGGGAGGGCTTTGCAAACCTGCGCCCGGATTCGGATTATGATGCTCTGTATCAATCGGCCCTCTGCCGCGCAAAAGCAGATTGGCTGGTGGGCATCAATGCAACACGACTGTTTTCGGTGCTGTATCATAAAACCCTAACGGTAGGCCGGGTGCAGACCCCGACACTGAAAATGTTGGTGGACCGGGACGCAAAAATCCTGCGCTTCCAGAAAGAAAAGTATTACACGGTCGGCATCCATTCCGGCAGCCTGAAAGCAGACAGTGGGCGCATTGCGGATGCAGAAACCGCAAATTCTCTCAAAGAAAAATGCACGAGCACAGTTCCCGTTTGTACTTCTGTCAAACGGGAGAAAAAGACAGAACAGCCGCCCAAGCCTCTATGACCTGACCACCTTGCAGCGGGAGGCAAACCGCCTGTTCGGTTTCACGGCAAAGCAGACCCTTGATTATGCCCAGCAACTTTACGAAAAGAAACTGCTGACCTATCCCCGCACCGACAGCCAATATCTGACCGAGGATATGGGCCAGACAGCACAACATCTTGTGTCTGATCTGCTGGGGCTGCTGCCCTTTGCCCAAGGGCTTGACTTGACCCCGGAAGTGGGCCGGATTCTGAACAGCAAAAAGGTATCGGACCACCACGCCATCCTTCCCACCGCCGAATTTGCAAAGCAGGGGTTCACTGGCCTTGCCGAGAGTGAATGTATGTTGATGAACCTTGTCTGTTCCAAACTGTTCTGCGCGTGGCCGCGCCCCATGAGTACGAAACAGTGACCGCCGTGTTCTCCTGCGCCGGGAACGAGTTCACCGCCAAAGGGAAAACGGTGCTTGTCCCCGGTTGGAAAGAAATCGACCAGAGGTTCCGCTCCCCCCTGAAAGCAGACGGCGAGGAAACGGAAGCCCTGAACACCCTGCCGGAACTGGCCGAGGGACAGAGTTTTCCGTGATGGCTAACGTTTCGGAACACTTCACGTCCCCGCCGAAAGCCTACACTGAAGATACGCTCCTGTCGGCAATGGAGCGGGGGCGCCGGGGCCGAAGATATGCCGGAGGAAGCGGAACGAACGCAAGGGGCTGGGCACTCCGGCCACCCGTGCCGCAACTCTGGAAAAGCTGGTGCAAATGGGCTTTGTGCAGCGCAAGGGCAAGCAGCTTGTCCCCACCAAGGACGGCATCAATCTGGCGGTGGTTCTGCCGGAAAGTTTGACCTCTCCCGTCCTGACCGCCGAATGGGAAAATCGCCTGACCGAGATTGCCAAGGGCAATGCAGACGCGGACGAGTTCATGGCCGAAATTGAAGCGCAGGTGCGCCAGCTGGTCAAGACCTACTCCTGCATCAGCGCGGACAAGCAAAACCTGTTCCAGTCGGAACGGGTTATCATTGGCAAGTGTCCCCGGTGTGGTGAAAACGTCTATGAGGGCAAAAAGAATTTCTACTGCGGGAATCGTAGCTGTCAGTTCGTGATGTGGAAGAATGACCGCTTCTTTGAGCAGCGCAAAAAGGCGTTCACCCCAAAGATCGCCGCCGCTCTGCTCAAAAACGGTAAGGCAAAGGTCAAGGGCCTCTACTCCGAGAAAACAGGCAAAACCTATGATGCAACGGTGCTTCTGGCAGATACGGGAGGCAAGTACGTCAATTACCGGGTAGAGCGTAAGGGATAACGAAAATACGAGGGCCGGTTATGGTAAGGTGAAGCATTCATTTTGCCATAACCGACTCTCTCTATCCGTAGGATAGCAAAAAAAAACCAAATGAGCGAATTATTTTCCATCCAGCTGCAAAATCGGCAGCAGCAAAGGGATGGCGTACCTGCCCACCACAACCGAACAGGTAAAGCGGCTCTGCGGCAAATCGGCATTTCGTCCGATAAAGGGAGTTTACGGCACTTTGGAGCAGAAAAACGTTGAATTCCCCCAACATTATCCTGAACGGCAAGGACAGAACGGATGAAAGAAATCACGGACCGGCTGGAAACAGGCATTCAGCAGTTGTTCGACAGCGACCGCTACAAAGCCTACCTCACCACGATGGCGAAATTCCACAATTACAGCTTCAACAACACCTTGCTGATCGCCATGCAGGGCGGGCAGCTGGTGGCTGGCTTCAACAAGTGGAAAGACACGTTCCACCACCGTAAAGAAGGGCGAAAAAGGCATCAAGATTCTTGCTCCTGCGCCCTACAAGGTCAAGCAGAAGATGGAAAAGCTGGACGAACAGGGCAAGCCGATTCTGGATAAGGATGGAAAGCCGCTGACCGAGGAAAAAACGGTACAGATTCCGGCGTTCAAGGTGGTGTCCGTGTTTGATGTCAGCCAGACCGAGGGCGAACCGCTGCCATCTATCGCAGTGAATGAACTGTCCGGCAGCGTGCAGGACTACCAAGATTTTTTCAAAGCGTTGGAGCAAGCTTCCCCGGTGCCCATCGGGTTTGAGGACATCGAGGGCGGGGCGCACGGTTATTTCCACCTGCTTGACAACCGCATTGCCATCCAAGAGGGCATGAGCCAGTTACAGACCATCAAGACGGCTATCCATGAAATTGCCCACGCCAAACTTCACGCCATCGACCCCACCGACCCGGAACAGACCAACCGCCCGGACAGCCGCACCCGCGAGGTCCAGGCCGAAAGCGTAGCTTATGCAGTCTGCCAGCACTACGGGCTGGACACATCCGAGTATTCCTTTGGTTATGTGGCCGGGTGGAGTTCGGGCCGGGAACTGGCCGAGTTGAAAGCCTCTCTGGAAATTATCCGCAATACGGCCCATGAACTGATCTCCGCACTGGACGAACATCTGGCAGAACTGCGCCAGCAGCGGGAAGCAGACCTTTCTGCTGCACAGGAGACTGCATTTGTGCTGGACAATGGCAACACCCTGTTCATCCAGACCTGCGATTCCGGCTATGACTACACTCTGTATGGCCCGGACAATAAAGCTCTGGACGGCGGGCAGCTGGACGCGCCCGGTCTGACCCTGCCAGATGCCGGGCAGGAAGCACTTAATCTGCTGGGGCAGACAGCCGCAGTGTCGGAAGTCCTGTTGGGCGACAAGCTGGCGGCGTTCCAAGAGGCGGCGGAAAAGGCAAACGAAATTCCCACGCCCATTAAAATTCCAGACCCCGCCGCAGAGCCTACGGTCACAGTTCTGTGGAGTGAAAGCGACAAGCTGCAGGACGGCGAAATCATGCCGCTGTCCGTGGCAAACCGAGTTTTTGAAAAACTGGACACCGCCCAGCACACGGACCGGGAAAAGGACGGCTACACGGGCGGCTGGTACGACAAGACCGCATTCCGTATTGATTTTACCCTGAACGGCCAACCCGACAACTACGAGGGACGGCAGGATTTCGGGGACGGGGATGGCTCCCTGATTCAGCACATTCAGAGTTACCACGAATACTACGCCAAGGACGAGAACTGGAAAAATTTTGTTCTACACAACAAAGGCCCGGAAGCGTGGGAACAAGACAAGGCAGAGCGGGAAATGGTGCTGACCGAGTTTATCCCGTACCTCAAACAACATTGCAATATTTCGGCCATGGAGCAGGCAGCCACCGCCGCTTTGCGGGAGGAACAGAACATTTCGCCGGACCAGGCTGCCTATTACAACACTGTTGTGGCCTATGTGCGGGACTGCCGCCCGCTGCTTAACCAAGGCCAGTATAACTTGCCGGAACCGCCCAAGCTGGCCGACTTCGACCAGAGCTTGCAGGACTACAAGGCACAGGTGCAGGCCGAGATCGCGCAGGAAGCGGCGGCCGCCGGAATGACCGTAGAGGAATACGCAGCGGCAGGCTTTGAAGCACCGCAGCAGGACAGCTTTTCCATCTACCAGCTGCGCAATGAGGATTCCACCCGTGATTACCGTTTTGAGCCCTACGACCGCCTGCAGGCCGCTGGTTTGTCCGTGGACAAGGCCAACTATACGGAGGTTTACGCCGCGCCGCTGGCTGCTGGCACCACGTTGGAGGACCTCTACCGCACGTTCAACGTGGACCATCCGGCAGACTTTAAGGGACACTCGCTGTCCGTTTCGGATGTGGTGGTGCTGCATCAAAACGGGCAGGACACCGCCCACTACTGCGACAGTGTGGGCTTCCAGCAGGTGCCGGAGTTCTTGCGGGAAAATCCTCTGCGCACCGCAGAACTTTCCACCGAACAAAACGAAAATATGATTGATGGCGTGCTGAACAATACGCCCTCTCTGGGCGAGTTGGAGGCCAAAGCAAAGGCCGGAGAACAAATTTCTCTGACGGACCTTGCCGCCGCAGTCAAGGCCGAGGAAAAGGCACCAAAAGCCAAGAAGTCACGCACAGCCAAGCCGAAAAAGCCGTCCATCCGGGTACAGCTGGATGCCGCAAAAAAGGAGCAGAGCAAGCAACCGCCGCCACGGGAAAAGACAAAAGAATTGGAGGTGTAAACCGTGCAGAAGTTTGAAAATATGGACTTGATCGCTGCGCTGGAAGCCATTATGCACCAGAACACCGCATACTATCAGAGCGATTTTGCCTATGACATCAAGATGCTGCGGGAGGCCGCCCGCAGCGACCAGCCGGAAGATAAGCTGCTGTTGTGGCTGTCCCGGCCTTCTGGAACATTCTGCTTCCGGGAACGGGACGTGCTGCTCAAAGACACGCAAGCCTACAACACATGGAAATTCTGCGGTGAGCAGATCTGCGACAGGATTCTTGCCTATGCGGTGGAGCTGACCGGCGCGGCCAACGGAACCGTGCAAGGCAATCTGTATGAACTGGACTATCAGCAGCACTTCCAGCACATCCGGGAAGTCGCCCTGCCCGTGGGTGCCAATCGTCTGATCTACGAAAGCGGGATGCGGGAGATTGGCCCGAAAGAGCATTTCGACAGCCGCCCGGACAAATATTTCGGAGAGTTCGTGCGGTATGAAATGCAGCCCCGTGACCCGGAACTTCTGCAAGCGGCCATCCGGCAGGAGCAGCGCAGTCGAGAACCGGCACGGCCCGGTGATTTCAAAGAACATCTTGCGGCACTGCACACTGGGCTGATCGAGGCCGAGGCGCAGCGTATCGCGGCAAATATGAAGCGGCTGGCTGCTCCCAACAGCCCGGACAAAAATCATTTTATGGTGGAGGTATCGCCCTACTTCACCAAGCTGGCAAGCAGCCGGGACACGAACCGGCTGCTTGCCATGCTGCCGTATAAGTCCCTGCACCTGTCCGGCGTAAAGGACCGCTTTGGCATCTACGCGCTGGTTGACAAAAACGAGAACCGAGATAAGAACATTCGCAAGCCCCGTGCTTCTGTCCGCAAGCAGCTTTCCGAAACGAAACAGGCCGCCAGCCTGAAAAAGGCAGCGGCCTGCAGCAAACAACACGAAATGGAGGTCTAACCATGAATTTCAGCGTAGAAGAAGAAAATTTGATCTGTATGTACCACACCTCTGACCGCCGCCGCACGATGGCACGGATGCTGGCCGCCCTGCCGGATATGAACACCGAAATGCGGCAATTGGCAAACGGCACCATTGCAAAGTTGGAGCGCATGACCG
>VOFG01001739.1_pt1 | contig 18845 bp, 34 predicted proteins | sample 5384171 | NCBI WGS metagenome assembly VOFG01 (sample SAMN12384726, study PRJNA508395) | human gut metagenome | isolation source: healthy gut F | host: Homo sapiens
TCAACTCAGAACTTTCTTTGATAGAGCGTCCGGAACAAGTGTCTGGCAATTACGGGACAACATTTTAATTTATTGGAAACTGTCTCTAATAGACAAAACATTTTGAACGCACAATTTTCGTTTACTAAAAAAACTGAAAAGTGCTATACTTGAAAATAGAAAAAATATAATATTTAATAGAATTTTTTTTCACGCGGGAGGCAAAGACGATGGCAGTATCGTACAACAAGTTGTTCAAGTTGTTGATTGACAAGAAATAAGAAGAAAAAGAGCTAAAGTGAACTTGCAGGGCCAGCATAAGCACCATTGGCAAATGGGACGTGGAGCGCTCTGTTTCTATTGAGATGGTGGAAAAGCTCTTGTCTTGCGCCAGGCCGTACGGCTGACGATGGCTGATTTTATTCCTGATGATTTGACAGAAGAGACAACTGATAGTGTAGAATACATGGTATTGAATGAACTATAATATATCGGTTGCATCAAGCTGAAAGTCAGGTAGGTTGTGATGAAAAATACCGCGAAGATTCACACCAGGTTGCATTGAATAGAAACTTGCGGCACTGCTCATCAAAATCAATCCAGAACGAAGAACTTTGAAGATTGAACGCTGTTTCCAGAAAGTCCTTGCTGATGTTCGGAAAACAGTTGTATCCGAAATTTTTGACGTGCTGTTCAATCCAGCATACAAGATAGATGTACTGCAACTTCTTACAGTTGCGAACCGAAGCAAGGCATTTTCTGTTTTTGTGGCCAGGAACTGTGATAGACGGAAAATTGGTTTATGCAGAAGATGGATATGATGACTATAAAAGAATACGATATAGAGCAATACGACATAATCTGTGTTGTTTGAGGGAGGATAAAACGGTGAAGTACTCTGACTTGATCAGCTTTAACCCGATTGAGGATGTTATTCAGCTTGTGACAGCGGATGACAGCAATAAGGCACGAGAGTATGTGAAAACATACATAATGTCAGACGCGATGGTACAGAGCTTGAAAAGCCCTGTGCTAGAAACAGCTTCAGATGGATGAAGTTGTTGACAACAAGGGTGTCCTCGTTGTGGGGTAACTACGGTACTGGTAAATCGCATTTGATGAGTGTTATCTCAGCAATTGCAAAAGATGCTGATAACTTGCAATATCTCCAGAATAAGAAATTTGCTGAAGAAATGGAATGTATTGCAGGTAAATTTGAAGTCCCTTCGCATCGAAATCGGCGGAACAAGAATGTCCCTGTATGACGTGATCATGGGATATGTTCAGGATGACTTTGATGAGCGTGGCATTGATTTTGATGTGCCAGAGTATAATAGTGTACGAAGCCCTAAAGCTGTTGTCAAAGATATGATGGCAAAGATTTTCGGCAAAATATCCGGATAAAAGGCTATCTGATTGTTGTAGATGAGTTCCTAGCTACTTATCTTCTCGGAATGAACGAAATCGTTTTGGATCTGGAATTTTTCCGTGCCGCTGGGTGAGATGTGCTCCAAGAGCAAGCCTGAGTTATCTTTGGCGTACAGGAAAAGATTTTTGACAATCCTCGGTTCAGTTTTGTATCGGATAATTTGGAAGCATGTCTCTGATCGTTTTACACAGATGATCATCACCAAAGAGGCAACATCTTATGTTGTGTCTGAGCGTATTTTGAAGAAAAACGCCGGAGCAGAAGGCTTTGATCCGTAAGCATCTGGAAAATTCTCGATGCTTTACAGGCATGTCTTCCCGGATGGATGAGTTTGTGGACCTGTTCCCAATCCATCCGTCCTACATTGACGTGTTCAACAAAATTTACCTGATAGAAAATCGACATATTCTGAAAAACATCTCGATGACAATCCTATGACATTTTTAACCGTGATGTGCCAGAGAACGAGCCGGGCATCATCTCTTTTGATAATTATTGGCCTGCAATCAAATCCAACGGATTGCTCAAGAGTGACGTAACCATCAACCGTGTTGTTACTGCCAGTGGACAGCTGGAGGATATCATTAACCGTGCATTCCCTAAACCCGCATACAAGCCGCTGGCAATTAAAATTATCTATGCACTGAGTGTCCATCGTCTGACTACGAATGGCTTGATGTACATTTGGACTGACGGCAGAGAACTTGAAAGATGATCTTTGCTTGTTCCTGACGATGCCGGAGCAGGATGCGGACTTTTGTTGGCTCTAATCAAAACTACGTTGAAGGATATTATGACCACGGTATCCGGTCAGTTTATTATCTATAACGATGCTAACAACCAATACTACATTGATGTGGATAAGGTTGTTGACTATGATGAGAAAATCAAACAAAAGCTTCCATCATGGCAGATGGCGAGCTGAATCGTTATTTTTATCAACTGATTTATAGCTGCCTTGATTGGGACGCAAAGCAGTATGTTCAGGATTTGAGATTTACCAGCGTGACCTGAACTGGGACAGCCATAACATTTTCCGTGAGGCTATCTATTCCTTGGTCTGCCGGGAGAGCGCAGTACTGCACAGCCGGAGCGCGATTTCTATATCCATATCATGCCGCCATATAGTACCGGCAGTATTGCGGGTGAAAAATCTGAGGACGAAGTTTCACTTTTTCTTTCAAATCTACCGCAGAGTTCAAGGAAATTCTGGGAATCTTCTCTCTTTGCCCGAATGCACAGGCGCAGATCAGCGAAGGCACCAAAGATAAGGATGCGTATCTGAACAAAAGCGAGCGATGAATCGCAAAAAACTGATCAAGCATCTGAGTGAAAAACAAAAACACTTGCTTTGATGTCCAGTATAAAGGGCAGAAACGCAAGATGATTGAAGTGCTCCGTGGACGTTATAATCGGATATGGACTTCAAGGATACTGTTGATCTGGCAGCTTCCTTGTGCCTGGATGAATATTTCTGCGGCAAGTATCCGGATTGTCCGGCGATGAAGACGAAGGTAACCCGGAAGAACATAGAAGAAAATGTTCGGCAGGCATTTGATTACTTTTCCGGTCGTAAAACGCAGATTGCGACCTTGATGCTCCAGAGTTTTGGCGTTCTGGATGGCGATAAGATTCGACCGGAAGGTTCCAAGTACGCAGCCTACTATATCAATCAACTGAAGCAGTTGCCGCCGCAGGGCGTTATCAATTATTCGGATATCTTTGATGTCAAATATGATGACCAGTACGAAGATAAGCATTTCAAGATCAACTATCTTTTACACCGATCATCTTTTTGTCCATGGTATATGCGGGCTATGCAACGATGACTTTGCGCAATGGCACTGTCCTGAGTGCATCGAATCTGGATACGGTGCCTCGCATTGGTGCTTTGGACTTGTATGAGTTCAAATATCTGGCACGACCTGCACAGATGGCAATGGCAGAGCTGAAAAAGCTCTTTGATGTGCTGGAAATCAATCCGGCTCTGCTGACAACCCGAATGATCGTGATGAGGGTGTGAAGCAGTTGTTGATAAAAGCGCAGGAAACGAGCAACTCTGCTGTTCTTGCGAACCAGAAACTGAACAATGGCTTTGAGCTTTGGAATGAACCGCTTGTGGATGCGCAAAGATCTGATTGCTATGCAGAAAGCCTGTGCAAAGAAAGTTAAGGATGAATTCAGCAATTATTCCGCTCGGTTCAATACTCCGGCGAAGCTAAATAACTTCACGCTGACCTTTGATGAAATTCGATAAGCTGGCAGGGCAAATTGCATTGATCAAGGCAATTACGGAATATGTAACCTTCAAAAACGGATTGTGCAAACAATGTCTCTTATATGAGCAACATTGAGTTCATCGACCTTGGCGCAAATTTCAAACAAAGACTGGAAGCGGCAAAGACGAGTTTCGCCCGCGCGTGACAGCATCCTGACCGGTGCATCCGGCGAAGCGAAAGAAGCGCAGAAGGTCAATACCGCGCTGGAAAAGGTCAAAGAAGAGTATATCGGCATTTATTTTGAAGAACATAAGAAAAAGCGCCTGGACATTGACGATGCAAAGCGACGCGGTAAATTACAGGAGAGCCTTGCACTGGCAAATCTGCGAAAGCTGCGCGGCGTTGAAATCCTTTTCGGTAGCCAAACTGACAAAGATCGAGCAGGACATGGCAAAACCTGAAGGTCTGCTATGAGTTGACCCCGACCGGGAACTGAAAACAACCCATATCTGTCCGCATTGTGGCTATCACCTTGCGTGATCCGGTGCTGAATGTTGCAGGTCAGCTGGACAATCTGGATATTCGGATTGATGATCTAGTAACGGAGTGGACGCAGACTCTATTGAATACGATTTCTGACCCGATTGTGGCAAGCCAGAAAGAGTACTTGAGTGCAGAACAGCAGAAAGCGATTGATGACTTTACTGCATCTGGTACTTTGCCGAAGCGTGTTGACGATTTCTTCATCAAGGCGATTCAGGCATTGCTGAAGGGCTTTGAACCTGTGGTAGTGGATGCAAAAGATTTGATGGACAAGCTGACGAAGCTGCCGCCGATGGATGAAGCTACCTTCAAACTGAAACTGAATGAGCTGATTGCTGGCTATACCAAAAGGCAAAGACGAAGGTAATCCGCATTATTGTCACAATAAGATGTGCAAGTGCCGCTTGCACAATTCAGAAAACGAAAGCGAGGAAACAGCTGTGGAACGCAGAAAAGCTGACCAAAGAAGATATAGATAAAGTGCGCAACATCGAAGGCTTTTCCTATCGGTGCGGATGATGATATCATTGCACTTTCGGATGCACCGTTTTATACAGCCCGCCTGAATCCCTTCATCGAGGACTTTATCAGGAGTATGGTACTCCTTATGATGAGGCAACGGACGATTACCATAGGGATCCGTTTGCGGCAGATGCAAGCGTAAAAAAGCGATCCGATTTTATATGGCACAGCTATCATAAAAAGTGCCGTATCGCGCAATCAGACGCTATATTATGCATTATACTGATCCGGGCGATATTGTTTTGATGCATATTGTGGGACCGGAATGACAGGCGTTGCGGCGCAGTCGTGTAAAAATGGAAATGAAATGCTTTCGCTTTTTTGATTTGAATGAAACCATTGGATCAAGAAAAGTGATCCTGAATGATCTGTCTCCCGTGGCAGCTTTTTTATAGCATACAACCGCAACAGAGAGGCAAATGTATATGAACTCCGAGAGAGAAATTGATCAATGGCTGAATGAAGCCCAAAGAAACGTTGGCTGGGTTTATGAAAAGTGGCCCCTGCATGCAGAAAGGGACGATCAGTTACTCGGTCTGGAGCCAATCTGTAATTTGTCCGCATTGTGGGCAAAAAGGTGCTTTTTTATGATCTGGTTACGGCACCTGGTGTAAAAAGCAAAGGACAGAGCGGTTACATGTCCTCATTGCGGAATGCGGGCAGATAAAGCCGATTTTATAAAGAGTGTTGAGCCTGTATTTTTGACACGGCTTGCGGTGAAACTGTTGAGCGAATCGAGCGGCATCCAATCAAGATCTTTTATTCCTTTGCAAAAAAACATATGAGAAAAAACCAGATGCGGAAGATCTTTCCTTGCTCGAAAAATTGAACAAGCAAGATCCCAAAAGTATCCTACAGAAAAAATGATGTTCAAAGGAAGCGAATGGGGAGAATTCTGGAGAGCGGATATCACACAGGCATTACAAGAGTACATCATTTTATTCCAAAAGAAATCTCATCGTGTTGGCGGAACTTTGAGAATGCTTCAAAATACAAGTATGAAAGCATGCTCAAAGAGCTTGTGATTGCATCACTTCCACGGGCTTCTATCCGCAACAGATTTATGCCAGAATATGCAAAGAAGACATGTGGGAACGCTGTCGGGAACATTGTATGTTCCACCCATGTTTGAAGAAAGCAATCTGCTCGAAGCAATCCGTGGACGCTCAAAGAAAATATTAACGGCTTGCGCGGGGCTTGCTTGCAAAAACAGCGATTATATTATCTCGACGGGAAGCATAACACAGCTTCCGATGAGCAGCAACTGTGTGTGGATTATATCTTTTACGGATCCGCCGTTTGGCAATAACCTGATCTATTCGGAACTGAATTTTATTTCAGAATCGTGGCTTGGTATCTACACAAACAGCAAACAAGAGTCGATTGTTTTCAACTTCGCAAGGAAAAAATGTAAGCGATTACAAGGAACTTATGAAGAGAGGATTTGCGGAGTATTATAGGGTCAGCAAACCGAATCGGTGGATAACCGTTGAATTCCATAATTCACAAAACTCTGTGTGGAATGCAATCCAAGAGGCAATACAGACAGCGGATTTGTAATTGCAGATGTAAGAGTACTGAACAAACAAAAGGGAACGACGAAGCAGCTTAGTTATGCAATGGCGGTAAACAAGATCTGGTGATCTCGGCATACAAACCAAAGGACAGCTTTCGGAAGACATTGATAGAACAGGCGGGGGCGGCAGAAACGGCATGGCTGTTTGTAAGGCAGATTTGGCCAATATCCCTGTCGTTGTCAGAAACCATGATAGGATCGAGATCATCGCTGAACGTCAGGCTTATCTGCTCTTTTGACCGAATGGTTGCCTACCATATCATGCAAGGTATTCCTGTGCCGCTGGACGCTACCGACTTTACCGTGGCTTGGATGAGAAGTTCCTGAAACGTGATAATATGTACTTCCTGCCGGATCAGGTCAATGAGTACGACACTGCCCGTATTACGACCGAAGTAGAGAATATCCAGTTCGAGCTGTTTGTTACGAATGAGAAGTCTGCTATTTCCTGGCTGTATCAGCAGTTGGATGAGCAGTTCTGTGGCCTGCAGACCTATGCAGAGCTTCAGCCGAAGTTCATGCAGGAAGTCAAGGCCGTGGATAAGTATGAGCAGATGCCAGAGCTTGCTACCATTCTGGAAGAAAACTTCCTGCAAGACGAGAAAGGCCGCTGGTACATCCCGGATGTGACCAAGGAAGGCGATTCGGTCAAGTTGCGCGAGAAGAACCTGTGGAAGGAATTTGAAGGCTACATGAACAGCAAGGGCAAGCTGAAGCTATTCCGTTCGGAGGCCATCCGTGTGGGATTTCTCGCCTTTGGAAAGAAAAGAACTATAAAGCCATCGTTGATATCGCAGAGCGTCTGCCGGAGCAGACCATTCAAGAGGATTCGAACCTGCTGATGTACTATGATATCAGCCTTGGAAGAGTGTAAAAAGGAGCGTTGCCTATGGGGAAGAATGAATCATCTGAAATCAAGAGAACACCAATTCGCGAAGCAGTAAAACTGCGCTTGTGGGGAATGGCAAAGAGGCAGATGCGAAATTTGCAACAAACTGTTGTATTTGGATTCACATTATGGCGATGATGCTAATTTTGCCGAAAATGCCCATATTCACGCAGTTGGTAAAACAGGACCAAGACATGCTGATGATATGACGCAAGATGAAATAAATAACATAGACAATTTAATGCTTCTTTGTGCCGAGCATCACCATTTAATAGATACTAAGCCTCCGAAAACTACCTGTCGGATTTTTTGATTGTACAGAAGAAGGCTCATGAAGACCGGATCGGAGATTAACGGAGATTCAAGATGCTGATTCTTGTAAGATGGTGACATTCTTCTCAAAATATAGATAATGTAGATGTGTTTAATGCAAAGATCTGTACTTAGGAGAGCCACTGTAAAATGTGGTCTTTATCCAAAACAGGATGACCCAATAGAATGTGGCATAATGGATTGGTCACAAAATACATACCATCAAAGGATATTATGCAATTTCAAGCAGCTGAACTGGAAGGCCAAGTCAAACAGTATTTTGGTAGCATTGTAAAGAAGGAAGATGTTGTTGCATTATTTGCGCTTGCTCGCAAACCACTTCTTTCAAATTAGGCTATTTACTTTGTGACCAGCTAAATGTTCGTGTCTCTCCAGTGCCATCGCGAGGGAGATAAATGGGCATGGCCAGATGATCAGTCAACAGTGGATTTTTCAAATCCATCAGTCAAAGGTGCTGATTCTGAAACTGCGGTGGCATTGGTTATTGATTTGAGTGCTGAAATTATTGATCAAAGAATTGAAAATACATTGGGCGAAAAAATGTACCATCTATCATCTGACTATTCCGGAGCCAAATCGCGTGTTTGTCAAGAATCCTCAGATTCAAGATAGTTTTGTCCGTACTTTTCGGCTGGCAATGGAAAGAATAAAGAATGATAATCCTAAGGCAAAGGAAATCTGCTTATTTCAGCTATGCCTGCATCGCTTGCAGTTCGTGCAGGTATGGATATCATGCCCAAAGTGGATTTGCCAGTTAAAATCTATGATCAGCTTTCACAGAAAAATAGTTTTGAAGAAACGATAACGATTGGAGGGTAAATGATGTATACCAAAGAAGCGTATAATAGCCTGCTTTAAATCGACAGCTCAGAACATTGATATTAGCGATGAAATGTTTGAAAAACAGAGAAAAGACCTATAAAGATCTTGGAAAATGGATAGATCAGGAGACTCCTGATTATGAAATTAGTATTTATCCGCAAGGTTCGTTTGCCCTTGGAACTGTGGTTCGTCCAATTACAAATGCAGATGATTACGATTTGGATATTGTCTGTCAATTCAAGAGTCAATATGGCTTGACGGCAAAGGAACTTAAGGTTGATGTGGTTAAACCACTGCTTGTTCGTTATAAAAAGACGAGTAGAGAAATTGAAGAAAAAAAAGAGATGCTGGCATGTTGAATACGACGATGTTCCAAACTTCCATATGGATGTTATTCCAGCTCATACTTATGGGAGTGTAATCCGTATAACTGATCATAATGAAGACGATGACACTTATGATTATTTAGGAAGCAATCCGGCAGGCTATGTGAAATGGTTTTCGATGCTTGTGCAAAGCAACGTAACAGATTATATGAACAATATATCAAGGATCATCGTACAGTTGTTGCGCAGGCTGATGTCGAAGATGTAAAGCGAAGAAAGGTAAAAACACCATTACAACGCGTTGTACAGATTCTTAAACGGCATCGAGACATTAAGTTTGCAGATGACAATAGCGGTAATAAGCCCATATCAATTATAATCACAACAATAGCGGGAAGGCTGTATGAAGAAGAGGATAATATTTACGATGCTCTTTTCAATATCCTTTCTAAAGCTCCTTCTTGGATTATGGATAACCGCAAAGATCAGCAATTTTACATAGAAAACCCAAGTTATAAAAGGTGAAAACTTTGCTGACAAGTGGAATACGCATCCGGAACGTGCTACTGCATTTTACAATGGTTATATGTTTGAGGAAAGACCTGGTCGATGGAAGCCTTTTGCAATATAACCGAATTGAAATGGGAAATCATCTAAAAGAATGCTTTTGGTAGCGAGACCGGAAAAGCTGTTTTTAACAGTGAAGCAGGAGACAGTGAGATCAGCTATTGCGGGGAACCTTGAAAGTAGACACATCGACAGGAAATATATCAAAATATGGCACAGTTTCAGTTCCACCAGCACATCACTTTGGCGCGTAAATATTTGAAACCTAAGCCTATTTTCGTTGGTGAATCAGCAAATACAGATGCAGTATTTGTACGATAGGCTACTGGTAGCAAACTATATTGAGGATTCCATGTTTGTATGTATTTTAGATATACAGCCGTCCTCCCGAGTCTCAAATGTGTATAGAATCAAAATTACTTATAAATTGAGTGATGGAGCACCAAAGGCATGGCTGATTTCGCCACCATTACAAAAATATGAGGGAAAATATCCACATCATAATAATGGCAAGGATGATAGCGGGAAATTACCAACTGTGCGTTTATTACCCTAAATATAAAAAGAATGGAATCAGCAAATGTATATTGCAGATTCGTTTGTGCCATGGGTCTGTACATGGCTGAGTACTTATGAATACTGGCTTGTGACCGGAAAGTGGCACTACGATGAAATGTTTACAGGCCGAAATCAAATTAAGGAATGGAAGAAAGAGAAAATGATAGCTGTCGGGGATTTCGTTTTTGACACAATAGAAAAAGCAAATGTGCAGGTTTGAGAAGATTGAAAGCATGGGGCTATACTTCTTATAAGGTCTTTAATCCGGCAACCGGTCCGGGTGTATAAGGCAAATGAGGAACAACAGCTCATCGGGCAGTACGATGCAGTACGATGAAAATTATCTGCGCTATGTTACGCTGCTCTCTAAAATCAAAAACGAAACTGCCGGTGGTTTCCTTTCTTCTCTTGCCAGCGGGATTATTCCGTTGCCGCACCAGCTCCATGTGTTGAACCGCGCAATGGAAACCAACAACATTCGCTATATTCTGGCGGATGAAGTTGGTCTTGTAAGACGATTGAAGCTGGTATGATCATCCGAGAATTGAAGAGCCGTGGTCTTGTCAGTAGGATTCTCGTTGTCTGCCCGACTGGTCTGGTGACCCAGTGGGCAAGCGAGATGCAGGAAAAGTTCCATGAGAATTTTCAAGTGATTTTACCTTCCGATTATGATAGATTCGTAGCCTGACGGATAATGATGATGTGTATGGTCAGTTCGATCAGGTGATTTCCCCAATGGATTCTATCAAACCGATTGAAAAACACGCCGGCTGGAGCGAGAAAAGGTTGAAAAGTACAATGAGGAACGAATCTATTCCATCATCAACAGCGGATGGGATCTGATCATCATAGATGAGGCACATCGTGCGGCAGGCTCCTCCGGCGAAGTGGCTCGCTACAAGCTGGGAAATTTACTGGCACAGGGCAAGCCCATATCTCGCTGTTGTCAGCAACACCGCATAATGGCAAAACTGAGCCGTTTTTGCGGCTGATTCGTTTGCTGGATGCGGATGCTTTCCCGAATGCCAAATCTATTGTCCGAGAACAGGTTGCTCCATTCCTGATCCGCACGGAAAAGCGCGAGGTAATTGACAATAATGGTAATCTGTTGTTCAAGAACCGTATCACGCATCTTGTGACGATTTCATGGGACGAACGCAATTTGCAGCGGGAACTGTATGAGATGGTCAGCTCCTATGTCGCAAAGACCTATAACAAAGCACTGCGCAATCGCAAGAAAAATATGTGCCTGATCTTCCTGTTGATTATCATGCAGCGCATGGTGACGAGCAGTACGGCGGCCATTCGACAGAGCCTGGAGCGCAGATTAAATGTTCTTCTGGAGCAGCGCACCAGTGTTGGTAATTTAAGGGAAGAAGATTTGGACGAATTGAACATCGAGGATGGTGTTGAGGATGCTCTTTGAAGCGATTTCTTTGATATGGAGTTGAAATCGAAGAGCTGGAAGCAGATCATCTCTCTTGCAAAACAAGCACAGTTCTCAGAATCAGGATGCAAAAGTAGAGCCGCTGTTGAATGAGATTGATGCTATTCTGAGTGAGGATCGCACACAAAAGGTTATTATTTTTTACAGAATTTGTTGCTACGCAGACTTATTTGCAGGAGCTGCTTGTGAATAGAGGCTATACTGGTAACGATTCTAAACGGTGGCATGAGCATTGACGAGCGAAATGTCGCCATGCAGGAGTTTAAGACAGTACCAGTATTTTTATTTCGACAGATGCCGGTGGCGAAGGTCTGAACTTTGCAGTTTGCCAATATTATCATCAACTATGACCTTCCGTGGAACCCAATGAAGATTGAGCAGCGATGTGGTCGTGTTGATCGTATTGGTCAGCAGCGGGATATTACATATTTACAACTTCATTGTGGGCGAAACGGGGAGAACCGTAAACTGTGAAGTGTTGGAAGAAAAGCTGTCCGTTATTCTGAAAGAGATGGGCGTTGATAAGTATTCCGATGTTCTGGACATGAAGTAGCAGAATGTGACTTTACGGATGTATATATGCGCTCCATTGGTCATACTTCAGCGGTAGAAGAATTGTACCCAGTTGGGAAGAGATGAAGCAGCAGCTTACGAATGCGCAGAAATATAAAGATGTGATCCGAGAAGAGAAAGACTTGACAAAACTTGTCGGAACAGAGTCGAATTTCGATGTAGACAGCGCTCCGCACAAATGCTGACCTGTTATGAGTGTTGGCAGGGTACGACCTGCGTTTGATTGACCGCATCAGCATTGCAGATGAAGAAATCACACAGCATTTGAAGACGGAGTTGGTGCAGAATCGGACGGCACCGCTTATGTCCATCCAGATTGATAACTTCCCAATGAGGAAGGCTATTTTATGCTTTTGGGAGTTGTCTATCTCTGAAAAAGAGAGCGGAAAGCGGATTTTACCGATATTTGTCAACAGCGCAATGATATTGCGACCGATGGCAGGAAAGCGTATTATGGATGTTTTCCTCGATGGAAACAGCAAGCTCAAGGGTTTCATCTGCGCCGAATGTGAATGTGGAAATTTATTCTAAGCTTGAAAAAAAAGTTGCATGGATTTTGCCTATGACACATTTGTTGAATTAAAAAGAGAAAGATGCGACAGAATGAGGAGAGTTTCAAGAAATATATGTATGCTTTGGAGCTGAGGCAAGAGGCTGTGGAACATATTGGGATTGAGAATATTCGGAGAAGCCGCCTGCAAAAGTTGCAAAAAGGGCCAACATTGAAGCACAGCACAGGAAAGGCTCACAGGTATATCCAGATTTTTAGGTTAATTATGATGGCAAGATTGGAGGCGTAACAGATGTTTGGAGACTATGTGTTTGAAAAAACAGCTGCACAGTATACGAAAAAAATACTGCTTGTTGATGAAGATCATCTGAAGAAAAAAGCGCATTATAGTGCGGTGTTTCAGGCACATGGCTTCAGGACTGTTGTGTATACTGATGATTTGAGCTTCCAGGTTAATAATACAAGCCTTCTAAATGGAGAGGAAAAGCTTGTGATTCTGGTGCGCCGGGTGTTTATGTGCCATATGATATTCGGAAAAATGCCGGGAGGAAGAAATTTCGTTCGAGACATTATTTCCAAAGTTGAATAGCGTAGTTTTGCGAGAAAGCAATAATCTGATTTGGATCTTCTTACCCTGGCATATCAGAGTGATTTTGAGGAATACCATGAACGGAAACAGACGGAAAAGTTTCTTGGTCTCAAAATGTATGCTCGCGAAAAATGTAGAGTCATATTTGAAAGATTTATATGATTGTGTACTGAATCAATCAAAAAAGTCAAAGATTATAAGGTATGGTTCGATCTCGCAGAGAGAAAAAGCGCAAATTGACGTAATGGCTGTAGAACACAATGTAGAAATTGACACGTCGGAGTTAAATCGGATATTTTGCGCCTATGCTATGAAATATTTTGGAAAGTTGTCTTCAGAGATCAACCTGAAATCCCCGGTCCTGGTAAGCAATGCAATGGACTATATCCATGACCATAGCGAAAAGCAGCAATTATTGTAATGGATGGTATGTCGAATTTGACTGGACGATATTAAAAGATCGTTTACAGGAATTTGCTATTGCCAAAGTGCGACCTTTTGCTATGATTCCGTCTACAACGTCTATTTCTCGCCAATGCCTACTGAGTGGGAAGTATCCCAGTCAGCTGATTGAACCGTGGAAACAAAGTAAGGAAAAGAATGAATTTTACGAATGCGCAAGAAAATATGGCTATAAGGACAATCAAATAGACTATGAACGAGGATATGATGCAAGTTTTTCGGCATTTGTAAAGTGTGGTGCTGTCATTATTCTTGATATTGACGAACTGGTTCATGCACAGTATCAGGGACGTGTTGGAATGTTGAATGATGATATAGTGCTGATGAAACAAAATAAGCTTGCAGGGCTGACAAAAAAGATTGTTGAAGGAAGGCTTTGATGTCTATATTACAGCTGATCATGGAAAACACGCCTTGTACTGGATTGGGACGATTGACTGGATCAGGAGTTGAAGTTGAAACGAGAAGCCATAAAATGGTAGTCTTGAAGAATTTTGCAAATAAAGACAGTTTGATAGAACGATATGGCCTTTTAGAATATCCAAAATACTATTTGCCCAAGGATTATGACTATCTAATCTGTGATGTGGGGATTCTCTGGATATCAAAGGTGAAAAAATGTAATGACGCATGGCGGGATTTCGCTTGACGAAGTGGTGGTTCCGTTCATAATCGCGAGGACGGAGGATTATCATGGCTAAAATGGTTGGGTTGTCAAGGAAATTGAAATTGCCTTGGTTGAAATATACGGTTGACTTAGTGGCAGACGGAACATCGGAATCAGAGATTAAAGATAAACTCAATGAGTATTTGAGCTATGAGATTGAAAGCCCAACAGTTCTTCGTAAGACCAGAGATTTTGATGAACATCTGGGTTTATGATAATCCATACAGCTCCTGCTTAAAAGAGCGAGGCAGTACAGCTGATAGAAAAAATACCCGGAATATGCGGTGAATATCAACTGGTGTATGATGTTGGCGACATATCCGGTGTTTCTTTATTATGTGCAAATTGATTGGTAAAATGTCGGAATTTCAGGATGAAATTACGCTTGCCCAGCTGAAGCAAAAGTTATTTGATGAGTGGGGAGAAAGAACAACTTTATACCATTCGATTGATAAATTGATTGCAACACTGAAGGAATTTGATGTCTTTGCGTTGCGAAAAGCCGGGAAAGTATCACATTAACAGAATGGTAGTAAATAATGAACAAATCAGTGCATTTATGGCATATGCAGTGATGAATATTGATGACAGTGGATACTACTCTTTTCAAGAATTGAATGATTCAGTATACCTGTTTCCATTTGAATATCATGTTGAAAAGGAAGCTGTTGTTTCGGATGGTAGATTTTCAATCAGTACATTTGGTGGTGAGATTTCGATTTCTCTAACCTAAAATTGAGATATGAGATTAAAGATTCCGAGAAAGAGAAGCTTGTGGTACGATTTCAGAAAAGCTTAATAGGAATATCTACCAGGATGGTAATTATACCAAGAAGAGACCATTGATGTGAACGCCGATAATTGACTGCGGGTGACGTGCATGATGAAAAATAGTGAGAAATATGATCCGGTGTAAAAAGTGCAGGGATGTTATTGAAAGTTGCACTGTACATGATTTCAAATTTTTTGCAAAGATGATGCTGTAAAGAAGTAAAACAGTGAAAGCAATAAGAACAGGTGGTCAATTACTTTGCATTTTTTGCATGCGTTGCGCGAACCAGTGATTGAGAAGGCGTTAATGGAGCAAGCCATACTTTGCCAGTTCCCTTTATAAACATTTACCAGACCCTCACCGGATGCGGCAGAACCAAGCAAGGTTTTTCCGGAACGTTCAACCGTAAAGCTGAGACTGCCGGACCAGCAAATTGCAAAGCTGCCATCAATTTTTAAAACGTCGTCTTGAAGGTCGATTTCTACGATTTCCGAACGGGGAACATTGCTTTCCAGTACACATACACCATTGCCAGCAAGCCGTAGATTGAAGAGTCCTTCATTTCCGAGTGCTGCAGAAGAAAGCGAGGAGCGTGCCTGAACCTCGTGCTTGGCAGTGGATTCACAGGCCAGGAACATGCCGTCTTCCATTACAAGACCGCCTGTCCAGTCACCGACATTTTCGGTCAGAAGATATTTATAGGTGGGTTCGGTCACGAGCACACCCGTTCCGACGTACTCCGGCTTGATTGCGCTTTCTTTTGTGACGGAACTTTTTACCATTTTGCCTAAGAAGTCGCCAACACCCTTCAATCCGGTGGTTGCTTGCACGTTGCCAACAATGTACTGCATTGCGCCCGCTTGGAGAACAAGCCCAACTTTTCCGTTGAGATTGGCAATGGCCTGTTTCCGTTTGACATTCATCTGGCTCATATAGTATTCTTCCATTGCATTGCAAGGCGCTACGGAGAAATCGACATTGTGCTCAACAATGGAGAAGATACCCTTCTGTTCGGTGACGATGTGACTTGTCTGATTTGCCAGATTGTTGATTTTAAACATAAGCAAATACCCCATTCAAAGCAGATTTCGCATTTTTGTATGCAAGATTTGGTGTCCGAAAAATGCTTAGATAAGTAGTCACAGTACAACTGAATAACTCCTTAAAATTCAGTGTATCATACGTCAACTGAAAATACTATCATCAAACCACACAAAACATTTGAGACTTTTTTGGCGAGGGAGAGTATAGGAGTTGAAAGTTTGGCCAGTGAGAATATAAAAAACAGGTTACTGATGCAAGTCTAAAAAAAACTGCCGTTTGTAGCAGATCTGTAGCAAATCACTTCGATTTAACGAATTAGCGATATAAAAATCGAAAAGTCATCATGCATCACACGATACGGCAATCAGACGCAGAGAGAAGGTGGGGGCAGGATGTTCAGGATCGCAATCGTAGAGGATCAGGAAGAAACACGGGAAAGCCTGAACCGGTTCGTCCGGCAATATGCGCAGGAGCAGGGCCTGCAGGTGGAGATCAGTCTCATCACAGACGGTGCCGAGATCGCAGAGCACTATACGCCGGGGCGCTGCCGAAGCTATCCGGGCCGTGGATGCGGATGTGGTGCTGGTCTTTGTGACCAACATGGCGCAGTATGCCATCCGAGGGTACGAGGTGGACGCACTGGATTATGTGCTGAAGCCGGTGAATTATTATCAGTTCTGCACAAAGCTCTCCCGCGCCATTCAGCGGGTACAGCGGCGCAGAGGCGGGCAGGTGGTGTTGCAGCTGGCGGGCGGCGGCATCCAGCTGCTGGACACTACGGATATCTATTATCTGAAACCCGCAGCCGGATGCTGTACTACCACACCGCCAAAGGAGAATTTGCGGTGCGCGCCAGCCTGCAAAGCGCTGAAAGCAGCTTGCAGAGTACCATTTTGTCCGCTGCAACCAGTGCTATCTGGTCAAACTGGCCTACGTCAAAGGCATTGAAAGCGACTTTGCCCTTGTGAAAAGACGACCGGCTGGAGATCAGCCGGCGGCAGCGCACGGCCTTTCTTACTGCGGTGGCGTCCTACATGGGAGGTGTGCTGTGACCACATCCCTGCTGAACAGCCTGCTCCGGGCGCTGCTGCGCTGGGGTGCGGCGCTGGTCTTTTGTCTGCCCTTGCGGCATCGCTCCCGTTTCTGGGTGCGCGCCTGCGGGATGCTGTTCCCGCTGCTTTTGCTGGCGCAGCTGCTGGACCCGCTGGCACAGTCCACAACACTGTGGCAGCAGCAGCTCTTGCTGCTGGTACTTTATGTTTCCTTTTTGCGCTGCTGGGTGGGATGATCTACCTGTGTACGGATATCAATAAAAAAAGGAGCCATGTACTGTGCGGTGTGGAGTCTGCTCATCGCGCAGTGCGCCTACGAGGATGGTGCTTTCTAGAGCTGCAATTTGCCGGTATGGACACCCGCTGAACATGGCTTCCCCCTTGGGCGGTTCTGGTACAATTGCTGTCCGGGGCGGTATTCTTTGCGGCAGTGTACATCCTGCTGGCACGGCAGCTGCCTTATAAAGGAGAGTATCATATCGGCCCCCGGCAGCTATTCAGCGCATTTTTTATCGGCATCCTGTTCATGGTACAGGCAGCGGTGCTGGACAATTTCCGCGCGGAACAGTTTCCGCGGGCGTTATAGCCACCATTCTGATCGGGCAGTTCTATTTTATCAACCTGCTGTATTTTTCAAAGTGAGCTGTTCAAGAAATCTGCCATAGAAAAGGAAATGAATGCCCTGAACCTGCTGTACGAGCGCCAGCGTCAGCAGTATCAGGTTGCCCGGCAGAATGTGCAGATCATCAACAAGCGCTGCCACGAGCTGAAGGTGCAAATTGCCGATCTCCGCAAGCTGTCGCCTGAAGCGGTGCCCGCCGGAGAGCGCATCGAGGAGGCCGAGCGCGCAGCCCGCCTTTATGATGCGAACCGCAACACCGGCAACGAGGTGCTGGATGTGGTGCTGACCGAGAAGAGCCTGCTGTGCGAGTCCCGGGGATCCAGCTGAATGCCGTGGCAAACGGCAGTTGTTTGGCTTTATCGAGGCAGGGGATCTGTACGCGCTGTTTGCCAATGCGCTGGACCATGCTGTGGAAAGCGCAGTGCAGACCGCCCGCCCGGAGTGCCGGGTCATCGACCTGCTGGTCTGTGTGCGGCAGGGCTTTGTGGTGGTGAATATCATCAGTCCGCTGCGCCCGCCGGAAAAGCAGGCAAACCGCTCCGCACAGTACGAGCTGAAGGTGATCCGGTGCATCGTACAGAAATATAAAGGCACGCTGACTTTGGAGGAACAGGGCGAATTCTTTGCGGAAAAGATCATCTTTCCGCTGCAAAAATAAGTTAAGGAAACGGCAGCCGCCGCAGAATTTTCGAAAACGGAAGTCCTGCGGCGGCTTTCTTTTGCAGTTTGTTGGATACATCTGTTTGTGAAAAATATACAAATATATCAGCTCGCATTTGGAAGCTGAAAACCGAATGCGCACGCAAAACGACCGATTTTCGCGGGCATCTTGCGAAATGCGGTTGCTTTGATAAAATAACAACGAACCGGAGCACAACAAAAAACAGGAGGAATCGGATGCGTAGTATTGCAAAGCTTATGAAGGACTGGCAGTTTACCGGCCCGGATGGCGTGACCGCTGCCGTAGCACTGCCCCATACTTGGAACGCCGTGGACGGCCAGGACGGCGGCAACGATTACTGGCGCGGCACCTGCACCTACAGCACCACCTTTGCCGCTCCGGCGTTCGACGCAGCTTCGCAGGAAGTCTGGCTGCAGTTTGAGGGCGTCAATTCCAGCGCCACCGTGCTGCTGAATGGCCAGCAGCTCTGCACCCATGACGGCGGCTATTCTACCTTCCGGGCAGAGGTCACGGAGCTGCTGCAGGCAGAAAACCAGCTCACCGTCGAGGTGGACAACAGCATCAACGACCGCGTCTACCCCCAAAAGGCTGACTTTACATTCTACGGCGGCATCTACCGCGATGTAAGCCTGCTGGTGGTGAACAAAAACCACATTGCACT
>VOFG01000258.1_pt1 | contig 18828 bp, 33 predicted proteins | sample 5384171 | NCBI WGS metagenome assembly VOFG01 (sample SAMN12384726, study PRJNA508395) | human gut metagenome | isolation source: healthy gut F | host: Homo sapiens
AGTGCCCGGTACGCTCCGCATACGGTCGCAAACCATATGCGCGGTATGCTCCCGGATGTTGACGGGAGCCTGAATATAATAGAGGTCGGCACGGTGTTTGAGCTCGGCTCGCTCCGCGTGCGCGCGTTCCACACCCCGCACGATACGGATGAGAGCGTCGGCTACCGCTTCAGCGGGACAAGCAGCTTCGCCATTGCGACGGACATGGGACACGTGACCGACGAGGTGCTTGACGGTCTTACCGGCGCGGAGACTGTGCTTATCGAGTCTAACCACGACATCGATATGCTCAGCTATGGGCCGTATCCCGTGTACCTCAAGCGGCGCATCCTGTCCGACCGCGGCCATCTTTCCAATAAGGACTGCGCCGTGCTCGCAAGGCATCTCGCGGAAAACGGACGACACGCATCATCCTCGGCCACCTCAGCAAGGAGAACAACACGCCTGAGACAGCGCTGTCGGAGTCGCGCGCCGCGCTTGACGGTACGCGCGCGGAGCTTTACTGCGCGCCGAGCAGCGGATTTATGAGCTTTGAAATAGGGGAGACACAGCCGTGCTGTCTGTGGGAAATTCATCTGCGTCGGCAGGATGCGGGAAAAGTTTTATATCGATGCCTTTGCCGAGTATGAAAAGCGTCTGCGCTCGCTCTGCCGCTTCGAGCTTGCGGAACTCACGGAGCAGCGGCTGGGCGATAATCCGTCGAGCGCGGAGATATCCGCCGCGCTTGACAGAGAAGCGCAGGATATCCTGAAGGCCATCCGGCGGATGCTTTTGTCACGGCGATGTGCGTCGAGGGCAGGCAGATGCCGAGCGAGGGCATGGCAAAGCTCATCGCTGAGCGCGAGAATTCCGGCAAACCGAAGCTGTGTTTTGTGCTTATAGGCTTTGAATTCCGCGGGTATGATGGATTATCTTGTCCTCATAAAGATACACCGCATTTACAAAGCTGTCGATCAGTCCTTTGCCGCTGTTCCCGCTTTGTCACATCAAACTTAGGCGGAAACGGTAAATGTCCTCATAAAAAAATGCTATCTGTTCTCTTTGTAAGCAGGGGTTTGTGCATCTTCTTCCTGCAAAATGCTGACTTTCAAGCTGGCTTTTTGTTTCTTCCAACTCGTCCAGCCTTTGCTTGGTAGATGGGGTAAAAATCCCTGCTTGAATAGCGTTGAGCATATTGTTAATACCTTTTTCCGTTTCTGCAAGCTGCTTTTTTCAAAAGGGGCAGGTCGGTGCTTTCTTTCTTCTGCAACTCCATCAGCGTATCAATCAGCCGCTCCATGACTTCATCATTCATAATTGCTTTCATGGTATAATTGACAACCAAATCTTCAATCCAGTCTTTCTTGACCGCTTTCTTGTCACAGAGCTTCTTTTTCTTAGTATTTACACAGCGATAATAACGGTGTACTTTCATTGTATGGCTTGTGCCGCTTTCTCCCACCATAAAGGAGCCGCATTTCCCACAGTACAGCTTCGTTGTCAAAAAAGGTAATCGTCCTCGGCTTTGTGACGAGCGGGAGCCTTTTTGTTCTTTGCCAGCCGTTCCTGTACCCGTTCAAACAACTCTTTCGGGACAATCGCCGGAATACCGTCCTCCTTGACTACATCACGATAGCTGTATTCTCCCATAAGCGGCGGTTCTTTCAAAGCAGGTGGTTCATAATATTCAATGTGATTTTCCCGCCACGAATGGAACGCATACCCCGACTGTTCAATAGATTAACAAGCTCCTGCATGGTTGCACCCTCACTATACTTTCGTGAACATTTCCAGCACCACCGGGGCGGTCTTAGGGTCGATTTGATAATACTGCTGTTCATCAATGTAATAGCCCATTGGAACAGTACCGCCGTTGTATTTGCATTTCAGGGCATTGTCGGCCAGTCCCCGGATAACCTTTTCAGAAAGCTCCGCAGAAGTAGTATTCTGCATAGCCCTCAGCATAGCTTCCAGAATAATTCCCTCGCTGCCCTCGGAGATATTTTCCCTTGCGGAAATGACTTTTACACCGTTCTTTTTCAAAAGATTTTTATATCGTGCGCTGTCGTAACGGTTCCGGGCAAAGCGGTCTAATTTCCACACAAGGACAACATCAAATAAGCCTTTTGCGCTTTCTTTAATCATCTTCTGAAATTCAGGGCGGTTGTCCGTTTTTGCTGATAAAGCCCGGTCAATGTATGTTCCTAAAATCGTGATACCGTTTCGTTCTGCATAATCCTTACATTCTCGCAACTGTCCCTCGATACTTTCTTCTCGTTGATTATCGGAAGAATAGCGGGCATAAATCACACCTTTCATTTCTCCACCTCCATCATTTCAAGAAGCGTCTGTTTTAATTTTTTACTCATTGGAGATTGCGGATCAAAAACACATTTCAATAAACTGCCGCATTTCCTCACTGCCCGTTGCAATTTTAGGGCGGTATTCGTACAGCTTGCCTTGGGGCTTATCCGTCCGGGCAAACAGGTAATCCATAGACACATCAAAATAATCTGCATACTTCACAAGCGTTTCCAAAGACGGAGCAGATTGTCCCTGTTCATAGCGGTTAATGCTGGACTGTTTTACTCCCAGCAAATCCGCCATCTTTACCTGTGACAGTTTCACGCTCTCCGCAATATCCGCAGACGTTCTCCCAATTCTTTCATAGCTGCGACCTCCTGTTTTCTCTGTGCTTATTATAACATTTATGCGTTTTATTTTCAATCCGCAATAAGCATAATTATTATGATAAATGCTCGCATAAAGAGCAGAGGAAACAGGGAATGCAGCACCAAAATAAGCGGTCAATCTGACTGTGATGTTACAGCAGACTGAAACCGCTTATTTTTGCGTTTTGCGGGGAATGTGGGTACACATGACCGCAAAACAGGGTTTCAAGGGTATCCCTTTGGCACGACTTTGCTTTGCAAAGTGTAGTGTGTTATACGCTCTGTCGGCGTTGCTGCGAAAATGAAGTTGCCGGGGAGGGCAAGTACATTTGAAGTAGCAAGAAAACAGGGCTGTGGTTGCATGGCGTAAAGCCGCAAATACAGGGCTGGTTTCAGCAGCAGACAGGGCGTATAGGAAAAAAGCCCCCGTCCATCGTCCCACGTCGGACTTCGGGACAAAATGTCCCGAACTTGTGGACACACTCACGAAAAAGCGGGTGGGTTTTCTCTCAAAATTGAAATGGGCGGGAAGCCATTTTAAGGGCTTTCCCGCCTTGATTGCCTATCAGCAAGGTAGGCGAAACTGTCAACGGCGGCGCATTTATGCGCCGTTCATCTTGACCGTTGACTGGATCGGCTGGCTTTGCGATTTCCATCACTTTAATAAATGCGTTTTCTTCTCAATCGTCGCTTTTACGAGCAAAACTGTTTTGGGATTGACAATCAACATTTCGTAAAACTGGCAATACGAAAACCAAAACGGCAACCGCAATAATCCCTATTCCACAAAGTAAAAACCATTTTTCCACACCAATTCGTTCTGCAAAAATACCGGAACACAGCAAACCCAGCGGCATGGCAAAGGACATCACGCTTCCGAGCAATGAGAAAACCCGTCCCAGATATTCTGGTGGAAGCTGCTCTTGAAACAAGGCGTTTTGTACTCCGTAAAATGGAGAAGTTAATCCCATGACTGTACAACAAATTACAAATATAAAAAACGCATTGGTGGGCAGCAAACCGAAATCGCAATGTTTACCCCCATCACAAGAACCGATAGACCGATTGAAAAAAATCCGGTTCTTGAATCCACCCCAAACGCTGAGCAAAATTCCCCTGCAAGCATACCGCCTGCAAAAGCAATTTCTGCTATGGACGCATGGGTAGGTGTTCACGCAGTATCATGCTCATTAAAGGGTACAATGCACTGATAGGCATAAAGAGAAAAACATATATGCCGTTCCAATCCCAAAGTAATGCGAACAAACCCTTGTTTTCTTTAACTCAAAAATATCCCTCCTTCATATTCCGGAAAAAAGCTGTTTTGGCTTTCGCCTGGGCATATTGGCGGATTTGGAATCGACAGAACCGCAACAACGCCGCAAGCCAGAACTGCGCCGATAATATCAATAGAATAATCGTGCTTTTAATGACCAGACACTATATAAGAAAGCGGCAGCGGCTGGGCTGATCAGGGACACGGCGGCCTGCATGGTCTGATTATAACCGGCACATTTGGTTAGCTGGTCTTGCGGAACCATAAGCGGTGTAACTGCGCTGGACGCAGGAGAATGAAAAGCGTTGCCGATACTTCTGACAAATAAGACCAGCATAATGAGCCATATGGGCAGTTCCATAAACACTGAAACGACTGCCAGAAATCCTCCTGTTGCGGCAATCATAAGGTCTGCTCCGATCATCACTCCTTTGCGGCTATGGCGATCCACAAAAGTCCCTGCAAAGGGGCCAATCACAGCTTGAGGAAGAAAGCCCATCAAGGTTGCAATGGATAAGACCATAGCGGAATTTGTTTTTGCTGTGAGATAGAATATAATGGACATTTGCAAAATCCCACTTGTAATGAGGAGAAACGCTCTGTCCCGGCAGCATAGTAAAATACTTCTTTTCAAAATTTAGTTTCTGTTGTCATATCAATACCTCCTGTTTTTGTCACATACTCTTTTCTGCGCAACAAAAAAGCAGATATATGCTCCACTATGGGCATATACCTGCATAACAAAAGGCACGACAAGAAATACTCTATGACAATCATTGTCATAAAGGATTGACCTACGTGTTTCTCTGTACGCACGACAAAAAGCCCATCACATGGAATGAAAAACCGACTTTTTGTTGTTTATTAGCGTACAAAAATTAACACACGTAAGCCTCCTTTCAACTTCAAACTGATTGTCAGAATATCATATAACAGATAGATTGTCAATCAGTTTGAAAAATTTTTGAAGTGGATTGGTTTGTTTATAACTGAAAATCTAATTTCTTTTGAACTTGCAGGGGAATGGAATGCTCCGCTTACTTTTTAGCCCTAACAATTATAATATCTGGAATTTCCTTGTTAAAATAGCATTCTTCATAAAAACCATCAATTACAAAACCAGTGTCAAAACACATATTAAAAATATCCTGCAAGAACGATGATAGTAACATTGCTTTTTTGTGGTTGTCCTTCAATCGCAATATCGTAGTAGCTGTGTGGTGTCATGTATTTATCTGTCAGTGTAACAAAGCACGGATGCTGTGTTGCAAATACAAAAACTCCATTATCCTCAATCAAATTGTAAACAGCGGTAAAAGCGGCTTAATATCGGTAATATCCATGACCGCCATATTTTGAAACCGCTTTTGTGAACATCCTGTTTCTTTTTAACGTCTTCATACTGATTTCATTAGTGGCATCTGCTACGTAAAATTCAATTCTATCAGTATTGTGTTTTCTTCGTTTCTTTGCCAGTTCAATCATTTTTCACCATAATCAAAGCCAACAACTGAAATGCCTTTTTCAGCAAGATATGCCGAATAGTTTCCGTTTCCACACGCAATATCTAAAATATAATCTGAGGAATTGGGATTTAGAAGTTCTGTGACCTTTTGGACGGACCACGTTTCTGTGAAAATCATTTGATTCATCACCCATTGTATAATCCCAAAATTCAGCATTTTGATCCCATATCATTTTACTTTCTTCTTTTGAGTATCGCATAATTCCTCCTTCAATTAGAAGTTTTCTATCTATTCAATAGGCAAAATTATGTTGTTTCAAAAAGGAAAGTTTATCCCAGTAACCTCTTTGAAATAAAATTTTCCCGTTCACAACATGGAAAAATCCGCAGCCTCTTAATCCTAATGGGTCTCTCCATTCTAAAATTGCCCACTGCCCATCTTCAAATATATTTTCTACAATGGCTGTCATATCAGCTGTGGTAAATTCTGTTGTGAACATTTCTCTGATTGCCTCTATCCCAATCACCGGTTCATTTGTTACCTGATGATTGGTTGCGTTATCATGGTACAGACTCACGATTGCCTCAACATCGTGGTCGTTAAAAGCATCTACCCATTTACATACTACTTCTTTTGGTCGTAACATCATGATTTCCTCCATCTATCTTTGTTTCCTTGCCTGCCAGTTCAATCATTTTCTTCGCCAACTGCTGGAACTGCCCGGCAGTTTCCTCGTCCATCGGAAGAAGCTGCCCGACCCGTCCGGCAATCATAGCGGTCACATCATCCATAGAAAGCGGCTCCTGCTGGTGGTTTTTCATGGCTTCCTGCATAGTTTGGAACATGGCAGCGGTAATGGTTTCTCCCGGCTGCTCGCCGCTGTCCATCTCTTTCTTAATGTCCCGCAGGATAGCAAGGAACACATTCTTGATTTTCTCAATCTCTGCTTCATGGTCGCCCATTTTCTGTGCGTTCAAGAACTGCAAGTCCTGTCTTGCTTCTGCCCGGTGTTCGGGTGTTCTTTCATCAGATCAGACAGGGAAGCCGTTGCCATTTCAATAAGCTGGTTTCGTGCCATAATGCCCTTTGCCGCTGTGTCCTGAAAATAAATCCGTATCAAATCTATCAGTTTCGGGAAGTTCCTGTGTTCCAGCAAGCGATTTAGGATTTGCACATCCACAGCACCCGTCACAAGCCCTTTGACTGCTCCCTCGGACAAGCCCAGCTCGGATATATCATAGCTTTTGCGGACGCTGATATTGGATAGCCCCAGTATATAGTCGGTGGACACCTTAAATTCCTTTGCCACACCAATGAGAATATCGCTGCTGACTGTCCTTGTTTCGCCGCTGACAATGCGGCTCAGCTGGAAGCGGAAACGCCGATCTTCTCTGCAAGTTCTTTTGTTTGATTTTTGTTTCCGTTGCATAGGTCAGAAATCACTCTGTCCGGGTGTTCCGGGTAAAGCCATAGTATGCACCTCCTCCGTATAACTCTATTATACAGCAAAATTGCAAAATGCAATTTTAAAAGTGTAAACTTCACAGAAATGCAATTCTCGCAAAATTCCGAGGATTGCATTTTTTTCGTGTAGACTTAGGGTAGTTCATCGATGAGCTGCACCTTGAAAACAGAATGACCGTCCGAAAAAGGAATATTTCTCCCCGGCGAAGTATCGCATTTGCGTACCAACGGAGAACACACGCCGCAGAAATGGGGCAGGAAGCCTTTTTCGGGGAAAACGGCAATCAGACAAAGCGGAGGACACACATGGAAAACAATCTCAAAAAAAAGCTGCCGCCGTTGGAGCGCAAGCCGGACGGCTCTCTGTACCGCATGACCCCCAGCACAGCGGAAACGGGCAAACGCCTTGATTCGCCGGGAATGTTGCAGCTATGACAGCGGCAACTGCATTGTGCTGGATGATGGCGATACCTGTATCTGTCCGCAGACGATTTCTTTCTCGGTCTGCTGCAAGCATTTCCGCTGGGCTGTCCTGCCGCTGGATCGGACGCTGGAAGCAGAGATTTTCCGGGATAAGGACACAAAACGGTGTATTGTCTGCCGGAGAGCTTTTGTTCCCCGGCTCTAATCGGGCGAAATACTGCCCGGATTGTGCCGTCAGCGTTCACAGGCGGCAGAAAGCAGAAAGTGAACGGAAAGGAGGGCGTGCGTGGACAATTAGGGGCGAAAAAAATTCCTGTATTTATGGGGCTTTCCGAACACCAAACCAGGGCAGGTGGTATTCTTTATCGCTAACTCTCAAAACAGGGCTTCTAATTGTCCATAAGACACTATGACGAAGTTTATCTATCACTACCAACAGGAACGGGCGCAGAGCTTCACCCAGCTTCCCAATTTCCTGTTTGAAGCACCAACCTATCAGCCATTATCCAATGAAGCAAAGCTGCTGTACGCCTTTATCCTGCGCCGGGCAGACCTATCCCGCAAAAATGGATGGGCTGACGAGTACGGACGGATTTACCTGTACTATCCCATCTGTGAGGTAGTGGGCCTGCTTCACTGTGGGCGGCAAAGGCAGTCAACACCCTGCGGGAATTACAGTATGCAGAGCTGATCGACATCAGAAACAGGGCTGTGGAAAACCCAACCGCATTTACCCAAAAATCCTATGAGGGCAGTTCAATCTCTGACTTCTTGAATTTCCATTTTGGTACGCCGGAGAGCTGAAAACCGTACTTGACGAGTACAAAAATCAGCCCTCTTGGAGTACCGAAATCGGACGGTATAGAAATACAGAGATTAAAATGATTTATTTATATCGATTCCATTCCAATCCTATCAGAGCTATTTGGGGCGGGATTTTCCTTGTGGAAAACCCCGGGAACGGAAGGGAAAGGAACGAGGAAAGGAGTTTATGGCACAACACGCAATTTTGCGATTTGAAAAGCACAAAGGGCAACCCGGCAAGACCGCTGGAAGCCCATCACGAAAGGCAAAAGGAACAGTACGCCAGCAATCCCGACATTGACACCAGCCGGAGCAAGTACAATTTCCACATTGTCAAGCCGGAGGGCAGGTACTACCACTTTATACAGAACCGTATTGAACAGGCAGGCTGCCGTACCCGTAAGGACAGTACTCGGTTTGTCGATACGCTGATTACCGCCAGCCCGGAGTTTTTCAAGGGCAACCCCCAAAGGAGATACAGGCGTTTTTTTCAGAGGGCGGCTGACTTCCTCATTAACCGGGTAGGCAAAGAAAATATCGTGTCGGCGGTGGTACACATGGACGAAAAAACACCCCATCTGCATTTGGTCTTTGTTCCACTGACGCAGGACAACCGGCTGTGTGCAAAGGAGATTATTGGGAACAGAGCCAACCTCACAAAGTGGCAGGACGATTTTCACGCCTATATGGTGGAGAAATATCCAGACTTGGAGCGTGGAGAAAGTGCCAGCAAGACAGGCAGGAAGCATATTCCCGGCTGTTCAAGCAGGCGGTCAATCTCTCCAAACAGGCAAGAGCTATTGAAGCCACGCTGGACGGCATTACCCCGTTCAATGCAGGGAAGAAGAAAGAGGAAGCCCTCTCCATGCTGAAAAAAGTGGTTTCCCCAGATGGAGAATTTCTCCGGGCAGCTCAAAAAATACAAGGTCACGATAAGTGACCTGTTAGCTGAAAATCAAAAGTTGGAAGCAAGGGCAAAAGCCAGCGAAAGCGGCAAAATGAAAGACCGCATGGAACGGGCGAAGCTGGAAAGCGAACTACAGAACATTCAGAAACTTGTTGACCGTATCCCGCCGGAGGTGCTGGCGGAATTGAAACGGCAACAGCGATACACAAAAGGAACGGTGATTGAGTATAAGCAGATTTCACGCCGCCCCCTGTGCGGCAATGTACCTTGACAACTGAATAGAGAAAGGCGAGCTATGGCAGAAAAAGCACTCGGACAAAATCCCACAGTATGAGATAAATGCCCTTGCCCGGTGCTTACTTCGAAATCCAAAAATTCTTTTGAAAGCCCGGAGGGGCAGAAAGAATTTGAAGAATGGAAAGCGCAGAGGGCAAAGGAAACAGAACAACATAAAGCGTATAACAAAAGCGGCGGTATCGTTATGATACCGCCGCTTTTGCTTTAGCATAAAGATATACTAAAAATCCGAATCCGTCCCCGATTGGAACCGGGTTCGGATTATCATGGTCTGGTGCGAGAGAGGAGACTTGAACCCGCGCTGCGGCGCGGGGCCGCCTCGGGTTGAAACGTGCCACCGGCACGTTTCTAAGAGCCCTCGGGAGTTCAAGTCTCTATATGAATAAAAATAACAGCCCCTCCAAACGGATGAGCTGTTATTTTGGTGCGAGAGAGGAGACTTGAACTCCCACGTCGGTTGACACACGCCCTCAAACGTGCCTGTCTACCTATTCCAGCACTCTCGCATATTTGGCCGATGCGCTGACTACATTTAAAGCCGTCCGCATTACTCGGCGTGCCACATCTAAGGCATGGAGAATTATAGCAGATTATTTGGATTTGTCAAGGGTAAATTTCGACTTTTTGAAATTTTTTCTTTTCGGAGCGGTTTAACAGCCGCTCCGAAAAAGAAAACCGATCATTCGGCATCTGTATGCATACCTGCTGCGCCTGTGTCCCCATTAGCGGAAAGCAGCTGCGCAAACAGCACTATACCGAGCATGAGCGCGACGATAAGCGCCCGCGCGCCGTGATCCATAAGCAGGAGGTAGCGCATCTTCAGATAGGCATGGTAGCCGAGCAGGGACGCGAACTGCGTGAGCGGCGCGGCAGCGGCGTACTTAACATAGGCGTATGCCATGACGACTGTCAGCACGTCGGCAGCAAAGAAATAGCGGTCATGCGCATGTGCGGCAGCAGAAAAGGGATACCCACGGCGAAAAGCACGGACACCGCGACGATCACGCCGTTTGTGATACTGCGGCGCTTTATGGCACAGACAGCAAGTATCACACACATGAACACGAACGCGGCAATGATGCCCACGCGCGATGCAGCGGCAAGGTCGGTCACGCTCGGGTCGTACTGGAAGAAAGCATATACTGAGGGGGAATTATAGTTGAGCCCATCGCCGATGCTGCCTGTCTGGCTCGCATACAGGGTGAGCGTCTCAAGAAAGGGCTTCCCGAGCGCAACGGCGGGGAGCACGAGCAGAACATAGAATACCGGGAAGAGCAGGAATTGCCAGAGTCTTATACTTGCCCTTCAGCCACAGAACAGCCATGACCGGGAGCAGGAACACCGCCTGAAGCTTGAAGCCAAAGGACAGCGTGAAGAACAGTACTGACAGGATCGGCCTGTCGTCAAGTGCAAAATATATCGCAAGCACCGCGAGCGCGACATAGATGCTGTCGCACTGAGCCCAGAGCGAGCCGTTGAGGATCACCGTCGGCAGGAAGAGAACAGTAAAGAAGCAGGCGATGCGCGCCGGGATGCTCTCCCTGACCTTGCCGAGCAGCATCATCGCGCCGTAGGCAAGCAGCACATCAAAGAAGATGCTCAGCAGCTTTATCAGATAAAGGTCGTTTATCGACGAATAGGAGAACAGACACAGGAAGTAGAGGTACGGGATATTGTAATTTCCCAGCGGATAATGCAGCGCTTTGAAGCCGCCGTTCTGCCGGTAGAAATCCACCCACTTGCTGAGAAAGTCCTTATAATCGAGGCGTCACATAGTCAAGGCACAGCCTGCGCACGGTGAAGGCCGCGGCGATCAGCAGCACCGAAACGAGCACAGCACGCCTGCTTTTTCAAAACTCCCGCACGCAGCAGGAGCAGAAAGGCGAACAGTGCCTCGGCGATCAGTATCAGGATAACTCTGAAGTCCATACAAACCTCTTACATAACAAAAATACAGTTTATTTTTTTTACCATCAGCCGCCTGACAAATCAACGCGGATACTGTAAAACATTTGAAAACACGTATATAGTTTACATAATTCAAATTACATAACATGCAAGAAAGCTAACGACGAATAGAAACAAAAAGTCAAGGCATATCACCTTGACGAAAACCACGATTTTACAAAATAATCCTTGACTTTGCAGTACCTGCAATGGTAAAATAGAGCGCTATGTGTATTGGGAGGGGTATCTATGCCCTTTTCCACTGACAAAGCAAGTATACCATCGCCGAAGTGTTAAATCAACACCGGCTGCAAAGAGTCTGACAACACAGCCGGGCGTTTGCAATTACTTATAAGGAGAGTGCGCCAATGCCAAAAGATGTCCTCTACGGCAAGACTTTGAGAAAAAGCTTTGCCCGCACCCAGGAGATCAGGGAGATGCCCAATCTGCTGGAAATCCAGAAGAGTTCCTACAAGTGGTTTTTGGAAACGGGTCTGAGAGAGGTCTTTAAGGATGTTGATTCCGTAACTGACTACTCCGGCAATCTGAGCTGAGCTTTATTGACTACTCTATGAACGAGAAGCCGAAGTACGACGAGGAGGAGTGCAAGGCGAGAGACGCCACGTACGCCGCCCCCTCAAGGTCAGGGTTCGTCTGCGCAATAAGGAGACGGAGGAGATCAAGGAACAGGAGATCTTCATGGGCGACTTCCCGCTCATGACCGACGGCGGCACCTTCATCATCAACGGTGCCGAGCGCGTTATTGTTTCCCAGATCGTCCGTTCCCCGGCGTTTACTTTGACAAGACCACCGACAAGGCCATGATAAACACCTACGCCGCAACGGTCATCCCGTACCACGGCGCATGGCTGGAGTACGAGACCGACGCAAACGACGTGTTCTATGTCCGTATAGACAAGAACCGCAAGCTCCCCATCACCTGGTTCATCAAGGCCATGGGCGCTTACGACGAGAACCGTCCCTCCACCTGGCTCAGCTGTGTGAAGGATCCCTTCGTCGGCGTCACCACCAATGAGCGCATCAAGGAGGTCTTCGGCGAGGACGAGCGTATCATCTCCACTCTCGACAAGGACACCTGTGACACCCGCGATGAGTGCCTGCTTGAAATTTACCGCAAGCTGCGTCCGGGCGATCCTCCCACGGTCGAGAGCGCTGAGTCCCTGCTCGACGGACTGTTCTTTGACCGCCGCCGCTACGACATTTCCAATGTCGGCCGCTATAAGTTCAACAAGAAGCTCTCACTCTTCCCGCGCATCGCGGGCTTTGAGCTGGCAGCTCCTGTGGCGAACCCCTTCACCGGCGAAATTCTTGCCGACGCCGGCGATATCATCAGCCGCGACAAGGGCGCGAAATTTCCGACGCCGGTGTTATCGACGTTCTCCTCAATGTCGACGGCAAGACCGTGCGCGTTTTCTCCAACGGCATGGTGGACATTTCCCGCTATGTGGACTTTTTGACCCGGCAGAGCTCGGCATCAAGGAAAAGGTTCGCGGCATCGTTATGAAGGAGCTCTGCGAGAAGTTCCAGGGTGACGCGCTCAAGGACGCTATCCGTGAGAATATCGACGTGCTTATTCCCCAAGCACATTGTTAACGACGATATTTTCGCCTCCGTCAATTACCTCGACTGCCTTGCTCACGGCATCGGCGAAGCGGACGATATCGACCACCTCGGCAACCGCCGCGTCCGCTGCGTGGGCGAGCTGCTCCAGAACCAGTTCCGCATCGGCTTCAGCCGCATGGAGCGCGGTATCCGCGAGCGCATGACCCTGCAGGATCTGGACATCGTCACCCCAGAGCCTTATCAATATCCGCCCCGTGACCGCAGCCATCAAGGAGTTCTTCGGCTCCTCGCCGCTGAGCCAGTTCATGGATCAGACCAACCCTCTGGCAGAGCTTACCCACAAGCGCCGTATGTCCGCCCTCGGCCCCGGCGGCCTTTCCAGAGAGCGCGCAAGCTTCGATGTCCGAGACGTTCACTACAGCCACTATGGCCGTCTCTGCCCGATAGAGACTCCTGAAGGCCCGAACATCGGCCTTATAAACTACCTCGCTTCCTACGCGAGAGCCAATGAGTACGGCTTCCTCGTCGCCCCATACCGCAAAGGTCGAGAAGGGCACCTGCCGCCTCACCGATCAGGTCGACTACATGACCGCCGACGTTGAGGATCAGTACGTTGTCGCTCAGGCCTCCGAGCCCGTCGATGAAAACGGCTGTCTGCTCAACAAGCGTGTCACCTGCCGTCACCGCAACGATACGATCGAAGTCAACCGTGAGGATGTCGACTATGTCGATATAAGCCCCAAGATGATGATCTCGATCGCGACGGCGATGATTCCCCTTCCTTGCGAATGACGACGCGAACCGTGCTCTGATGGGCGCGAACATGCAGCGTCAGGCAGTTCCTCTTATGACCACTCAGGCGCCTATCGTTGCCACCGGCATCGAGCATAAGTGCGCCGTTGACTCCGGCGTCTGCATCCTCGCTGAGGACAGCGGCACCGTCACGAGAGTCGACGCGAAGTATATCACCGTCCGGTACGACGGCGGCGAGACCAAAGGACTATAAGCTCATCAAGTTCGCCCGTTCCAACCAGGGCACCTGCATCAACCAGCGTCCCATCGTCTCCGCCGGTCAGCGCGTGGAGAAGGGCGACGTCATGGCTGACGGCCCCAGCACCTCCAACGGCGAAATTTCCCTGGGCAAGAACGTGCTCATAGGCTTTATGAGCTGGGAGGGCTACAACTACGAGGACGCAATCCTTTTAAATGAGCGGCTTGTCATGGAGGACGTGTTCACCTCCATCCATGTCGAGGAGTACGAGTGCGACGCGCGCGACACCAAGCTTGGACCCGAGGAGATCACCCGCGATATTCCCGGCGTCGGTGACGATGCTCTCAAGTACCTTGACGAGCGCGGCATCATCATGGTCGGTGCGGAGGTCACTGCCGGTGATATCCTTGTCGGCAAGGTCACCCCGAAGGGCGAGACCGACCTGACCGCTGAGGAGCGCCTGCTGCGCGCTATCTTCGGTGAAAAAGGCCCGCGAAGTGCGCGACACCTCACTCAAGGTCCCCCACGGCGAGAGCGGCATAATCGTCGACGTCAAGGTCTTCACCCGCGAAGCCGGTGACGAAATGAGCCCCGGCGTCAATCAGGTCGTCCGCGTCTATATCGCCCAGAAGCGTAAGATCTCCGTCGGCGATAAGATGGCCGGCCGCCACGGCAACAAGGGCGTTGTCTCCGCATCCTTCCGCGTGAGGATATGCCTTACCTGCCCGACGGTATACCCCTGCTGGATATCGTGCTGAATCCGCTGGGCGTTCCGTCCCGTATGAACATCGGTCAGGTACTTGAAGTCCACCTTGGCTACGCCGCTCAGGCGCTCGGCTGGAAGGTCGCAACGCCTACCTTCAACGGCGCGAACGAGACCACCATCCGCGAGCCTCTGCGTCAGGCAGGCCTGCGTGAGGACGGCAAGAGCACGTCATGTACGACGGCCGCACCGGTGAGAAGTTCGATAACGACGTCACCGTCGGCTGGGTCTACTTCCTCAAGCTCCATCATCTGGTCGATGATAAGATCCATGCCCGTTCCACCGGCCCCTACAGCCTCGTCACTCAGCAGCCTCTGGGCGGCAAAGCCCAGTTCGGCGGCCAGCGCTTCGGCGAAATGGAAGTCTGGGCGCTCGAAGCTTACGGCGCAGCCATACACCCTGCAGGAGATACTCACCGTCAAGTCCGACGATGTCACCGGGCGTGTCAAAACCTACGAGGCTATTGTCAAGGGCAACAACATCCCGCAGCCCGGCGTGCCTGAATCCTTCAAGGTCCTCATCAAGGAGCTCCAATCCCTGTGTCTGGATATCCGCGTTCTGGATAAGGACGGCAACGAGATCGAGCTCAAGGACGACGACGAGGATGATTTCATCCCCGACATGAAGGACGAGCTTTACACTATGCCGATGATGAGGATATCGAGGCCGAGGGCTTCAGCATCGAGGATATCCCCGAAGTCCGAGCTGGAGGACGACTACAGCTCCAATGACTACAACAGCGAGGAGGATATGTAATGAGCTACACACCGTTTGACGCGATACAGATAGGCATTGCCTCCCCTGATATGATCCGCAGCTGGTCCTACGGCGAGGTCAACGAAGCCGGAGACCATCAACTACCGGACCCTCAAGCCGGAACGGGACGGCCTGTTCTGTGAAAAGATCTTTGGGCCCACCAAGGACTGGGAGTGCCACTGCGGCAAATATAAGAAGATTCGCTACAAAGGGCAAGATCTGCGACCGCTGCGGCGTCGAGGTCACCAAGAGCAAGGTCCGGCGTGAGCGTATGGGTCATATCGAGCTGGCAGCCCCTGTCTCATATCTGGTACTTCAAGGGCATACCCAGCCGCATGGGTCTTATGCTCGACCTTACCCCGAGAATGCTTGAGAAGGTCCTGTACTTTGCAAACTATATAGTTATCGACCCCGGCTTCACTCCGCTTGAGCGCTGCCAGATCCTCACCGAAAGCGTGAGTACCGCGACATGCGCGAGAAGTATGAGGACGATTTTCAAGGCCGGTATCGGCGCAGAAGCCATCAAGGAGCTGCTCTCCCAGATCGACTGCGAGCAGCTTTCCGCTCAGCTCGAGAGGAGCTGGCGAACGCCGCCGGCGGTCAGAAGAAGGCCAAGCTCGTCAAGCGTCTTGAGGTCGTTGAGGCATTCCGCGCGAGCGGCAATCGCCCCGAGTGGATGATAATCGACGTTCTGCCGGTCATCCCGCCCGAGATCCGCCCGATGGTACAGCTTGACGGCGGCCGCTTTGCCACCTCCGACCTCAACGATCTGTACCGCCGTGTAATTAACCGGAATAACCGCCTGAAGAAGACTTCCAGCAGCTCAACGCGCCTGACATCATCGTGCGCAATGAGAAGCGCATGCTTCAGGAAGCGGTCGACGCTCTTGATAGACAACGGCCGCCGCGGCAGAGCCGTCACCGGCGCAAACTCCCGCGCTCTCAAGTCCCTGAGCGATATGCTCAAGGGCAAGCAGGGACGCTTCCGTCAGAACCTGCTCGGCAAGCGTGTCGACTATTCCGGCCGTTCCGTTATCGTTGTCGGCCCCGACCTCAAGATATACCAGTGCGGCGTTCCTAAGGAAATGGCCATCGAGCTCTTCCGTCCCTTCGTTATGAAGAAGCTGGTCGAGGACGGCGTTGCCAACAACATCAAGTCCGCAAAGAAGATGGTCGACAAGCAGCGCACCGAGGTGTGGGACGCCCTTGAGGACGTTATCAAGGAACACCCCGTCCTCCTCAACCGTGCGCCTACTCTGCATCGTCTCGGCATTCAGGCTTTCGAGCCTATCCTCGTTGAGGGCCGCGCGCTGCGTCTGCACCCGCTGGTCTGCACCGCTTACAATGCCGACTTCGACGGCGACCAGATGGCTATCCACCTGCCGCTGTCCGCCGAGGCTCAGGCCGAGGCACGTATACTCATGCTCTCCGCGAATAACCTCCTGCGTCCGCAGGACGGCCACCCTGTCACCGTTCCTACTCAGGACATGATCCTCGGCTCCTACTATCTGACCATGGTCCGTATAGGCTCCGCCGAGAAGGGCGCAGAGCGCATGATAATCGATAACCCAGGCGATACCGGCTTCGAGGCCGGCGCGATCGTCGACGGCGATGAGCTGTATCAGGCGAACATCAAGGCTAAGAAGGAGGGCACCGCACCCGCGACCTATAAGCCCACCCTCATGTACCGCGACTCCGCCGAGGCCATCATGGCCTATAACGAGGGCGTTGTCGGCCTGCATGCGCCTATCCGCCTGAGAGTCACCAAGACCGTTGACGGTGTAGAGGTTCAGAAGACCATCATCACCACCGTCGGCCGCATCATCTTCAACGAGCCTATCCCGCAGGATCTCGGCTATGTTGACCGCACCGATCCGGAGCATGCCTTCGACCATGAGATCGGCTTCCAGGTCGGCAAGAAGCAGCTCGGAGATATCATCGACCGCTGCATCAAAAAGCACGATTTCACCATTTCCGCAGAGGTGCTTGACGGCATCAAGGCGATGGGCTATAAGTATTCAACCAAGGGCGCGATCACCATATCCGTCGCGGATATGACCGTCCCGAGCGCGAAGTACGAAATGATAAAGGCCACTGAGAAGGAAGTCGTCAACATCGAGCGTCAGTACAAGCGCGGCTTCATCACCGATGATGAGCGCTACCGTCTGGTCGTTTCCGAGTGGGAAAAGACTACCAAGGAAGTCACCGACGCACTGAGAACGCGCTCGACGAGTACAACCCGATCTACATGATGGCAAACTCCGGTGCCCGTGGCTCCATGAACCAGATCCGTCAGCTCGCCGGTATGCGTGGTCTGATGGCGAACGCAACCGGTAAGACCGTAGAAATTCCGATCAAGTCCAACTTCCGTGAAGGCCTTTCCGTCTTGGAGTACTTTATCTCCACCAGAGGCGCACGTAAGGGTATGGCCGATACCGCTCTGCGTACCGCGGACTCCGGTTACCTGACCCGCCGTATGGTCGATGTCTGTCAGGAAGTCATCATCCGCGAGGAAGACTGCGGCACCACCGAGGGCGTGTGGGCGTCGCAGTCACGACAGGGCCAGATGGTCGAGTCCTTCGGCACCAGCATCCACGGCCGCTTCCCCGCAAAGTTCCCATCACCGATCCGAGACGGCGAAGTGCTCTTCGACACCGACCACATGCTCATGCCCGGGACGACGCTGATGTTCTCGAAGCGCACGGCATCCACAAGTGTCTTCATCCGCAGCGTCCTTACCTGCGAGGCAGCAAGCGGCGTCTGCGCGAAGTGCTACGGCATCAACCTTGCCATCGGCCGCCCTGTCAACATGGGCGAGGCCGTCGGCGTTATCGCGGCACAGTCCATCGGCGAGCCCGGTACTCAGCTGACCATGCGTACCTTCCACACCGGCGGTGTCGCGGGCGACGATATCACTCAGGGCCTTCCCAGAGTTGAAGAACTGTTCGAGGCACGCAAGCCCAAGAAGATGGCGACCCTCGCCGAGATCTCCGGCACCGTCACTATCGACGAGGCGAAGAAGGGCGTCATGTACTCATCACCATCACGAACGAGGCTCAGGGTGAGACGGTCGTTTACAACGTGCCGCACTCTGCGGGTATACTCGTCCACAATGGTGACCATGTCGATAAAGGTCAGGAGCTCACCTCCGGCGCACTCAACCCGCATGATGTCCTGCGCATCCGCGGCGTTGACGACGATGAATTCGGCCGTCAGGGCGTCCGCAGCTATATCACCAGCGAGGTCCAGAAGGTCTACCGTCAGCAGGGCGTTGACATCAATGACAAGCACATTGAGGTCATCGTCCGCCAGATGATGCGTAAGGTCAGAGTCGAGGAGGCCGGCAGCACCGACCTGCTCTCCGGCGCGACCATCGATATCGCTCAGTTCAAGGAAGCCAACCGCCAGATCGACGAGCGTATCGCTGCCGGCGAAGATGGGGCTCACCCATGCCACCTGCACTCAGCTGCTCATGGGTATCACCAAGGCCTCCCCTTGCT
>VOFG01003470.1_pt1 | contig 18796 bp, 25 predicted proteins | sample 5384171 | NCBI WGS metagenome assembly VOFG01 (sample SAMN12384726, study PRJNA508395) | human gut metagenome | isolation source: healthy gut F | host: Homo sapiens
ATACGGCGGATTGTTCGTTCATCTAATCCAGTAAGCAGGGATAATTTTTCCTCGGTTATATGGGATATGTTCGTCTTGTAATTGGAGCAATATTTAATGATGGCTCACACATAAATATCGACGGGTTTACTGTTTCCCGTCTGAAAGTTCACGATTGATTTGGGGATTACGGTATAATTCATCGTTAGCAATGGAATTTTGATTGTTCGTAAATATGATTTCTTTTAAGTGCAGTAGTTTTCGAAAGCAGGCAATGCCGTAATGCTCTTTTGCCTGTTTGCGGTTATCGAATCACCTGCGGTCTTTGATATGGTAGTACATGGTCTGCAAGACTTATTAGGTTATGTATAAGTAGGTAATGTATATATAGGACACTTTTGAGCAGTTTGCACAGGACAGTTTTGAGCAATACCTACTATCTCTTTATCCGTATCTTCCATAATTTTTGATTCTGTATTGATCGTATTAAAGGAAATATCCGTTTCGCACTCAAAAAATGTGGAAATAGGAAGCAAAGACAAGGACAGCAAATAATGCCGTCCTTATCTTGTCCTATAAACTTATTTTCTATGGAAGCAGTAGAATTTTCCTTTTCTCGGATTTGCTATTACAAATATAATAAAAATCTTTAATAAATGCAAGTTTAAGGGCTGGTTGTTCAAAGGAATTTCAGGCGAATTTTCCTATCTTTGTTTAACCGAATGTTACTGCTATGGAGCCGCTTTACGATTATGTTTCCGAGATTGCCAACCGAATGTATCCTACATGGGAGTTCGACGACAGTTGTGGGGAGTATTTTCAAACCGATTCTTTCCGCGGATGGGATTTCGTGCATCAGCTGGAGGACGGGCGGTTGAAATGCCCCTTTACGAAAGAGCAGTATTTGGAAAACGCTCCGATTATCCGTTCCCTGCGGGCTATGGGTCTCGACACCGAGAAATTTTGGATGGCGATGCTCTTTGTCTATGATGTGGTACGGGAACGGACGGAAAATGTACAGCAGGTTCCGACCTCGGTATTCGAGGAGTTTCGGGCTTTCGCCAGATACCTGCAAGAAAATCCCGATGCCAAAGTGCGTGCATGGCAAGGGCGCGAGCACGGCGTAACCCTTGAATCCTACCTTGCAAAACGGGCGTTGGGCAAGTTGCTCGCTGACAACGTGGCAGAACTCTATGCCAATCTGTCAAATGTCCGTTCGTTCGGGGTGGACGGATTTTCGGTGAATCTCAAGAGTTGTTACAAGATTACGCTTGCCATCAAATGTTTTTTGCCGCTCTTGGAACAATTCAAAGAGGAAGATAACCGCAGTACGAATCCCAGCAAGGTTTCCTATAACAGGATGCTGTTGATTTCGCGCATCGTCTATTTCTTCGGCTATACGGATAATCCGAAATTCCTTGATAGTGACGAAGGTATCAAGGGAATCTGCACATCCTACAAGGACAGGGAGTGGACGACGATCGGCAAGAATTTTAGATAAATCCATTTTACATATCCATGATAAGGGACGGCACGAGCCGTCCTTTTTATTCCGCCAATAAGGGATAGTAAAAATCATGCACTTTTTACTATCCGACAACTATTTCTGCCATAGTGAGTTATGTATGGTTTTCGTAGGATTTACAGTAGAAACGCAAACACAGGTTCTTTGACATACACTCCGCTTCTCGGTAGGGAGAGGGAATCCGAACCGAAAGGCCGCAGGTCGAATCGCACGGCAGGACGATGACGGGAGTTTGCCCAAGCCATCACCCGACTGCCGCAAGAGCTGGCAAGAGCTCACCAGTCAGACCTGGGGAATCCAAAATTGCGGACGCATACTCCCGATTTTGACAGCTATTGTGCCGTAATAGGAGTTAATCCCGAAGCAGTTGCACAGCACATCTTATATGAAGGTATCGGAAAAGTAAATGAGGTGCTTCGTTATGGTCTGGAACAAACGTATGGCCCTCTTGTCATTCTAAAACTTGCATTCATTCGATTTAATTTAGAGGAGAATGTTCAGTGGTAGTAAGTGTTTATAAAACAAATAATTTTGTAAAATATGGGAAAAACAAAGAAAAATCGTAATGCCAAGCAAGGCATTGACACTATGGGCGTTTCAACATCTGAAATCGCAAAGAAATTAGCAAACCTCAAACTGCAATGCCTATTTACGAATCGAATGATGATGATGATACGGACTGGCAAACAATGCTTTGGGAAGTTACAAAAATGCCAGAAAACTGTATGACGGTATCTCGACACTCTGTTTGTCCTATACCGAAAAAACAAGATGCCATCGCAGAGGTTGCAGAAATAACATATGATGATCCAGCCATGATGATAGAGCATATCAAAATGATGGCAAAGCGTCTTTGTCAGGTTCCAGGATTTCGGGCTTATTGCAGTAAATTAGGCGTTGGACCAGACTGCGTCGCTCAGCATATTATTTTTGACGGGTATGCGAAAGTCAAGGCAGTAATAGAGCGTGGATTGGGCCTGTATATGGAGAAACAATCGTCTTGTTCTCAATGCCGATAGTTGGTTATGAGTTAGAATAATTCAATAATCTGTTTTATATCTTTTAGAGGGGACTATCCAGCAATGGATAGCCCCCTCAATCTTTTCATAATAGATTCTGCATGGCCGCATCTATCTGCGAGTTCTCGAATGAATCGAGGTAGATTTGGGAGGTTTTCAAACTATGGTGGCCTAATGCCTCCGATATGATACCGATATTCACACCCGATTTCTTCAATACGGTGGCGAATGAATGCCTTGCGACATAGGTTGTAACGGTCGCTTTAATCTTCAACCGTTTAGCAATGTTCCGCAAAGCGACATTTACCCTGCTACACATTTTATGCACTCGGTTCTTCTTTTGCAGAGGCGTGATATGCACCCGTTCATCCAATATCGGAAACAGATAACCTGCCTGCTCACAATGACTGTCATACTTGCCAATAATCGCCTTTGCCTTTTCCGACAGCGGAACATTGATTGCTCCGTGCGTTTTCTGACGGTGATAGATCAGCCGCCCATCCGCAATGTTGGCAGGGGTCAGATTGGCAATATCCACGACCGATATGCCACCGCACAAGTACGAAAACACAAAAATATCGTGTGCAAACTGCTCTATCTCCTTTCCCTGTGAACAATCAGCGTCGATAATCTTCATCATGTCTGCCTTGCTCAACGCTCGTTTCGGTGTACGGGTGTTGAATTTGCTAATCTTGTACTCGTTAAATGGGTTTTTCTCCCTGCTGACAATCTTTGCTTTAATTGCACGGTTGAACATGGCCCGTAAAGTCCGCATCTGAAAACTCAATGTCGTTTCCTTATTGCCTTTCGACCGCATCCATCCCTCGAAAGCACTCAAAAACGCTTCGTCTATCTGACCGAACGTATAGGACAGCGGTTTGTCAGCGTTAAAAGATTTCAGCACGTTGTAGGGTTTCAGATAGGCATAGGCATTGCCTACCCCCCCTCTCGTTTGAGTTGTTCCACCGTCCGCAAATAAAAACTCTCTACCGTCTCGGACTGGATTTGCTCACGGGACTGCTCTTTTACGAGCGTTTCCGCCGATGTAATCTTCATCGCGGGCGGCTTTCTCCAGCAACAGTTTGATACTCGGTTTGACTTTCAGAATGATTTGCTGAATGTACTTGCGGTCGGGACACTTGGGTTTAGGCTCGTTGCGGTCGAAATCCCAGTTAGACGGATGCACGGAAACACCCAAACTTTTCATCGTCCGTTTACGGTCTTTCGTAATGCGCAACATGAGCGGATGCCCCGTTGGCGAGGGTCTTGCTTTTGAAACAAATAACTGAAATAGTGGCGTCCATAGCCTTTTGGCGGTTTTACACCACGGTTTACACAGACCGCGTAAACCAACGTAAAACGGGGTCAGAAGCCACGAATCAATCAACCGACAGCAAACGAAAAAGGCTCGATAATCATCAGATTACCAAGCCTTTCCATCAGTCGGGGGTGACTGGATTCGAACCAGCGACCACACGCCCCCCAGAATTAAATTTTACTTTTTCCGATAAATTTAACGAACTATATTCCAGCGGATTTTACACACTTTCAAAGAGTTGCAGTTGTCATTATCGGGAGTTGTTGCGATTTCGCGTGTTCCACCTGTGTTCCACGCATCGTTCCCCTCCCGATCAAAAAATTGAAAAAGTGAATCCCCGACATCCGAAAATGCCGGGGATTATTCATTCGACAACCGACCCAAAATTCCTATTTCAGATCACGGGCCTTGATGCGCACGACCTTTCCGTCGCGCACGACAACCAGTTCTCCATCCTCCTTCTTCGTCTTTTCAATCAGGCGTTTACGGGCAAGCAAAATCCCTGCATTAATTTCTTTTCCTGCATTTGTTTGATTTCAATCTCGCTCATAATTCGTAATCAGTTTATAGGATAACGCATCTTCAACATGAATTGTTATGTTTTTTCTCACCCGACGCAACTATTTTAATCTCTTCGTCTGCCGAGCTGTTGTCGTAGATTGTCCAGAAATCGCAAATCGGAGTATAGAGGGTAGTTAAATTCTGATCCCATTCGCATAACGGCGGCGAATGACATCCGACGGAATATTGTGCCCGCCCTCGCTTACTCGTGTCGCAACACGCTCGATAGCCTGTTCAGGTGTCGGCAACCAAAAGAAGAGCAACGACACAAAATAGCCTTTCGCCTGCGCCCGCTCCACGAATTTCACATAGGAACGGGTTGCCAATGTCGTTTCAAAAGCAAAATCCTCGCCTTCGAACAAAAGATCGTCCATTCGTTGCAGCATCAACCGTCCTGCCTCGATCGCCACGCTTTCGGGATTGAACGGCGACAGTCCTTTTGCTATTTCGTCGGCATTGACGAACTCCCGGCATCCCAACATTTCGGGCAGCACAGTATAGGATGCAGTCGTTTTCCCTGCACCGTTGCAACCTGCTATGATATAGAGTTTCGGCATACTTTGTAACAAAGGTACGAACAAGCCGCGCACAAAAGCAAATTTTATTTGCGTTTTGTCGGGGCGGAGTACCTTCGACAAAGTCAAAGGTAACTATTTCAGCCGATTTACGGCCAAATACCAATCTATAAAAATCACATTATACCGAGCAGCGACATTAAAAATCGGATTTTTTCCCCATATAATTTATTTATCCACATAGCAAATAATCGGTCTGTTACAGAAAAGACCTTGTTAATCTCGGTGATAAGATCCTTTTCGAGCAATTTCTTTGCGGCCGACTGTACTGAGCTGGCTGAAGTAAGATTGTGCCGTTTGATGAAATCGGCAGATGTAATACGCTCGGCTTCGCCGTGAGCGATGGCATAAAGCAACTCCTTCTGCTTTTCAGGAACGTTCGACAAAATCTCCCGGAAAATCGTATCGTTCGAAGCAATCATATTATCGATGGCAGCCCGGATCGTCTCCAACGTACATTCGTCGCCTTCGGGCGTATCGGCAAACGATTCGTTGAAGGTCTTTTGGATATAGTAGGTGTGCCCCTGAAAAAATTGCATAAACCTTTTTCCACATCGACGGCGGCTATCGAACGGTTGCGCCGCTCGAAATGCCCGACGATAAACGGAATGTAAATCTCCGCAGGAATGGCTTTCAGCTCCAACATGTCGGCACTATGGTAGAACGGCCGGGCGGCTGATGCAAACATCTCCCATCATGTGGCGTTCGCTCACGGCAAAGATAAAATGGCTGTTCTACAACCTTTGGATGTGGAGTCCGTAACAAAGCCTCTATATTCTTCTCCGGATATTTGGCAATTTGCTGGAACTCGTCAATCGCTACTATGCAAGGCTTGTCCATGAGCCAAATATTGGAAAATCTCATCAGTGTATATTCAGGTCGCTCGATATCTCCCAACTCGACATTGAAAGAGGGAAGATTGGTGATGGGGGTCGAACCCGAATTTCCCGCTGATGGACTTAATCGTCTGAATGAAAAGAGTCGCCATTTTACGACTGCGAGGCAGGAGTGTTTTCGTAAATCTCCCGGCCGAGCAGATAGGTAAATTCGCGGAGGCTTGACGTATGCAGAATATCGATGAAAAAAGTATAGTACTCCTTACCGATTTCCGGTTTGTCGTAACAGAACTGAATCAGCCCTGTTTTACCCATACGGCGCGGTGAAATGACAACCAAATTATTGCCGTTGGTAACCGACTTGACAAGCCGGGCTGATTCGCTTACCCGATCGCAAAAATACTCCGGAGCGATCTTTCCGGTTACGATGAATGGATTTATAATCTTCGCCATAGGAATATCATTTTTACAAAATAATTATTTTATTCAAATTATGCAAATCGAATAATTATTTAGTAGAGTAATTGTACCATTCCGCGAACACAAGACCGATGCCGAGTAAATTGAGCAGTGAATAAAATATCAAAATATCGAGATTTTTGCAAAATCTCGATATTTTTATCTATACAAATGCGAATTCATAATTTGTATCAAGTCATAATATACTGATTGTCAAATGATCCATAATTAAAAACCAAAAATATTTGCAATCGCTTCATCGACATATTATTTTGCCCCGTCTACGACAGATGGGCAATTTAGTAATCGCATCATACTCTGCAATTCTCGGGTAGGCGGTTGGTGCTTCGGCCGGATCTATCGAATCCAGCTTTTGACAGTATCTTCATTCGCTTGTCGTATGACATTTCGATAACTATCAGCGAATCAAGAAGAAAACTGTGCAAAACTGGCAACATGGCTTATTCCATCCGGTTTCCAAGGTCGTCACGACAGGCCGACCGCAGCGGTCGTTACGCGGTCAGGCAGTATCACCAAAAGCAAGCGGCGCAAATACATCGCGCTCGATCTCTACGCCGATCCCGCATATTGGGACGAGGCCAGCGAGCAATTCATCATCCTGCGCAACCTGAAAGGAGCCGAGCAGAAGGCCGAGAATAAACAACTTATGAGAAGCCGACAATACGCACTGGCGAAATACAAGGTTCGCGCGCAGGAATCGTCGAACGTTTCGAGATCGAAGGCATCGACTGGACGCTGAGCAGTTCGAGGACACCTTTCTGAACCGCACTCAAACAGGGCAAGTTCAAGCGCCTATTTCACCGATCGTATCGCGGAACTGCACGCAACAGGACATATCGGCAATTCCCAAACCTATAAGCAGACGCAGGACATGCTGGAAAAGCTATGACCGGAAAGCCGGATCGACTTGGCTCTTTTCCGACATCGACCTGCGTTATGTCCGGGATTCGTATGCATGTCTTCTTCAAAAGCAGGGCGTGGCAGGCAGCTACGCGTAAATTCTATTTCAAGGCGTTACGCCGATCGAACCGGGCCAATGCGGAGGGCGTCGGCTCGGCGGCGACTTTACCCGTTCGGACGGCGGGTTTCCGAAAGTTCTCTAAACTCGAGAAGAGGCGACCGCCAAACGCTACCTGCCTCGCCGCCGAGGTTGTCGAAAATCAAGCACTACGGCCAGTAATCCGCAATGTGAGCCACGCCTGCAAGCCGTTTCTTTTCTCCTACTATTGTTACGGCATTTCGTTCATCGACATGGCGATGCTCACGGCCGCCCATATCAGTCAGATGGAGGACGGTGATCATATCGTCTCACTAAGCGGCAGAAGATCAAGCGGCAGAAAAGGTGTCAAACCTTACTTTCGATTAAGATCACGCCTTCGCGATCCGGCAACTGATCGGGAGCCTGCAAAAGCGGGCTCACCGACCGTGGACGATTTCCTAGCCGCCGATCGTCACCTGCCCGCTATACGGCGAGCGGCTCTGCTATGCACATTCTCCGAACCTGTTACAGCAAGTACCAGAAATACCTGGTGCCCGCTCGCCGAGGAGCTTCCGGAATTGATTTCCTTACCCGATGAGAGCCATTGCCCCCGCTACGGCGGGTTATGACCTTGCAGAAGCGCAACTACATTATCCCGCGCGAGGATTTCATGTGTGATGCTCGGCTGCTGATTCAAAAATCATTTAACATATACTCGACAGCTTCGACAACATGACAACGAGGCGGCGAAAGTTCTCTACTGCCATCATGGTTTAATTCTGCTTGCCTTTTTACGCTATTAGCAGCAAATATACGATTTAAAAATCAATCCGAATATGTATTTTTCCAATCATCGCCTGTCAGTTATAAAAGTTGTTCATCAAACGGTTCCTCACCGAAAATAGCCTTCATAAAACTGTACGCTACATTTTGTGTTTCTGATTTCCTTGATATTGAATCAAAGCCTAAAAGCGACATGCCTGTGATCATGTATAGCCAAGCAAAACGGTGGCCCTTTTCAGAAAGAATAAATGAAAAAATTACGCTTATGTAAAAGTATGTTGTGACTTTCTCTCATATTCAGAAATAGCATCTTCGACAACTATTTTAAATAACTGAGAAACTCATTGCACCCTCAAAATCACATGATCTACATATATACGATGTCCTGTCGATATCATTATTCAATATTCTGCCATTTATGAAGATTTACATGAACTCCATAGAAAAGAATATTAGATAACTTCCGTTTTATCATTAAACAGTTCGTTTCGGTAAATTGAAGTTAAATCTCTTAAATTATTTTGAATATGAAATAATATTACTGACGACATGTTGATGGACAATTGAGATCGATATTGAGGCCGCTGATGCTGCCTGGCTTATTGTGGGTACAGTATTCTGTCTATAAAGGCTGCAACTTTGCATTTACCCTCGTGAGAGATTCTTTGATCAAGTTGCAGAGCGAATTGCCACCTGACGATTTAGAACAGGAAAAAGCCATCCAGAATAAACCAATTAAAGATTCTGATGAATAATATACAATATAAATAGGTCGCCCCTAAAGATAATTCTAACATGAAAGAAAACGAATATGATAATGGGTATACGGAAGAACAAACAGTCGGTTCGAATCCCCCAGACTCTCTCAATCTGGGTTTCCGTGATTTCGAGGAACTACTTCGCGTGCGACCAGAACCACGGCTATGTTGACCTGATAAAGTGGTGTAAGAACTGCCAAATTCAAGGAGCAGGTTATCGCGTTCCGCGACCTCAACGAGAAGGTTCGCCAACGGATTAGAAAACGCAACCCGTGCATCACCCCCAACGGAATATTCAAGACTCGGAGCCGTGACGGCTGGTTCAGCACACCGGGTTCATATGCATCGACATCGACCACAAGGACAACGGCGTATTCGGACCGGAGTGGTTCGAGAAGAAGAGACTCGTCGCCAAGACCTTCGACAGCTTGTTGTGTGCAAGTATGTCGATCAGCGGGAATGGCTTGTACCTGATTTTCCGCATCGCTCACCCGGACATGCACCTGGCACAATTCGACGCTCTGGTTCGGGAGATCTACGAGAAACAGGGCTCGTCGCCGACCAAAGGGTGTTGCGATGTCTGCCGCTTGCGGGGGAGCCAGTTGATGCCTACCCATACATCATCAATCCGCACGCGAAGCCTTATCGGGGCGTGCTGAAAGAAAGAACCGCAAGGGCCAAAGTCCGGACGGCCCGGGAAAAGAAGCTGCTCGATGAAAAAGGTCTATAAAATTAATCAAGAAAATCCGTGAAGAGAAGAAGGATATCACCGACGACTATCACGACTGGTATTGCATCGGATGCGCCTTGGCACACGAATACGGCAAGGAGGAGGGGCTGCGGCTATTTCATCTGGTCAGCATGCACTCAAGAAGTATTACCCGACCGACTGCGACGAGCAGTTCAAATGTCTGCGAAGCCGAAAAATCGGGATCGAGACCTTCCTATGGATTTGCAAGAAACACGGGGTGACGTTCAAGTAGCCCACCGTCCTGCACGCGGAGCCGGAACCTTGTCGAGAGGTTTCGGCTTTTTTATGATGGCCTCGGAACGTAGAGACTCCCGAAGCCGATTCCACCGAAATTTATACGGCGATACCCCATCGAGTGTTGTTCGAGCGAAAATAATTTCTAACTTTGTCACTGCCGATGTCCGCAAGGACTGCGGCGGACATACTGGAAGTGTTTTTGCACGCCTTTCAAAGAAAATGTGGCAATTTTCAATAGCAAAGGGCAACGAACAGCACTCATTCTTGTTTAGATCATGGCAGCGCATTCTGTGTGCCCGTTACCCCATATCTATCAAGTGGGGGTATTGCATCGTTTATTTTGCTATGGGTTCGCCACAACCTTCTTTGAGATGAACGAAACTGACCTTACACTTTTTTTTACTACTAACCCAGCCATACAGGAGCCGGATGGCAACATAAAACTTGTTGCTATGACTTATTACAAGGACACCTTACAGGCATTCTTGGATAATCACATCCACATCCCCGGAAAGCTCCGGCCGCGAGTTCGGATTCCAACGATTTTATTACAGCATTCAGGCAAGTGTTATTCTCAATGAATATGCAACTTTCTGCGAAGAAGCGGCTCTTTATCGAGCTCATCCATACTTGATTGCCCGGATGGTATCTTTTCCCGCCAGACCGATCGACTTCAAAAAGGCGATATTCGGCAGAGGCAAAGCGACAACCGCAATCCAACAAAAATCACACGTGGATCAAACTTTAACACTTCAACAATATGGGCAGAAAATTCATAATAGAGGATCGAGAAGAACTAAGTTCGGTTGCGGCAGCATCATAGCGACGATAATTATTGCTCTTGTCATCGGACTGTGCGGCGGATTCAAATCATGTAAGGAAGACAAAACCGAAAGCCGTCGAGAGCCGGACGGAACAACCGCAACGTTTGGGATAAAAGTCCAATCACCGCCTTTATGTCCCGAAAAGGTCGCATCCGAGTGTCTCCGCACCGACTTCAACCACCGCATCCAAGCCGCAGAAAAGCCCGGCCGAACCTATAACGGAAACATCCGATGATGATATTGAGACGGAAGAGCCGGTTGTTTCTACCACACTGACCCTACAAGATAATAGCATTGTCACGGAAACTGATTCCGAAACGCCCGCTTTGACGAAAAGGAACGCCGCAAGGCGAACGTCAGGCCAAACGAGAGGCCCGACGTAGAGAGAAAGCAGAAAAACAATTAAAGGAAACGGATCATCGGATTGCTGTTCATTGTATTGTCTCTCTCGTTGTTGCAGTAAAAAGCGAAACAGTCAAGGAAGAAGGAGGAAACTACGTTTTATCAATTTCCCCAAAATCTAAAATTTCCGGCGAATGGCGATTCTCAAAATGTGATTGTCGCAAGTAACGGTCAATGGTCGCTATCCGGAGGCGACAGTTGGTGCACCCCCTCTATCACGTCAGGCGGGAACGGAGCCAACGTAACTTTTTCCGTTGAGAAAAAACATGGAATTATAAACCAAGAAATACGTCGTTTACATTCACGCTTGGTAATGAAAAGGCGACCCTTCATGTTACACAAGAAGCCACGCCAAATTCCAATATTTCATTGAATCCGGAATCGGCGACTGTTTCAAGCAATTCAAATACGCAAAGCGTCATGTGACTTGCAACGGAACATGGGCCTTATCCGGAGAAACCGTATCATGGTGTGCCCCCCTCTAAAAACCATAGGACAAAACAACGATGTCGTTACATTCAACATCGACGAAAACAATTTACCGGACGATCGGAATGCGACCTACACGTTTACTTTGTGCAACGGAGTCCGCCAAATTGTTCTTACTCAAAAGGCAAAGATGCACTGACCGTTACAAAATCCAAATTTGAAGTCTCCGCACAAAGGAGAACAAATCGCAGTCGAGGTCAATGCAAACATCTCGTTCGAATATGAAATCGCACAAGCAGACAAATCTTGGGTGTCTTATGTCGGAACGTGCAATGACAACATCGCGTCTTTTGTTTTCGATATCTCCCAATGAAGAGACCGCAACAAGGGGAAGGTACAATTACGATCACAAGCGAAATCGGAAAGAAACCATAAAAATTTACTAATTCGGAGCTTCTCCGGCACTTTGTTCTTACTCAAAAGAGTATATCGTTCCAAGTGACGGACAGACAATCAAAGTCGAATTGAACAGCAATGTCGATTACGAAGTCGCTATGCCTTCGGTCGATTGGATTACGGAATCCTCGACACGGGCCATATCGACCCATACGCATTTATTATACGATAGCCTCCCAATACCATTTGCGATAACCGATCTGCCAAAAATTCACTTCTATAATAAGGAGAATAATATCGACGAAATCGTTGAAATTACTCAATTACAAAAGATGCGCTTATAATTGGTAAGACGGATTATCAAGTTCCCAAGAAGGAGGAACAGTCGATGTTACACTGCAACATAATATTGATTTTGAAATTAAAATTAATGAAACCGATACGTGGATAACTCAAATAGAAACTCGTGCACTACAAGAAAATCAACTTCGATTTAATATCTCTGAAAAATACGACAGGCGCCGAACGCATCGGCAAAAATCATGATAGCCAATACCCAACAGAATATTTCACAGACTATCACTATTACTCAATCCGCCATACCGGTCTTAGACATACCTGATCCGGAATTTCAAAGCTTATTTAGTTGCAAATTATGACCAAAATAGCGACAATGAAATATCTCAATCCGAGATCGAGAAGGTAACATATTTAACCTTAACAGGCTCATCCATCGCGTCGCTGGAAGGAATTGAGCATTTACAAACTTAAAAGGTCTATCATGTGACAAACTCTTTGACAGAGTTGGATTTGAGTAAAAATACACAACTAACCGGGACTGACATGTGGTTACAATAAAATTTCAAAACTCATATTGCCTCCCAACGCTGAAAAATGACTTCTGCTTAGTTGTGGTGACAATAAACTAACTGGCAAACTTGACTGCTCTAATTGGGTCAACCTTACCAATTTGAATTGTCATACCAATAATTTTACTGCTCTCGACCTGACCGGATGTTCGGAACTAATCGGCCTGTCTTGTGGCAACAACAATCTACATCACTTAATGTTCAAGATTGTTTAACTTAACCACTTTGCAATGTGGCGGCAACAAACTCTCTTCTTTGGACATAAGCATGTGCCCCTATATAGTCACTTTGACTTGCAGTGGTGGTAACAACTTTGAAAATCTCGATCTTAGTAAATTGTCAGATCTTTAGATTTTCTCGACTGTAGTAACAATAAACTGTCATCTTTGGACATAAGCATGTGTTCGAAGCTAAGTTTATTATATTGCCAGAACAATATGCTTACATTACTGACATTAGGCAATGCTTCGACATTACGAGACCTTGATTGTTCACAGAACCAACTGTCATCGTTAATCGCGACAAGTTGCACAAGTTTAACCCAATTAACGTGTGATAACAATAATATCCGGATTCTTGATATTTCCAACTGTTATAATCTCGGAGACTTAATTTGGCACAATAACCCATTCGAAGAGATCAATTTAGGGATGTTGCATCCATTACATTTCACAACTATGCTGCAATCTATGATCCAACTAAAACAACGGACTATCCATATTTGCGCAATGCTTTTGAACAATTCAACTAAACTTAAAATTACAAGTTCCCGATATTCAAGGGTTAGACGTTTCAAACAATCAATTGGAATCGCTCGACATTTCTCAATCTCCCAACATCCAAGAATTGTATTGTATGTACAATAATTTAACTACATTAGATGTAACAAGGCATCGACAATTAGCCAAATTAGACTGCGAAGTCAATCGCCTGACAGAATTAAATCTCGAAACAAACAGCCTTTTGCGATATTTAAAGTGTAATTACAATCAACTAACTGCGCTAAAAACGACTAATAATCCGGGATTACGAACATTAGAAATAAAAAGCAATCCGATCGATTTGTTAGATGTATCCAACAACCAAGAAATCAACATCCTAAGATGTCAAGAGTGTCCTAATTTAAGAGAAATTTGGTTTCAGAACCAAACACAACATGCACTTATTCCTACATGTGCCTTGGATTTAAGCATAACAAAACCCTCTGTTACAAGGAAAATGATGGGACATACGTCTTAATGAATTATTACAATGAAGCCGGTCTTGAAGGAATCATTTATTATCTTGATGCAGACAGGAAACATGGAAAAATTCTCTCATTAGACGAAGCCTTGCTGCCATGGTATAAGTGGAATAGTAGTAATAACAAGGCTTCTTATCCTGTTTCCGATTGGATCAATACAAAAAGCAGTCAAATATCGCTTGGGAATTACCAACAATAAACGATTTAACAACCCTATTTTACTATCGTTTTGAGGTCAATGGCTCTTCGATTGGCAACAATGGAATGCCATTAAAATACGCATCTTCAGCCGGTGGCACTTACTGGTCTTCCGAAGAGGTGAACAATAATGGTTCATACCCTCGGTACATTAAATGTTTCAAGGGATACAGTGCTACCGGACAACCCATAGAGAGCAGTTGGGAAGCAACCCATTCTGTTCGAGCAATCGCATCATTTTAATGAAACGATGGAAATATTATGGTAACCTCTAACAGCAGGCTAAGCGCACGAGCGATTTTGGAGGAAATCGACATGCGGGATTTGGCGGCTTTTGATACAAGCCGTCGATGGTACGGAATTCGATTCGCACGTTATCGACGAAATTATCGAAACACATTTCAATGACCAGTACGACAGACTACGGATGTTATATGTCTATAAACAAGACCCCGAGACGATAACCCATGAGGTTACGAAACAAATAGGCAAATACTTATCCAAGTATGCCGATGAATTAAGAATCGAACAGATAATGTCTCGCGGAGAACCGACTCGAAATTCAAACGGCAAAACAAGTCGCACGAGTAAATGGAGAAAAATATGATACAGGCTCGTATATAATTCCGGTCGCGGATAAAGCCCATAGCTGTAAGTTGTTATCCAAATCCTTTCCGAGTCTTTATCCCGACCGCTCTTAGTTGTCCCGACCTGCCGCAACCCGGCAGGTCGCTTTGTTAAATCCCGACAGAAGATACTGCGGTGCGATTACGGCTCATGTAGTCGTGCACTCGATAAAATTCATTAACCGCCTATTTCAAGCCAGTGTATAGGGCTTAAATAAGCAAACCGCAACGAGTACATATCGGCTGAACCGACCTGCGTATTCACAGCCGGAATGTATTACCCAAAAAACAAAATCACATGAAAAACAAAGAAGAAATCAGACACTATCTCAACACCCAATTTAGCGCATCGGAAGACGACATGGTGCAAATCGTCCGGAACGATTTCGACCGCATTTTGAATAGCGCGGCATCTTGTGCCCTACTTACGGTCGAAGGTACAATGCCCGTCTTGGCGGAACAACTCCGCACCGAATTGAAAGCCCTACACATCGAAGCTGACCTTGACGTGATTGTAAAAGTTAGCTATCATCCCGCTTCAGAAATAAGTTTCGACAACCTATGCAGCCTTTTAACCGTCATCCACAAATTTGCCCCGCAGGTAAATATCGTCTGGGGCTGCGGCACAGATGCAAAACTGGCGGAAACCGACTATTCGATTCTGTTGCTGATCGGGACATCGGCAGAGTAGATTTGCAAGACCTGCCAAAAACATATTGGCAGGTCGTTTTATTTCATCGGGACAGAAGATACTGCGACGCGATTACAGCTCATATAGCCACGAACCCGATAAAATTCATTATCCGCCCGTTCGGAGCGACTGTATAGGCCCAAATACAGCAACCACCCAACAACCAAATACTTAACGACTGAAATTGAAATTTTCGGATAGCGACTATTTATGTACCACTTGTGTACCACCGCCGCTTTTCGGACTATATACCACAAAGAAAAACCCTCGATATTCTATTGAATATCAAGGATTTTCCATCAGTCGGGGAGACTGGATTCGAACCAGCGACCACACGCCCCCCAGACGTGTACTCTAAAACGCCATAATAAACGAATTATCAATCAATTACAGCAACAAAAATAGATACGGTTGACTTGTTGGTTGATTCGATAGTCAATCATGGTTAAACAATTAGTGAATTGGAACGGACCAACCTTGCAACTATTCTGTCCTTGCTCTGCTAACAGAAAATCGGCGAAAAATTTTCCCCTCTCGCCATTCGTCTGTTTTCAGCAATTTTCAGTAGCTTTGATTTCTATAAAGAAAAATCCCCGACCGAAAGGCCGAGGATATATCTTTTATATGAACTGCTCTAAATACTTTTCATTGAAACCCGTTAGTGGGAAACGAAACTCTTTCTGCTTGCCCTCTAATGATGTGTAGCCAAATACGACTGCATCGCTCTTGATATGGGTTTCAAACAAATTGAGGTGTGATTGGACTTGGGAAATGTTATAAGGTTGGGCCATGGAAGCACGAGAATCCCTGCTTTTTTCAATCTTGCGGGTCTAACCGAAAGGAGAATCCTGCTATGTCCTGCCCTCGTTTGCGGAATCAAATTGACATATCCTTTTCAGGGTCGATGTCGAGTTCTAAATAATAAGTGAATTTCAATGGTGTAGGTTCTGCTGTTTTGCGTCCTACAAACAGGCAGACATTACAATCCCGTGCGTAAGTTACGGCTTTAGCAACATAGGAGTACTGAATATCATCGACAGTCTCGGTCTTTGCTTCTCAATCAATTTTGGTGTTTTATACATTTTAGCTAAAATTTATGTTGTTATTAAATCTTTGATTATGATGTAAATATAGTAAAAATTTATGGAATATGCAAGTAAAATATAAAAGGACAAACTTGTGCAGAGGGTCTATATATTAACCCTTTTGCACAAGTCTGTCCTAAAAAATCGAATCAGTCGTTATTCCTCCATAAACAGCCTTTCTTGAATATTTCTGCCAATATCACGCAAATACTGCCCGATATATATAAGACGATTCGTGCCATCTGGCCAAATTCCTAAGACCTCGTCTGACAACTTAAAAATCGGCTCGTATCTGTTCATACGGTTTCCATTGTTTGTTTGTCAGATTCATATCGACAAGCATATTGCTGGTTGTTGTGTTTTGCGGACTTTTCGTAAAATCGCATATTCACACTCCCAGAGTATGTCTATTTTATGATGCAGTTCAGCTAACAAGGCTTCTGTCTTGTTATCAAAAAGTGTTTGAGAAAAACACTCCCAGCCAAATGCTACTAATAATAGAGATAGCCCGATAATTTGAAGTCGTTTGCCATATTTTTAATCTTTCTCTTGCCATGCCGAAACACAGCAGAAGAATGTTTGACATTTATTCATCTAATTCCGTAATACTTGCAAAAATAACATCCTGCCGCGGCTTTATAGGCATCAATGCAACCTGAAGGAACTTTCAGTACAGCATAATCTCTTCTCACACCGTTATGGAAAAACATCATATCCAAACTTCGGCGGAACCTCTGTACCAATCTTGAACAACTGAAGACTTGCATAACTATCCGTCCTGGATCCTCCATGCAAAAGGCGCGGTCCCCGATTTCCTTCACCTTTGTACATTCAGACATATCAACAGTCACTAAACTCCTTAAAAAAAAGCGTCCAAAAATCTGCCTCCCATCCTCCACCGGGGTGTAGTCAACTTAGACCTTTTTTCAAAGGTCATTTTTCAAAGAGGAGCAAAAATGCGAATTTTGGGCCTCAATCGTTTCTACACTTTTGGAATTTCAATTGAGGCCAATGTTAATCAGAAAAGGCTCCATGAGAATAATAAGACTTCTCATAGGCACTATAATAATATCCCCGCCAATAGTTTTCAGTTGAGACCCTTTCTCAAAGGTTACTGTCGTTAATGACGAACAAAATTGAATGCTGTGCTTCAATCGTTTCACACTTGCAGGAATCTCAATGGAGGTCAAGGAAGAACAATCGAGAAAGCGCCATAATAAGAAGAAGAAGAATATTCCCCGCCAATAGTTTTCAGTTGAGACCCTTTCTCAAAGGTGTTGTCGCTAATGACGAACAACGCTTGAATGCTGTCGCTTCAATCGTTTCTACACTTGCAGGAATCTCAATGGCTGTTAAGGCTGTGCAATTCGCAAAGGCGCCAGAGCCATAACGACCACCGATAGTTTTTCAACTGAGAACCTTTCTCAAAAGTTACTGTTGCCAGTTTGGAACAACCCATGAATGCGCTATCTCCAATCGTTTCTACGCTCGCTGGGATTTCGATTAGAGGTCAATGCAGACATTTTTCAAATGCGGCCTGTTCAATTGTTGTCACGCCTACAGGTATAATCACAAATTTCAGTGTGCTTTCGGCAAACATCTTAGATCCAATCGTTGTCAGTGTATTCGGGAGAATCAAATTCTCGACAGGTGCTGAAAACTTATTCAAAGATTGCAGGTCGTAGGAAACCTTGAAGATTAAATAAGCAACAGCCCCACGCAATAGAGCATCTGCACAAAGGGTACAAAATGCAATATTGACGCGGGAAGATGTCGGCCTACTCCTTCTTCAGATGAATTTCCTACGTTCGCAATCTAAGAATAAACTTACACTTTCCGTGTTTGTCGTATGTCCCACAAAGATAGACAAGACAAACTAAAAAGCAAAAACATCTTTCCGATTTCTCGGAACTGTTGCAGATTGAATTATAAAGAATAAGCCGACATATTCCCTCAAATCGGGAGTTGCAAATCATTCCAACCCTCAATTATCGAGAATACGCCGACTTAAAATCTGTTTTGACGGTTTGGTAATAGCCGTAAGGATTACAAGTAGCCGATAATCAGCCAACCGACCGACAGCGTATATAGACGGGCATATAAGTACCGTCCGAGTTGTCGATTTTGGTTGTTTGCAAAGCCAACAATGCGCGGAAAATCTCCGCCGCCTTTCTGTCAATTGTTTTCATATATCAAAAGGTTTGCATTTGACAATAGGGAGGGGGCTTTGAT
>VOFG01004948.1_pt1 | contig 18791 bp, 24 predicted proteins | sample 5384171 | NCBI WGS metagenome assembly VOFG01 (sample SAMN12384726, study PRJNA508395) | human gut metagenome | isolation source: healthy gut F | host: Homo sapiens
GTCCAAAGTAGGAAAAATTTGAGTAAATTCCGACACTTATTTTATAAAGTTCATTCTTTATAAGATTTCATCAACATCATAATATTTAAAATCCCCGAAGCAGGCACTTCCTCCTGGGTTTCCTCTCTGGCTTCTAGCAGAACAGACCCAAACGGCAACCACAGTAAATGCGATCCAGTTTGAAGTACAGCTTATGCACGGTCCGATGGGTGTAGCCAGTCCTTATTTACCTGGTAATAGCAGCGTGCTTCATCCTTCATGTTACAGAAATTAAGCTTCAAGGCGAAAATCCATCTGGTGTGACCCAACAACAGTTCCTTCCGTCATATCCATAATATATACCATCTTCTTTTTTATCCAGCATAAGGACTTATTCCATGACGTTTGTAATGCCAACAGGCAGCATAACAGCCCTGCAACGCACACAAACCTGCGACATCGCTCCTCTTCAATGCAGAATATCAACAGTAACCCTCAGCTGCGGGACGATAACTCATCCTGAAAATGATCCTTCAGGTAACCGGAAGCAGAATAGGAATCCGTCCAACTGCTCCGGAATCCTGAAACAACGTGCATACCACTTTCCATCCGGCGTATCCACTATTCCTCCTGTGCCACGCCCTGTCCACAATATCCACGATCATCACAAAGTACATCTCCACCCGTGAATTCTCCTTCCAGAGAATCACTGCCAAAAAGCATGCTTCCGTCCGCATCCAGCGGTCTCTCAGGAATGAATCAGAAAAATATAATAATAGCCGTTTATTTTTTGAATATGAGAACCCTCATAGCCTAGCTCCGGGTTCTTATGATCACTGACTAAAAGACGATGTAATCCGTCCTTCTTTGGTGCAGTCAAATCTTCATTCAATTCTGTAATCCAGATTTCATCATTTCCATATACAATATAGTTTCTGCCATCCTCATCAAATAATAAAGAGCCGTCATGATAAAAGCCTTCTATCAGCTGCTTTTTCCATGGACCATCTATTTTTTCAGAAGTATACAAATAAGTCTTACGGTATCCATTTGCGCCACAAAGCAGATACAAAATCGGCCTTCATGATGATATGCCCTAGCACCATGACTCTTTAATGACACACTAAGGCTCTTTGGCTCTTCCACGTGCTCTCCGCTCCAAAGCTCCGTTCCATTTACTCCATCATAAATCTCCAGATCAGCAAGCGGTATGGATATGTCACTGTCTTTATACCCAGATTAAATACCGCGACATAACATCCACCCCTTGTATCTGCTGCAATCCACAATGCATGCTCTATACCATCGATTTCACGTCTCCACACCTGATGCCGTGCATTTGCATGCATGGCAAGTATTTCAGAATTGGTTACCAGATTCATAGTGAATTCGTCAAACCCTGTCAGCTCTCCCTCCCAGCATCAAAGGAGAACGCATGATACTCCAGAGTGTCAGTCCAGTTATTCACATCATATACCTGCCGTATCGGTCCCGACCGGAAGCATATCGGCATCCGGCCAGTGCCCTGCACCTGCATGGGTGCACCATTTTTCTGCTCTTGAAAACATATCATATAACAGTTCCCACTTATCCCAGAAATCATCGGTGATTCTCCACATATTGGAAATCTGCTTATAAAGCTCTGCCTTTTCTAAAAGAGCAGGTCCCGGCGACAGACTTAAAACCATGGGTCTTTCCGCAACCATGCAATGCTTTGCTCAGCATAATCAGTTCGGATTCCTCATGTGGCGGTTTCCGTGCAATATCATCACATTTAATAAAATCCACACCCCAGGAAGCATATAATTCAAAAATACTGTTATAGTATTCCCGTGCCCCGTCTTTCTCAGGATCTACACCATACATATCCGTATTCCAGGCACAGATACTGTTTGTTTTGGCAATTTCCCGGGCATGTCTGTCACTGTTCATGATTTTCGTGTTCTGATGTACAGCCTGTCGTGGAATCCCTCTCATAATATGAATGCCGAACTTCAATCCAAGAGAATGGACATATTCTGCCAATGGTCCAAAGCCCGCACCGTTTGCTGCGGAAGGAAAACGATTTACTGCGGGAAGCAGTCTTCCATACTCATCCATCACTACATCCGCAAAAGGATGATACTCATTGGTTGCAGCATAAGGCTCATACCATTGGATATCCACCACAACAATATTCCCAACCGTACTCCTTCAGATGCTCAGCCATAAATTCAGCGTTCCGTCGTACGATATCTTCTGTAACAGCCGCTCCATAACAATCCCAGCTGTTCCACCCCATAGGTGCGGTTTTCATCTTCATCTGTTTTATACCCTCTCGATATCCTGTTAATTCTGTCCGTAATATGCATTTGCACCATGCTTACGGAAATAATGCTTATCCTGTAATTCCTGTCGCATTCTCTGATTTAGCCGGATTATTCAAAAAGTTCTCACCGACATCTAATCCACACTTCTTCTTAATCTGTGCGATATACAGTGATGAATTCCTTCAGTCCTGTCTTTTCAAGTACATATGCCTTTATCTGCTCTGTAAAATCTAAGTTGCTTTTTTCCCTTAAATTCAGATATAAATCCATATCCTCCAGGGAAATGTTCATGCCTTCACTTTTCTGCTGTCGGCCATTCTCCGTTCCACTTCGGTGCGCGCTGTGATGAAACCTTCAGCAAGTACATATGTCTGCTACCGCGTTTTCCCTTAAATTCCGTAAATTGGAAAGTAAGACAGACAACCGTCTCCACATGGCTCGATGGTTCGGATTGATGTCGGTTATCTGGAACCTATTCAGACTAATACGAAATGTAGCAACATATCTCCGTTTGTTCGTGGAAACATATCCACAAATTCTGTAGCAAAAATATCTTAATACATTCCGCTCTCCATATCACAGCCTCATACAAGTCAGTGATCTTCTGATAGAACTTTCTTTCGCTGGCACGAATCTCACGGATACGCTCTAACTGCTCATCGAAATACTTCTCTGTCAGATACGTTCCTCGTTTCAGCCATTCATCATCCATCACCCAGCCTTTGATGGTGTAGTCCTTGGCGATCTGGTTTACCCATTTACGGAACTGTACTGCACGTTCTGAATTGACCTTAAAACCTACGGCAATGATCATCTGAAGATTATAATGCTTGGTATCACGTGTGACCTGGCGAGACCCTTCGGTTTGAACTATTCGGAATTTCCGAATAGTTGAATCTTCCTCAAGCTCTGAATCAGAATAAATCTTCTTGATATGCTCATTGATTGTACGAACATCCACATCGTACAAGGTGGCCATCATTTTCTGTGTCAGCCATATATTTTCATCCTCGTAGCGCATCTCTATGCTGTCCTGCTGATCACCCACTGAGGCAACATAGGTTAAGTATTCCGCTGCGCTGGAACGGATCGTTATTTCATCTTTTTTCTTTTCAACTAGGATGTCTCTTTTATAAACTGAAATGCAATTTTGCTATTGTATCTAGCTGCTCTGCTATTTCTGTAAATGGTAAATTCAAATCCAAGGTCCTGACAGTAATCTGGTTACCACTCATCTGATATACATTATTCGGATATATTTCTTCATCAGTCTTCGCATACAAAAGCATTCCTGAAACTGTATGCTCCTTCTCTCTCAATTCGTATTCCTTATTCTTCACATAAGTAAAAATCTGATAAAGATTAGCCGAGTGAAGTGTATGCTTGTTAAACTGTACCTGCATACTATGCTCATAGTACTTAGCATCAATGATAAGAACTCTATCATCACGCTGGAGCATAATATCACTTTGCATCACTGGCAGCATAGAATTCTCGTCGTTGTCCAATTGCCACGGAATCTGTGATGCATTTGCGGTAATCTGATTTTTAAACTCTCTCCTGTAGTATTCCAGAATGAACTTTTCATACAATCGACACATACGCTGCTCATCCAGAAAATCCATCAGTTTGGTGCTTCCATCTGATTGAGTCTGCAACAGACCCTTTACTACCAAATAACATATCGAAATCAGCATACGATAGGTCTGATTGTTTCGATTATACTGAACATTCCAATTTACTGTATACAAATCAATAAAATCCACCTCACTGAAATACAGCATTAACTTTCTAAGATTCTTCTTTCGCTGTTTCGATATATTCGAGCGCAGGAGGATCTCAACTGTAGATTTGATGATCTGATTCATGATGCTGTTAACCGAAAACTCATCGTATGTACAGATTAGCTGTTTCCGTAACATTGACTGTGTCTTGATGGACTCTGCAATATCAATCTTTCCTCGCAGAGAAGAGAGCGCCTCGGTCTGCGGAATATATTCTTTACCAAGTCCTCGCTTTAGCTGAATCGCGATACCTTTTTCTAAGATAGCCGCCATCAGCTCAGCAGTATTATGAAATTGTTCTGTGGCAATGTTTTTATAGCCTTGCTCATTCAATACCTGAAAAGCATAGGACAGCATATAATAGACATTTTGTATCGGTATCACTTAATCGTACTCCTTAGATTTTCGCTCCAATCTTTCACCTTCATAGGTTCATCAAACCAGTATTCTTTCAATAAAGGTATCAGTTCATATTCTACAACACCATAAAGCCAATCATCGTTGATTGTGTCTGGCTGTAAATTACAGAAATAACTGTGTCCTATACAGAATCCTTCACCTAAAGATTCATCAGAAGCAATCACTCCGTTCAAATTCTCTACACAGCTAATCAGCTTGTTGAACTTCTCATTGTCTAATGCCATGCGATACTCTCGGAACCCCGGCGTCTCGAACCCTGGCTTGATATCAAAGAAAGCAAATCTTCTACGAAGTGCATAATCCAACATAGCAAGGCTTCTGTCTGCGGTATTCATCATACCAATGATATAGACATTCTCCGGAACCGCAAATTTCTCATCGGAATACAGAAGCTGCAACGCATTTCCGCGTTTATCGTTTTCAATCAGCATAAACAGCTCACCGAAGATCTTACTCAAATTACCGCGATTGATTTCATCAATGATAAAGAAATACTCATTATCACTATCTATCTCGGCCTTCTTACAGAAGTTATAGAATGCTCCCTTCTTCAGTTCAAATCCTGTAGAAGATGGGCGAAAACCCATAATGAAGTCTTCATATGAATAACTCTGGTGAAACTGCACCATCATCACACGCTCTATATCTTTTACACCCATCATGGAATAAGCCAGACGCTTGGCAGCATATGTTTTTCCCACCCCTGGAGCTCCCTGCAAAATAATGTTTTTCTTGTTTCTAAGCAAGCCAACTAATCTGGAATAGTCTTCTTCAGACATATAGACATCATCCAAGAAATTTTCTGCTGTGTACTCTGGATAGGTAAGTTCCTGCTCGTCGTCAACCATATCATCGTCTTCAAATAAGTCTTTGATTTCCTGCACAAAATCACTATATGGAGTAATATCAGTCAATGTTTTCTGCGGTGCCTGATGGTTAATTGTCCAATTTCCCTTATTGATCCAGTTAACTTTCCTGACATTTGAATACTCGTCTGTACGATCAGCATCATATTCGTAGTCAGACTCAACTATTCCTTTACCAAGAATGCCATTGTTTCCTTTCTTCGCAAATACAATGTCGCCAACCTTGATATCATGGACAAACTGCCATGTGGCATGAGCTGAATTCTTATAAGAGCTGCTATCGCCATATTCCTGCTTCATCTGCTGTTTCATTTCATCTTTAGAACTGAATATTCCAAGATCTCCAATCTCACCCCAGCCCAGCAACATATAACCGTTCTTATAACACTCTTCCCATTTATCAGCGTTTTGTCCCGGAGCATAAATCCAGTAATGAATAGTATCGACATCACTATCTGCAAGAGCATCACTATCATTCGTTTTCTTACTCTTTGCATCAGAGACCCCTTTTTTGAAAATATCCGATGCCATCTCAGCTGTTAACTCCACTGACTTGCCTGCTTCCGTAAGTGTCCACACACCTCTTACACTCTTATCGATGTATCCTGCTCCAACAAGATAATTTCTTGCAAAAGCAACTTCATTTTCAAATTTGTTAACTTTCGTTTTACCTCTTGTTTCGTTTATCACATCATCCGACAGATGCTCGTTTTCAATAATTTTCTTTCTTGCCTCTACCGGTGTGGCAGATCCTCCCAAATCACGTAGTGCCTGTAATAATGGCATAAACCATTTGAGAAATTCTGCTTTAGAAGTCTTTTTTCCTTTTTCAATAGACTTCTCTTGATTTACTTTCTCAGAGATAACCCATGCCATATAAGATAAATCTGGGAAGCTCTTGTATTCGTATTGTCCCGCTTCCAGAACTTTTTACACAGATCCTTTATTTCAAAATAATCTGCTGCATATGGAACTTTCTTCAATTTCTTCTCAGCGGCTACAACAAATTCGCCCGGCATATTCTGAGCATTAGATATAAACCATCGATTTCTGGAATCCAAGTTGATAAATGTATAAGGGCGAATCCAATAAAGGGCCATCGTAATATTCCAGCGAATACAAAGCTGATCATGTACCTTGTTATAAGCATTGGAGAATTTCTGGCGGTTATCTTCTGTGTCATTATCAGCCAATACAAGCGCTACCTCAAACAAGCTCCACAGGTTATCAATATCATTTGCTTTTCTATCATCCTTAAATCCATAGAATGTCGCTTTCAGATTATTGAGAACCGGAATTCCATCAAAATTGCTCGGCACCGTTGCAGAAATTTCGAATTCTGACGCAATCCCATTAAGAATAGCGATTCTATTAGCATTTGTGATTCCTTTGTTAAATGTACCAAAGATGGTAAACGGATCAATATCAATAATCTCATCGCCACTTTCAAGTTTCGGAACACTAATTCCAGTTGCGTCATACACCGCATATATTTTCTGAATAAGAGTCTTTCTATCGGTCTTGAAATGAAGAAGTTTAGTAGCAAACTCTGTGTAAAAAATCTATCCAATCATATTGCATTTAAAGAAGTACCTCCTTATGCATTATTTCATCTAACGTTTCTGCATCATGCCTGAAAGTTGCAATCCGTAACACAATCTCAAAATCGTTTGAACTGTTGTAAGCATTCATCTCAAATGAGTATTCTTGTGTAACCTCCTGACTCGATGCTTTGTACATCATTTGAGTATAAAAAATGAGCTTTTCAAAAGATTTCCATTACCTGAAAAAGTCCGGAAATACACCATTTTCAGTTCATTATTTATCTTTTCATGACATTGAGACCACTGTCTCATTCTGTGTATCATTGTCCAAACTTAGTATAAACTTTTTTTCTATAATCGGCAACTTAAATTCTATGGATTTCAGCCACTGACCATTATTTTATACTGATTATATAAGAAATTCAAGCATAATTATGTACCCAACCAAAGATGGCTTAACCAAGATAGAAACTACCTTTTATGAAGATACTGTATGGCTGTCCATAGACCAGATAGCAGAGCTGTTTCAATGTGACCGCAGTGTTATAGTAAAACATGTACGTAACATTTTCAAAGAGGGGAATTAGATAAAAATTCAGTGTTGGCAAAATTTGCCTACACTGCCACAGATGGCAAAAAATATAATGTAGATTGCTATAACCTTGACGTCATTATCTCCGTAGGTTACCGAGTGAAATCCCATCGTGGTACACAGTTCCGTATCTGGACTATGGGAATATTAAAAGAATACATGAAAAATGATTTGCATTAGACGATGACCGATTGAAGTTTTCCGTATCGTTGCTATTTCACTTTCGATAAGCTGCTGCCTGCTCGAAACTAAGCGGTAACTCAAATGAAAGAGAACTCCTACCTATTTGCAATAGCTGCCTGTGATTCCATTAATAACTGCTACAACTGAAATATCATACATACAAACCACAGAATAACTGTCACTAATAAAAATTTTATCCCTTTGTTATACCATTTTGCTTTTAAACTACATATTTTGGAATTTGTATGTATCTGTTCTTCTAAATCGTCTACTATTTCTTTTTCATCCATATCTTTTACGGCATTCTTATAATTCTCTAATGTCATATTTCCAATAGAGCCAAAAGAAAAAAGCAGACGATGCATTATTAAGATTTTTCACTCTTGCAATAATAGATAACATAAAACACAAAATAGAAATAAAGCTTGCTAAATATAGTAATGCCACTAGAATAGTCGCTATGATTTCCCCGCCAGATAATTCTGCCAGCCTTGAAACCTCCGTTATTCTATGAAACGCACGGGGCAGGCCCTTTTCAAAAATAACACCTATTAAAACTCCTGCTAATGCTAATGCAAAGGAAACTTTTGTATCCATATTTCCTATCCATGTATTTATAATACCTAACGTTTCATAAGCATCTTCTTTTTAAATGCTCTATTTTCTTGCGTTAGATTATTATTGTTTTCCATGGTTAGTAGCCCCTAATTTTCTTTATTATTTGTAAATAGCCTTCAAAGTATCTTTTCTTCTTTCATACTTTACTCTATAATTTACCAATGCTCTTTCAATTTCATTATAAAGTTTATATAAGACCTTTTCTTTATTTGCCCATTTTAGCGTTGCACTTTCTAGGTCTACCCAATAATCTGACAATTCCGCCATAACAAGCATCACATCAAACGATTTGGAATATTCTTGAAAGTAATCATAAATTCCTATTAAATAACAACTTAATTCTAATGACACTTCTTTTGATGTTTTTCCTAGCAATCTTCCTAATTCATATTCCTTTTCTATCATTGAAAACAAATCTTTTTTTCCTATTTTATCCATATACTGATATTCATGGTAATGTACTTTGGAAAGAATATTCTTAATGTCTATATAATAATCTTTTCGTATTTTTTGCAATTCTTTTCTTCCGCAATATTTCTTTCATCAAAAGCCCTTAATTTTGCTGTATTTTCATTTTTATATTTATCTCTGTAATCCTGATTTTCTTTTTTTAGTTTATCCTCCAAAACAGCAAGCTGCTTTTCTCTTTGTATAAGTTTATCTTGCAATCTCTCGATTTCTCTAATGCCATCTGCTAATCCTTCAAATGTATCCGATTCTACTGTTGTATCTTCTTCTATTTTGATTGGTTTTCCTAAATCCTCTGAAAACTCCAAATAATAATCCTTTGCCACATAGCCTTCGTTCATTTGAGCATACAATTTATCAAAGAACACGAGTGCCTTGTAAATGTTATCCCCTGTAATCTTATCTGCCAGCAGAGAGCGTTTCTTAGCCTTTGCAGATACCAGCAGTTCCTCTGCATCATCTATTTTATCATAAGTCTTGTACAAATGGTTCTCTAAATCTGTTTTTCTTCGCTGATAATGCTTATCCTCATAATCAAGAGAATCCATATCTGATAAAATAGTATCTTTATTATGATATAGCTTTCTTAATTGTATTTTATAATTTTCTATTTCCTGATCTAATGCACTAGTATCTACTTCCATATTTATTTTGTTGCGGATTAAATCCGAAAATTTAGGATTACTAACCAGTTTACTAATCACCTCTGCAACAGAAGCATCCAGCATTTCTTCATGCACCTGTTTTTTGTAATCACACTTATGACCTCTAGTCATATTTCTGTGTTTGCAGCCATAATAATAAAAATCCTTATAGTTACTTCCATCCTTGCGTTTCTTAATAGACTTGTTGCCATACATTCCTGCACCGCAGACAGGACATTTCAAAATTCCTGATAATAGATGAATCTTTTCTCTGTTCTGGTGTTAGCTCTGGTGGAATCAAATTTTCCTTCACCGCATCTGTGTGAATACGGTAGTTCACCTTTGATAAAGCCCTGTTCAAGTTCCAGTCCAATGAAAATCGACTATTTTCATCTTGTTTTAACCTGCGGTAATCTTTCATAATATACAGTTGAAATTCCAGAGAAATCCATGTAGCAAATACCATTGCAATATCGCTATGTGCATAAGTTCCTCCGCCATATCTGCCTGCTTTTGACACTATTCCAATAGCATTGGTCTGTTCAATCCATTTGGTTGGCGTCATAACAAACCTGTTTAATCCTGCCTCACTTCTAACCGCCTCGAATTGCACACGGTTAAAATCTGAATTATGAAATTCTTCCCAAACAGCCAAAAACTCAACTGTATTTCTGTTTCGCATCCAGTTCTGAATAACAAATCTGGGATCATTATCATTTCTATATTTTGCAATATCTGTCAACGAAATATATTCATTTTCAAAATCTTTCGTGTAAATCCCAATATCAATTCCTTTTGCGTGAATAATTTCCCTAACTATTTTATTTGCCATCTCTATTCCTCCACCATGTTCTCCATCTGTTCCAACTTCTGCAAGGCTTTCATATACGCCATTACAAATTGATAATTGACTTTTTGAAAATTATTGTTCTCAAGTTTCTATCAAAATTAGAAAGAGCCCAAACCACAAGGGTTTGAGCTTCATTTGCGCATTCACGGTATTCTTGCAATAATAGTAATATCTGGTCTTGTTATCTTTTCTCCCTGCTTTGGCAATATTTCCATACATTCCTTTTTCACAGCAAAGACATTTTAATATTCTGGACAAAATATGTGCATGTTCCGGATCATGAATTTTTCACGCCTGTAATTATTTTTTGAACGCTTTTCCTGTGCAAGCTCCCAGTCTTCCTCGGCAATAATTGCTTCATGAACTCCCTCATAAACAGGGAAATTCATTCAGCATACGCATAAATTCCTGACGACCTTTTATATTCTTACCGGAATGCCCTTCATCGGAATATTCTCCCACAATCTCCATATCCTGAAATTCTGCATATTTCCTAAGCTTGTCCTTCTGTGCATCCAAGCTGTAACCATCCACCTGAATTGCTGTTGATACACGAGATATGTAGCATTTTGTTTTCTTTTTCAATACATTCACTCCCCTCTACTGTGGTAAATTCAAAGTTGGATTTTTTCAACAGTGTGGCAATAACCGGGGTATATTTAGATACTCCATAGTCTTCAACAATACTGGTTATTCTAGCGCCTGCATCTTTTGATGAAGCACCACATAAGAAAACCCTTTCATCAGCAGTTCCATAATCCAATACGATAAATCGATCATGAAATATACCGCCTGTCTTTTTCATTGACAAATTTACTGTTGGGTACTCCTTGCAGAAATCTATAAATTCTATGTTGTGAAGTTTATTATTTCCAACATTATCACTGAATAACATAATATTTACTCCTGTAGGAGAATTTTTAAGATGTACCAGCGTTCTTAATCCAATATAATTGTCAACGACATATATTGACGACTTTGCCTGCTTGTAAATGGACTCATACACCTCATCTGCACTACTGAATTTTGCATTAAACATGAGCCACTTGTCATCATCATCTGAAACAAAGCTGTTCATCATATCAGCCAACTCAGATTTTGTAACAACATCCTTCAAGCCTTCTGCAACATCTGAAATCTGCTTTTCAAGAGATATCATATCTGAGTTGATTTTGTTAATTTCTATTCTGTTGTTAGCAGTTTCCATGCTTAACTGAAGTATTTCCCGCTGACCGATAAGATCACGATTTTCTAATATGTAATCTTTCATTCTTTTGAAGGTTCTCACCAATGCAATGCTTTGTCTTACCGCCAAGTTCCCCTTTTAGTACAGTCATTAACATGTATACACCTTGTTCCGTAAAAACGTAAGGATTGCTGCGGGACTTTTTGAACTTATATTTGCGGTCACAAATTGTGACCGCAAATATTCAACTTCATTATCAGATAATTGAAACATCATATCATTCTGAAATTTTTTCTATATTTATTTTTTACCTGCTGATTAAAAGCCTTAAGTTCATATCCATATACTTCAGCTAGATCTGCATCTAATAATACTTTACATCCCCGAAATTCATATAATTTTTGTTTCATAAATTCTTCATTGATCTCAATTACTGCAATTTCATCTTTCTTTTTTTTATCTTCTGCCATAGAACTCCTCCATCCATTTGCGGTCAAAAAAAATCGTTCGCAACTCTCATATGAACATATTGCTGACATCAGCAATATGTCTGATTTGTTATTATTGTTCTATTATTTCTGTTAATCATTTTCTTTTCTATATTAGACTTTCTCCTCCCACATTGAACCATTTTACTGACATCAGTAAAATGGTCTATTCCTCTTTTTTTCTTCATTTTGTCATAATACGCTTTATACCTATAAATCGTCCTCTCACTGACATTGTTCCTCTTCGCAATTTCTACCATCGTCATGCCGCTCTCATACCCAACAACAAAATCATTATAAATTGCCATCCACTTGGCGTTATGTTTCTGACGACCACTTAATTTACGATTTCTGTAATACTCCAATTCCTCCCGAAGTTCTGCATTCTCTTTTTCCAGCTCCTCAATTCTTTTTAATGCCTCTTCAAGTGTTACAGTTTTCTCCATTACCCTGTCCTCCGTTCATGTCATTTTCGTTTTGTCTATATTATAAATATCTATGTTGTTTTAGTCAATCCGATTATGTCATGTTGCATCATTTTTTACAATAGCTTTCATACAATCGAAATACCGCTGTTCTGACATTAAGAAGTCTTTTCTTAATTCCTGCAAACTCTGTCACCCTGTAAAGTGCCGCCCTACCCTTTGCCTTTGTTTCATCGACAATACTCTTGGCGGTAGATTTTACCTGTATCTTTACCTCAGATACCTGTGATTTTATCTGCTCACATCTGGCATTGAGTCGCTCCTGTGCTTCTGTTAATGCTTTTTTTGCATTATTGATAAAGGTATCTTGTGTATTGTTGCCTCAAGTGTGACAAACTGTGCCTTTGCCTCCTCAAAGTTCTTTCTCTCAATCGTGATCGTCAGGTATCTTTACTGTAATCCCCTGTCTGCCCTCAATAATCTTCTCCTCAATAATGTCATTGTCTCTAACCTCGCTTTCTTATCTGTGAAAGCCCGCCGGAAACATCACCCAACGGGCTTGTTCCCGACCTCACGGTCAGATACATATGAATAGTTGTGTTTATCCTGCCAACACTAATGGTATATCCATTGACCTCATAACAAAATTTGTGTATAATTTTGTTATGGAACAAGGAGGTGTTTTTATGCCAGCAATCAAATCAAGTGCTGATTTAAGGAATAATTACAATGAAATTTCTACATTTTGTCATAATTATCCTGAACCAGTTTTCATCACAAAGAATGGAAAAGGCGATCTTGCTGTCATGAGCATTGAAGCCTACGAAGAACTGACCAGCCGCTTTGAACTATGCAGCCAGATTAAAGAAGAAGAATGGACGATATTGCCACAGGCAATACAAGACCATTTTCCGAAGCTATGGCTGATATCAGGAGCCGCCGCAACCGATGAGCTATCAGGTTCATATCACTTCCACCGCAGAACACGATATTATGCGTGCTGCGGATTACATCGAATTTACCCTCAAAAATCCTGATGCCGCAGATAATCTGTTAGATGCTGCGACTAAGCAGATAGGCTCACTAGCCGACCGGCCACAGAAGTTTCGTCTAGTAGATGATCCGGTACTTGCAAGCTGGGGCATTCGTTTTGTGATAATCAATAATTACCTTGCTTTTTATACGATTGATGAAGAAAAGCAGACTATAATCATAGTCCGATTTCTCTATCAGAAAAGTAACTGGACTTCCATTCTTCGACAGGGATTTTCCCTCATTTAAGGAATCTGTTTTTATGCAGGTTCCTTTTTAGTGCATACAGGCAACGGCGAAATCCTCTCCCCCGCAGTTAAGGAAAGAAATGCGGCAATCCGCAGGGGGCGGCTTGGCTTGTTTCCGTCAATATAGCGATTGCGGAGGCGTGTCCTGCCCACCTTTGTTCCCCTCTACGGACAGAAACGGAAAATGCCAAACGCTCATTTGGATTTTTCATCACTACTACGGCAGGCAAGCCCATTTCGGGCAAACTTCCCCGTCACTCACTACTACAAGGGAACGGGGCGTTTTGCCAAAAATGGGAGCAAAAAACGCCACGGATTTTCAAAAATCTGTGGCGTTGCTGTTTGGAGCAGTATTCAATTTTAGTCTCCCGTTCCCTCTTTTGGGTAAAAGAAAAGGACAACCGATTTTGGCTGTCCTGTGAAAATGTGTATTATGTTGTATTATGTAAGATTGACAAGATTAAATTTGAAGATCATGCTTCTACAAAGTATCTGTATGCGGCGGCTTCGAGCTCTCCACATTCGTTGAGCAAGGTGCCATTGTCATCATAGAGCTTATAGGTGATTTGAGTATTACCTAACGACGCTTCTCCGTCCAATCCAAGCAACAAAGTATAGTAATTTTCTTTTAGTACCAAATTCAATAGATCATACAAATCATCTTTTGATATACCTTGTTCAGTTATTGCACTGATTTTTTTGCCGACAACTGATGAAGAATTAGGATTGAAGTATTCGGCTAAAATGGTTTTCTTTTTTCTTCATAGCATAATTTAACAAATTGTTCTCCTGTCATTTTTATACTCCCCATACCGTAGTGTAAAATATATATTTATATTTCATTCTGTCGGAATTATTATAGCACATAGATGTGAAATTTTCTACTGTCTTTCCCCCATAATGGGCGGGAGCGACAGCACTTTAGTCTGTCGCTCCCTTGATTGCCACAAAAGCAGGACGGGCGGCGGCTGTCATATGGCGGTGCAGTATGCGCCGTTCATTTTACCCTTGACGGCTGCCGCCTGTTCTGCTATCTTCCCCGGCTGTACGGAATAGCGGCGTGACTGACTGTCCTTGTCCTTTTTTGTTGTTGCTTCTTTATTAACCATGATCATTAGCTCCTGGATTGTCGTTACCATAACCTTCCAGTAAGTTAATCGCTCCCCAAATTCCAAGACCTGCTCCAAGAGCAATTACTAAAGTCTGCAATACTGTTACTGCTGAGTTAAAAATGCCATAAAGATTTCCTCCTTGATTTGCCCGCCTACGTGGTCGTGCTAATTAAATAAAAAGACCTTTCTACTCTCAGCATGTGCACCTGCGGGGAGAGAAAGGCATAAAAATATCCCAGTCTCTGATGGATACCAGTAACTGGGATATGTAAATATATTAACTGAGCAATTTCTGTATTCGTTCATAATAGTGTGCAAACAAATCCTTGTCCAATCTTAACTCTAATAATATTTCTTTCAATTTAGGATGTAATTCTATGCTTTCTGCATCTATACTGTTCTCAATAAGGAAAAATGCTGTTAATCGATTCATTCTTATTTCACTTCCAGCCATCTCTTGTGTTAAGCTGATATACAACTCATTATAGTTTTGATTATGCATATTAGAAAAGAGGTTACCGGCAGCAAATGTTAAGTTACGCTTTCCCAAGAATTTCTGACAGATCTTTCAGAGTATCTTTCTCTTTTTCTCCCAAAAACAGGATTGTGTCGCAGTTTCCTTCAATGGTCGATGCGTTGCCCTTATACAGAGCCTTTAGCTGTGACTTTTGACTGCAAAATAATAGAAGCTGATATTTCCCGGCTACGAATGGTAGCAATCAGCTTCTCAAACTGTGGAATCTGCCCGATGTTTGCAAATTCGCCCAGTAAGCACCGGACGTTAATCGGCAGTCTCGATGCATTTATGACCTTAAAAATAAGCTCGTCAACACAATCCGTATATCTGCCTTGCTGAATAAGCTGATTTTTTAACTCTACAAGGCTATGTATCAAAAGTTTTCTTTCGTGGCTATCCAAATACAGATGATTAAATTTATCTCTCATAAGCACACCTCCACTTCTTTAGCTTCATTATATTTGAAAGCAGGGGAAAGGACAAATCTGCAAAAGGGACAAAAAAATAAGCGTACCACTATTTCTAATGATACGCTTATCGTATTTAACTGTTAATCAAGGTCTATGAATACCCTTACAGTGGTATCTCTCCACTGATTTTTCCTTACATACTATCCGTTAGCCTTTCGATAGGCTGCTGCCTGCTCGAAACTAAGCGGCAATTCATCGGAAAGAGAACTCCTACCTATTTGCGATGAATGCCTGTATTTCTATTGATATATGAAGTCCTTAGCAATGAACTTTATATATAAACTTTTTCAATATAATCATCGCTTATTAATCTGAGAAAGAATTTCCCTGCACTCTCCAAAAGTATGAATAGTATAATCTGGAATATATCCATTTTCTTTCCACTCATTTTTTATATTGTTGCTCTCGCTGGAAATCTTCTTCTTTCCAATGTGATATAGCTACCAATTTACTATATAGGTCCCGAATATCGTCTCTCGGAAAATCACACCATATTGATGTAATACCAGCTTGTTTTGCCATCATCATGTCTTTAGATAAACTATCTCCAATATACACTGCTTCACATACAGAAACTTTCTCCCCACAACAAATTTCTTTTAATACCTCTGCATTAGGTTTCTTGCCATGTACTATATGTGTTTTGGGAGATGATGGAATAGTATCGGGGCGCTTATACAAACTATCAGATACGTATACCTCCTTAAAATAATTATCAATCCCTAATTTCTTTAATCGATAAAAACCATTTTCTTCTGCTGACTCAGTATATGCAACAACCATTATATTATTGTCATAAAAAAATTTTAAAGTCTCTTCTACTCCCGGATACAATTTTAATAACTTTTTACGAGTAGAATTAAATTTATGAAAAGCAGGGTTAAGTTCAATTTTGACTTGTTCATCAGAAATTCCACAATATTTCTTTTTAACAGATGGGAGGTTCAAAGTTGCAAATGGATACTCAACACTTCCTACTTCTTGATGAATTGCTTTATATTCCTCCAACAGTTTCTCTTGAGGCACGTTAATTAATAGAGATAGCTCCTGTACCATATCATAAAAAGCTGGTATAAAAAGCCAATCCATGAGTATAATGTATCGTCCAAATCTGTAATTACTAGCTTTATCATCTATTATCCTCCATCTAATTTTATATTGGTATACGCAATGTTTGAACACATTTATCTGTTTCAGTGTTATCAGCATATATTCTAAAAAATTTCAACTCAATATGATCATTGCAAAACGTCAATGTAGAAAACTTATTTTCACAATTAAAAGCTCCTGTCCCTCCCATTCCAATAACGTATATATTTTTCATTCTATCTTCATCAATTTCATAAATGCTGTTATCAAAATGCCCTATTTTAGAAACAAAGGATTGATGCTTATGCCCATGTAAAAGTAACTTAATGTCATATTTTGCTAACCACTGTACAAGACGCTCAGCATCATATACAACGCTACTTGGCTTTTTACATCTACCTGCTCAACCAAACAAGTTGGCATATAATGATGGTGCATTATCACAATACGAACAGAATTTGTTTGAACATTTTCTTCCCATCCCATTTTATTTGCAACATACTCTAACTGTTTATCTGACAAAAATCCATGTCCCTCAAAATCCTTATATTGCTGTAAAATAAGACTATTTAAAGCTACTATTTCTACAGTTCGTCCTGTAGACATTAATAATCTACGCCCACATGCCATATATTCATTAGGATTCAAATTATGAATCGAACTATAGAACTCCTTATATGCACTGATACTATCTGGGTTTTCTGAAACCATCTCAGGAACTCCATTGCCAAGCATCTCATTTTTACGCACAAAATCATGATTACCAGGGCAAAAATTATATTTTCAGATATAAGTTTTCTTGTAAGATTCCTATTCAAATCAACAATAAATTCTTCTGCCTTGGTGAAACCCTCTGGATTTCCAAGTGATGTGATATCTCCTGTTATTATCAAGCCTCCCACTTTGTTAAGGTCATTATATGCGTTTCTAATATGTGCAGTTAAAGTTACATCTGTTTCCTTTGCCATTTTAACCTTAAAAACATCATCTGTTCCAAAATGCAAATCTGATAACCATAACAAAGTGTCACTGCCAGTTTCAAAATATTTGTCACTAAAGTCATGTGGCTCTACAACACTAGAATTTAATAATTGTATTTCATAATCAGAATCATCATTCTCATTATAGTTCCGCACAAACCATATTGTCCTGTTTTGCTGAATCATTTCCTTAATATTATAAACTCTTTTTCCATAAAATTTTTCATAATTAGAATGATTTTCTACGAATAGTGAATCTACATTCACATATGTATAATTCTTAACTTCATCAGCCTCACATTCTTCAATTTTATCAAATTTAAACCATGCATAATACTTTTGTTCATTATAATAATTGGGGGTACATTCCAATTCTGGCGATAATATCTTATCGCCTCCAGAACATTTTATATCAAGGCATTCAGCCTTATACAACTTTTCCTGTCCCGAATCCATAAGATAAAAATATTTTGGTTTGCTCTCAATTTCACCTTTTAGCACACAGAATTCTTCAAATGGGAGCTTCTCATTCCCCTTATTCCACCACCCCCACCAGACATATCCCTTTTTATCAATCATATCTTTATGTCTAGCTATAGTAACATTATTTTCAGTTACCAAATCTCTAAATCGTAAAATTACTGTTTTAAATTCCATTCAAACTCACCTTCATACTATCTTAAGTATTAACACTCATAAATTCCTTTATATAACAAACAATTTCATTATATAACCTCAAAATGCTTCAACGCATCCTTTATTACTTCCTCTTTCTCCGCCGTCGGATGCTTCCTCGGTTGTTTCAATTCTTCCACCGCATTAGAACATCGTACATCGGTAATCCTAAATCTCTCTTTACCTCTGCAATATATGCGGTATGTACTTTGAAGCCATATTTAGCTTCTACGTACTCCTTTATCATTTTGTAGGTCACTCGCTCTTTGGGCTTGTAGTTTTCTGCTCTTTTTAGCAATATTATCAAACTCA
>VOFG01004085.1_pt1 | contig 18784 bp, 37 predicted proteins | sample 5384171 | NCBI WGS metagenome assembly VOFG01 (sample SAMN12384726, study PRJNA508395) | human gut metagenome | isolation source: healthy gut F | host: Homo sapiens
ACATGGCGCGTACGGCATTCTGATCTGGCCGGCGTCATTTGCGCTGCCCAACATACTGCGCGCGCCGCCAGCGACGTGCGCTTCACCGTGATCGGTCTCCATCATTTCGATGTGGCTGTGCCGCCTCCTGTTTTCTATGTGCTCGCGCTGTGGTGCGGGCTGGGGCTCAAGGGCGTATGGATCGCCATGACCATGGATTGGGTCGTGCGCGCTGCGCTGTTCATCTGGCGCTATTTCTCCGGCAAGTGGGAAACCAAGCAGCTGCTTTCCTGACCTCTTTTTCTCTATCCCAGCCGTCCTCTTCTCTGTTCCCGAGAAGAGGACGGCTTTTGCTCCCCACTGATCACCGTTTGCAGATACGCATCGACAGCTTTTTCCATATCCGCCCACTCGTTTCCGGGCTTGACATACAGTACGCGCGGATTCTGCCGGATGTCCTCCTCCGGTTCAAACTGAAAGCAGAAGTCCGGCTCGGTACATTCAAGCTCTGTCGGCTCCCAGCCAGCGCTTCCACCTCTTCGTTGGTCAGCACTTCGTCATCCTGCCGCTTATAGCGCAGCCAGGGTTGGGAAATAAAGGAAAATCCAGCGCGGTTCACTCCTCGCTTTTTCGCGGTCACATATTTCGTATAGCCGCAGATTTCCCAGCTTTCACCATGTTCCGTCAGAATCTGCATCTCCATGCGGGCACCCTCCTCCTTTTCTATCGTAGCGAGGCAGCGTTTGATTTTGTCCGCCCAACACAAAAGAGAGGGCGCGGGAAAATCTCCCGCCCTCTATTTTGTTACCATTTTCGGTCCGTGCTTTTCGCTCTCCTGCGGTGCACCGCCGGACTGACCGTCCGGCTTTCCGAGGCTGCTGGCCGTTTCGAGTTCCGGCATCTCCGCGCCGTCCGGAGGCTCCCGTGGCTCAGTTCCATCGCTTCCGGGCTGCCCATCGGGCTTCTGCATTCCCGCCGCCGAAGCCTCCAATCCGCCAAAGCCGCTGCCCGTTTCGGTGCATGGCGCCTCGAAGGTGTAACCTGCTCTCCGTCACCGCCATCGTGTAGGTCTTGCCCACGGCAGATCGGCAAAATCACCATGCTGCGCCTGCCTGGTCTTGACAGCGCGGAGGATTTCGTTTCCGTTCATCACACCGACGACGCGCGCCTGCCGCAATCGCATTGTCGAAGTTCACCAGCACGCTGGCCTGCGTGGAATTTCGCATCAGTCTGCGCCATACTCTGCGAACCGAGCGCCACCACCGTGCCGCCCGCTAATTATGCCGTCGCCCGAGTAGTCGAGCGCGCCGTCGCCGCCGGAGGTCGGGCCGCAGACCGTCACCGTGCCGCCGGTGACATACAGGCCGCCGTTGGAATCCAGGCCGTCGCCGGAAGCGTCCACCCAGAGCGTACCGCCGCGCACCCGCGATATACACACCTTCGACCTTCAAAATCGTTGGGACGGAAGCCGCCGTCGCTGTTGTCATCGTTGGACGCGTCGGTCGCGTTGAGATCCGTCGTCGCTGGCGGTCAGGCGAACGTCGCCGCCCGTCAGGTCGATGGTGCTGCCCTCCAGCCCCTCATAGCACGTCGTGATCTCGATGCAGCCGCCGGAAATCACCAGCGCGTCGTCGGAATGCACGCCGTCGTCGCCGGAAGCCAGGGTAAGCGTGCCGCCCGAAGGTAATCTTGCTGCCCGCATGGATACTGTCATCCGCGCTGTCCGTGACCGCGCCGCCGGAGATCCCAGCAGCGTGCCGCGGATTTCAAGCCCCTTGGTGCTGACGGAATCGGTTGTGTCGGATTTGTCGTTTCGCTCGCTGCCGCTTCAGCGGTCATGCCCCATTGTCGTTTGCCGTGTTCTCGCTGTTCTGTGCAGGCGCTCACTGCGCGGCGTTTTTTTCCGACTTGCTGCTCGATGCAGCGGAATCGGCAAGCATTTGTACCCGAATCGCTCTGTGCGCCGTTGCCCGTCAGGCGGCGTCTTTCTGTCTCCGCCGCCAACGCCGCCGGAGGAATCCGCCCCAGTCGCCCCGACCGTGCCGCTTCCCGCGTTTAGCCGCCGCCCCGCCGTGACGTTCAGCGTGCCGTCCGTGACCTGCAAGGCGCTTTCCGCCTGCCAAGCCGTCTTGTTCGGCGTTCACGGTCACCACCGCCGTCGATGGAGATCCAGCCCTTGCCTTCAGTGTCTTCCTTGTCGGCCTTGATGCCGTCGCCGCCCCAGTGATGTCAATCGTGCCGCCGCAGATGCCCACGCCGTCCTTGCCGCGCAGACCGTCGTCCACCGCATTGACCGCGATGTCGCCGCCCGTGATGATCAGTTCATCCTTGCTGGAAATGCCGCGCTTGTCGTTGCCCTGTACCTTCAGCTTGCCGCTGCCGTTGATCGTCAGGTCGCATTCCGCCCAAACGCAGGCGTTTGCATCGCCCTCTGCGGCATAGGTTTCGCCGTCCGCCAGTGCGTTCTCCGTGCCTTCTGCCAGCGTCAGGAACACCTTATCGGCGGATTTGACCCAGATCGCCGGGCCGTCGCTGCTGGTAATGCTTGCGCCGGAGCGACCTGGACCTTGTCCTCATCGCCCGCTTCCACCACAATGCGTCCGTTGCTCAGCGGCCCGCTCACGGCACCACACCCGCTTGGGTGACGGTCACGACGTTGCCGCTGACCTCTGCGCCCTCGCCCGGAGTGTGCTGCCGCCGTCGGAAGCGCGATGCTCACGGCCTCGCTCTCGTCCCAGGCGCCCGATTTATCGCGGTCGGAATATTCGGGGTCAAATGCCGCAACCTCTTCCGCCGCGTCCGGGATTTCGACATTTTCGGTGCTGCCCGCCGCGTTTTTCCGTCTGCTGCACCTCCTGCGTCTGCTGCGGTTTCTGCCGACTCCTTTTCCTGTGTGGACTGCGCGGTGCAGCCCGCCACCGTCAGGGTCAGCGTCAGCGCCGTTGCCAGCGCCAGGGTTTCTGCTTTGCGTTTTTTTATCATCATAAGGATCTCTCCTTTCATCATTTATCAAAAACCTTATTACAGCTCGTCTTTGCTGCTCACCGGGCGGCCGAGGCTGACGCGCAGGTTGCCGTTGCGGCAGCGCAGCTCGTCGAAACGCCTTCTGCTGCGCTTCGTCCTTCAGCGTCACGCGGTATTCCAGTTCACAGCGCACCCATGTTGACGGTGCGCACGCGGTCAACTCATGCTTTTCGTGTATGTCTCCAGCGTCTCGTCAAACACGCCGTCGTAATCCAGCGATTCCGGAATGGTGATGCGTAAAATCTGCGCGAGGCGCCGCTTTTCGCCGAAAGCGCATCGCGTTCAGCGTCAAGCTCGCTGCGGCGTAAACCGCCAACAGAATCGCCGCAATACCATATAGCCCATGCCGGTGCACAGCCCAATCGCCATCGCGAGGGAAGATCGCGGCGATCTCCCGCGCCGAACCCGCTGCGGAACGAAACCGCACCAGCGAACGCGCGCCCATCACGGCAACCCCCGCCGAGGTTGCCGTTGACCAGCAGGATCACCACCTGCCCACCAGCGGCAGCAGCGCCAGCGTTACGGCAAGGGAGGATGAATACTCCTCATTCCGGAACATAAACAGCAGCGCAGCCAGCACGCCCAGCACGAGCGATGCGGCGGTGCACCAGAAAAACTCCGCCGTCGTGACGCTTGCCGCGCTTTGGGAAACCCCCCTCTAAGATACTTTGCAGCATGATCTTGCTTCTCCCCCATTCTTTCTCATAGATAAAGTTCGTATGCCGTGCCGATCTTTGAAAAACGACGTCTGGCGGATGTTCATTTCGTCCAGCGCCCGCGCCATCCAGAGGGCATCGCGCCGGAATCTTGATCTCCATCAGCACGCCTCCGGGTGGCAGCAGGTTTGCCCCGCGCTCCCGCGCCCAGATCCAACTCATCCGTGCAGGAAGCGGATGCCGGTATCGAGACGTGATGCGCAGGTCGGGATTTTCCTTTCCGTAAGCGCGACCCGTTCATAGCACAGGCAGACCATCGGGAATGAATGTCGTGAAACTTCAGCGTGTAGTCGATCTCCCGCAGAATCTGGAGTCCTGCGGCGGCTTCTCGCCCCGCTTAAATATTCCCCGCGCCTGACGGGCGTCATTTCCGGCGCGCCGCCGCTTGCCAAACCACGCCTTTGTATTTTTCTTGATCTCAAAAGACCTTATCGTCTTCCTTGGGCATACCATAAGCGCGCAGCCGCACCTTTTCTTTATAAAATAGGCTTTTCAATGCTCTCGCGCGTCAGCTCGTAATCCGGCGTGTCCAGATAGATGTTGAGGATCGTGTGCCGTCCGTAGGCGTCCTGCGCCATTTTTTTCATCGAACACGGCGCGCAGCTGTATTGCTCGGGCGGGCAGGAACTTTTTCTCAATCCGTGCGAAGACTTCCTGTGCCATAGTGCGTCGCTCCTTTCCTCATCGGATTTGATGGCGTTATCGCCACAACGCAAAGCTGAAATTACTCTTAAAAACCGAAGCGATTTTTTTCAGACTGTTTTCAGCTTTACCGCGTAAAATGGTGACAAAGATCATTTCGCTTCTATAATGGAAGCAAAAGCGGAAAAAAGGAGGGGCTTTTTCATGCGGATCCTGATTGCTAGAGGGACGAACGCCGCCTGGCTGAAGCGCTGGGCGGCGCGATTATGGAAGAACAGAAATACAGCGCCGACGTGGTGTTCAACGGGCAGGACGGACTGGATTACGCGCTCAGCGGACAATACGATGTGATCGTGCTGGACGTCATGCTGCCGAAGATGAACGGCTTTGAAGTGGCGCACGAGCTGCGGCGGCAGAACGTGCGCACCCGGTGCTGATGCTGACCGCGCGCGATGAGCTGAGCAGCAAGGTTACGGGGCTGGACAGCGGTGCGGACGACTATATGACCAAGCCCTTTGCGCCGGAAGAACTGCTGGCGCGGGTGCGGGCGCTTTCTCGCCGCCAGGGCGACGTGCAGCTGGACGAGGCAAAATTTGCGGACCTGACGCTGAACCTTTCCTCCTGTGACCTGCTCTGCGGCGGCAAGAGCGTGCATTTGGGCTTCAAAGGAATTTGAAGTGATGCGGCTGCTGATGAGCGCGCCGCGGGCGGTCGTGCCGAAGGAGAGCTGCTCACGCGCGTTTGGGGCGCGGATTCCGGGACGCAGAGGACAACAATGTGGAAGCTCTATATTCCTTTCTGCGCAAGAAGTTGTTCTATTTGGGCTCGCACACCTCCATCAACACCCTGCGCAAGGTGGGTTATCGATTGGAGGAAACCGCATGATCCGCAAGCTCCGCCGCAAATTTGTCTGCATCAGCATGGGCATGGTGGGGCTGGTGCTGCTGACGCTGGTGTGCGGCCTGCTCATCACCACCGTGCGGCACCAGGAGACCATCTGCGCGGAGACACTGGATTTCGCCCTTTCCGATCGCAACCGGATTCTGCCGCCGCGCCCCGCTTCCCGACGGACGGACAGAAGCCGCCCCTCAAGCCGGACGGCTTTGATGCGCCGCGCAGCAGATCGTCGTTTTCGTGGTGCAGCTGAGCGACGAGGGCGAAATCGAATCCGTCTCCCGCACCAATCTGACGCTACTGGACCAGGATGCGGAAACCGCCGTGCAGGCGGCGCTGGCCACCGGTAAAATCGAGGGCACGCTGCGCGATCTCTCGCTTTCCTTTCGGATTGCCGAAAAGCGGCGGAACCCGCATCGCCTTTGCCGACCGCACCGGCGATTGGTTCATGCTGCGGCAGCTGGCCGTCACCTGCGCGTTGGTGCTGGTTCCCAGCCTTGCGGCGCTGCTGGTGATCAGCCTTTATCTGTCCTGTTGGGCGCTGCGTCCGGTGGAGTGCGCGTGGGATCAGCAGCGTCAGTTCGTCGCCGACGCTTCCCACGAGCTCAAAAACCCTGCTGACCGTGATTCTACAACACGCAGCTGACGCTCTCCAACCCCGATTCCACTGTCCGCTCCCAGCGCAAATGGCTGGAAAACACCAAGGAAGAAGGGCTGCGCATGAAGAAGCTGGTGGACGATCTGCTCTTCCTGGCCAAGGCAGACGCCGACCGCATTCAAGCACCTTTGAGCGAGATTTCTTTAAGCGACACGGTCTGGAGCGCTGTGCTGCCGTTTGAATCGGTCGCCTTTTTTGAGCGCGGACTGACGCTGGAAAGCGACATCGAGCCCAACCTCACCGTGCAGGGCAACGAAGCACAGCTGCGTCAGGCGGTGGGCATCCTGCTGGACAATGCCTGCAAATACGCAGGCCCCCAAGGGCCGCATCACGGTGGAACTGAAAGGAGCAGAACAAGCCTCTGCTCACCGTGCGCAACACCGGCGACCCTATCCCGCCGGAAGCGCTGCCGCACCTCTTCGAGCGCTTCTATCGTGCAGATTTCTCCCGTGATCGCGATGCGGGTGGCTACGGCCTGGGGCTTTCGATTCTTGATACCATCGTCCGCTCCTTCGGCGGCCGCGTCACGGTGGAAAGCCGTGCCGAAACCGGCACCGCCTTCACCCTTCACTTTCCCGCCTGACATTCCAACCTCAAAGGGTCTTCCAAATCTGTTCGATTCGGAAGACCCTTTGATTGCTCAAGCGCTGTTTCACATATTAATCGAAAGAGCTTGCAGCCCACGATTCACAGGCTGCAAGCTCTTGATGGGAGCGCTTCAGTTTCTTCAAAGCGCTTTTTTATCCATTTTTGCGGCAATCAGAACGCTCATCGCGCTTTTCGGGCAGGCCTTTGCGCTCCTTGGCCACGCGGTCGGAGTGCGGCATGTAGCTCAGGATCTCGCACTCGATGCGGCCGTTGTAGACGCGGCGGCGCTTGGTGCAGCGCTTGCCGTATGCCTTTTCAAAGTCCCGGCTGGACGTAATCGCCGTCAGCGTCCAGTCATCATGACCGCGCATCAGCATCCCCAGTTCACGATAAATCTGCTCTGCCGCACGCGCATCGCCCAAGCGCTCGCCATAAGGTGGGTTGGTCACGACCGCGCCGCGCTCCGCGGGCAGCTGCGCATCCTTGAGCGCTTTTTTCTCAAAATGAATCACGTCGTTGAGTCCTGCCTGTGCGCGGTGCGCCAGTGCCAGATTCAGCACGCGCGAATCGATGTCGGAACCGTAAATCTCGACATTTCTTTCTGCCTTCGCCCTTTCAAAGCGCTCCTGCGCTTCTCTGCGAATCTCGTCCAATGCGGCTTTGTCCACACAGTCCCATTTTTTCCATGTCGAAGCTGCGCTTGAGCCCCGGCGCACGGTCCAACGCAATCATCGCCGCTTCAATGGGCAGCGTGCCGGAACCGCACATGGGGTCGTAAAACGGCAGCCAGGGCCGCCAGGGAGAGGTCATCAGCATCGCAGCGGCCAGCGTCTCGCGCAGCGGCGCCTCGGCATTGAGCGTGCGGTAGCCGCGGCGGGAAAAGCCCTGCGCCGCTGGTATCGAGCGACACCGCCGCTTCATCCTGATGGATATGCACGTCGATATGGTAGCGCGCGCCATCCTCCGGCAGCCAGTTCAGGCTGTAAGCCTTCTTCATGCGCTCTACAATGGCTTTCTTGGCGATGGACTGCACATCGCTGACCGACATCAGCTGGGAGCGCGCGCAAGCGCCGGTGACATAGACCTCCGCATTGCGCGGCAGCAGCTCTTCCCACGGCAGCACTTTGATCTGCTCAAAAGGCTGTCAAACGTCACCGCCTTGAATCGGCCGAAGTAGAGCAACACGCGGTCAGCGGCGCGCAGCCAGAGGTTGGCTCGGAAGGCGTCCTCCAGCGTGCCGTCAAAGGTCGCGCCGCCGTGAAAGCCCTTTGCGTCAAAGCCCATGCGCTTGAGTTCGTTGGCCACCACGCCCTCCAGCCCGAAAGCCGCCGTCGCGCCCAGATGATAGGTTTTCTTCATGAAATGCTCCGTTTCTTCTCGTTCCCGCCGGTCAGCCCAGCTTCTTCATGGATTCGTAGTAAGGATCGCCGTCAAAGGTGCGCTCGGAGGTCACTTCGCCGCCCAGCGCGCGCACGGCGTTGGCGATTTCCACATAGTCCAGATAGTTGATCGCCGGATCCTCCAGCGCCTGCTTCATGCGCGGCAGCGCATCCAGGTCGCCGAACTTGGCAATATAGGAAGCGATCAGCGCCGTGTTGGAAGAAGAATCCATCAGTTCCAGCAGCAGCGGCAGCACGCGCTTTTCCGTCGGGTAATCGCAGAGAATATCCGCAATGCACTCGCGCGCCGCGGCGTTGGCGGTTTCATACGCCTGAAGCAGCGGCTCGATCACCTTGCCGCCCATGTTCTTGAGAGATTCAGCGGCGTTTTCGCACAATTCGTCAAACTCGCCGCTGCCCAGCCAGGAGATGTACATCTCCATCGGCTGCTCGCATTCCATCTCGCGCAGCAGGCCGATGGCGGTCATGCGCACCTCGTTGCCGGCTTCCTTGCGCCCGGCAATGGCGACCAGCTCCGGCACGCTCTCCTCGCCCAGCGCCGTGATGCGCTCCATCAGCTGATCCGGCACCGGCACCTTCTTCTTGACGTAATCGCTCAGCCATTTGCACAGGAACTTTGCGTCGTCAAACTGCTCAAAGTAATCGCCGGGCGTGCGGCCGCTGAGCCAATCGCAGGGTTCGTTGAGCCAACGTAGGTAGACCTCGGAACCTCAGCCTCCATCTCGTCCACGTTTTTGAACCTGCCCATGTTCTGCTGCGTCCACTGCCGCAGATAGGTCTGAAAAATGCTTGTCAAAATCCACGCAGTTCATGTTCTTTTACCTCTTTTATTGATTCGACTGGCCGTTTTCCTCGTCCAATATCTTCTTTGCTTCGCGCAGCTTTTTTTTCTTCGTGCTTCCATTGTCCGCAGTGCAATGCCGCTCTCCTGCGCCAGCGCTTTCCAGTCCACTTCTTCTCCGCGGTTTTCACGGAAAGCGCCTTCCAGCGCGGCTGCCCAGCCGGCTTCCTTTGGTGATGCGGGAGGGCTTTCCTTCCTCCACATGGAGCAGATAGCCCATCCACAATCCGATGACGAACTCTGCCGCCTCCTGCTCATGCCCGGTGCAGTTTTTCCCCACGCGCTCCACCGCCTGGCGCAGCACACGCAGGTAGCTTTTCGGGCATTGCGCCGGTAACGTCGATAGGCTTGGTGCGCAACAGCACGAGCTTGCCGTCCCGCAGGGCGTAAAACGCTCCGACGCCCGCATGGTGTGCAGGGCTTCCAGCGTCATCTGCTTGATGAGCATATTGTGCGTGGGCGAGCAGCACTTCACGCAGCAGACGCTCCGCCACGCTTCCGCCGCCGTAGCCCAGCAGCAGCACCGCCTGGCTGACCTGCTGATCGGTTCCCATCAGCGCAGCGTGCAGCAGCAGGCGGACATGCTCGTCGTTCAGCGCCTCCGCACCTGTTCGGGCGTCATCCGGGTCAGCTGCTCCATCTGTGCTTCGACCTCGCCGTTCATTTCGTCCGTCAGGTCATAAGTATAAGGAATGCGATTCTGCGGCGGCGTTCCGTCGCGCACGGCCGCGGAGGCCAGCTTGAATCCCCACGCAGCCATCAGGCTGTCGGGGTCAATCAGCAACACCTTTTCAAACGCGCGCACGCTCTCGGGATAGCGCCCAAGGTTATACAAGCACGCGCCCCAAAGGAACAGCATGGAGATATCATACGGGCAGGAGAGGAACATCTTCTTCAGCGCCTGCGCAAGCTCCTCATCCAGATCCACATCCGCCAGCGCCAGGCAGTATTTGAACAGCTCGTCGATCTCTTCAATCTGCTCCAGCCGCAGCTTGCGCACAGCCTGCGCGGCTTCCTCCTTTGGCCGTCCGCCAGCAGGAACATGGACTCGTTACACCGCCCGTGAACGTCCATCGGATCGGTATCCAGCACCTGATCCAGTTGCTCCCACGCCTTGTCCATGTCGCCCAGGCAATAATAGGCCACCGCCAGATTGTTGCGGACATAGAGCATGGTGGGATCTTTCTCCAGCGCCTTTGCAGACAATCGATCGCATGGCCGATGTCACCCGCATCCAGCGCTGCCTTGCCGTCCATCGAAAGCTCGTCCAGCTCCCGATCCAACGGCGTATCGTAATCGCACTGGGCGATATAAGTCAGCGCATCGTCCGCCTGCGGGACGAATTCGCCGTCCGGCTCCACCTTTTCATAGGTACGATAGAGGTTTTCGGCCTGATCGTAATCCCCCAGCGCCATATAGTTACTCGCCATGCCAAACAGCGCCTCGCTGGGCATCTCTTTGCGATGAAGCATCAGCTGCAATTCCAGATTGCTGCGCTCATAAAGGCCCCATGCGGGCATAGGTATCGGCTAAATCCATTTTATAGGTAAGATTATCGGGCTCCATCTCCACGGCTTTACGCAGATTTTTCAGCGCGGCGGTGAAATCCGCCTTGTCGATGGATTTGATGGCGCGTTTATGGTAAAGCCGGATTCCGGCTGGAAAGAGAGCACTCTCTTTTCCGTCATCTGCCGCACTCCTCCCTTGACTCGCGAAGTTTTCCTGCCCGAATGACATACCACGGGCATTATAGTTTAGTATATCACAAACCCGCCGCATGTGCCACTGTGCCATGTATTTTTCTATTTTCGTGCCGCAGCGCCTCCGGTGGGCAGGAGGCCTTGAGCGGCCCTCCTTGCTTCGCACCGTCACGCCATTCGGCGTGCCGGTATTTCGCCCAACTTATTGGCTCTGCCAAACGCTCGAGCTCAGGCTCCTTTGCTCGCCCTCCGGTGGGCGGGGGGCCTTATGCGGCCCCCTGCCCCCTGCTCCCACCCCCCGCGCTGGGAGCGGACAGACAACTCTTTTCTGCCACGGGAAATACAAAAGAGACGGTGAAAACACCGTCTCCGAACTACCGCAATTCAAAGCCTCCCCCTTGAGGGGAGGTGGCGGCTCGGCGCAGGCGAGCCGACGGAAGGGTGGGAACACCACGCGCCAACGACTCATTCACAACAGCCGCGCTTCGCGCTTGACGTATTCGCGGATGCGCTCAAAGGTTTCCTCGCTGACGACATGCTCAATGCGGCAGGCGTCCGCGTCCGCCGCATCCATATCCAGCTGCAAGGTCTGCATCAGGAATTGTGTAATGACACAGTGGCGCTCGTAAATATCGCAGGCCTTGTCCATGCCTGCTTCTGTCAATGTAATCTGTCCGGAATGCGCGATGAGGATATACCCATTTTCACGCAGGATACGCATGGCGCGGCTGATGGACGCCTTGGTATACCCCAATTCGTTGGCGACGTCCACCGCGCGCACAAAAGCCGTTTCGTCTTTGCAGCAACAGGATCGTTTCAAGGTAGTTCTCTCCGGATTCATGTAAGCTCATGCGCACCCTCCTTCCTTCATTTGCTCACAGTCTCTTTTCGTAGCACAGCCAGTGCTGGCCGAAAGCGTCCGCTTCGCCGGAAAAATCAAACGCCAGCGCACGATAGGCGCACATCGCCACACGGGAAAGATAGGCTGCCGGTTCGTTTTCCTTTGACCAGCAGTCGAAGCGCTCCACCTCCTCGTCCCGCCACTCAATGGATACCGCACCGACAATGCTTCCGTTTGCCCTTGCGCAATACAAGCTGCCGCTATGCAGATCCTCCGCCACAATCTCCTCATCCGGGTACTCCTCGCACCAGGTGCAGCCGGGCTGCCGATCAGCGAACGATAGAGCACGAGAAATTTCGGCCTGATCCGTCGCCGAGGCTTTTTCAATGGTCATTGGTTTTCTCTTTCCCGATTTACTTTTTTTCCTGATTAAGCTTTTTCGCCCGCCAGCGCAAGGATCGTGCGAGCATAGATGCGGCTGGCCGTAAACATCTCCTCGATGAACAGGCGCTCGTCCGGTCCGTGCGCACCGCAGCTCTTGCTGCCGGGCAGCGACGGGCCGAAGGCCACCGCGTTCTTCATCGTGCGGGCATAGGTGCCGCCGCCCATCGAGAACGGCTGATCGTCCCTGCCAGTGATCTCCTTATAGACCCTCATCAAAGTCGTGACCAGCTCGGAATCGCCCAGGTACATACAGCGGCTCGGAGATATGCGTGCTCTCCGCCTTCGCACCATACGCTTCTATTACGCCGCGCACGCGCGAGAGCACCTCGTCAAACGACGCCGTGACGGGCTGGCGAATGTCCAGATCAACACGCATTCCCTTATCGTCGGCACGCAGGATGCCAAGGTTCACCGTGAGCGGGCCGGAGGGCTCGTCCTCCAGCGCAATATTGAGTTTTTACCGTCCCAATCCTTTTCGCCCAGCGTATCGCGCAGCATCTGCACGGCTCTCTGCGCGCCGCCCAGATCGAGCACGGAGAGTGCTTCCATCATCAGGCTGACCGCGTTGCGCCCGCCTGCGGGAATGCGCCGTGCGCCGTTTGCCTTCGATTTCAAATTCAATCTTTCCGTCCTTCACATCCGTCTTACAGGATGCTCCCAGCTTTTCGGCCGCCGCGCGCGAGCTTCTGCGCATCCTCTTCCGTCCCGCGCAGCACGGCGTGGCAGCGATTGGGCACGATGTTGACGGCGTTGCCCGCTTCGATCGACACAATCGGGCTTTCCCCCTCATAGGTCGCGGTCATCGCGATGCGGTGAATGCCCTTTTCCGCATAGCAGACCGGGAACCCTGAATCGGGCGAGAAGCCGTAATCGGGCATCCCGATGTGCGACATATAATGTTCCATATCTTTACTGCCGCTCTCCTCATTGCAGCCCATAATGAGCAGCACGCGGTCGTTAAGCTTCAGACCGGCCTCCTTGATGGCGCGCAGCGTACAGGCAGGAGACGCAGGAACACTTATTGTCGGTCGAGCCGCGGCCGTAGACATAGCCTTCCTTGACGATCGCCTCATAGGGGAGGTACCGTCCAATCTTCACCCTCCGGCACCACGTCCAGGTGCGCCAGGATGCCCAGCGTTCTGCCCGATCCGCCGCCAAAGGCGACATGGCCGGCATAGTTTTCATCATTCAAGGTTTCAAAAGCCGAAGCTTTCGGCTTTTTTTTCAGCGCATAATCCAGCACCTTGGCGCAGTTTTCGCCAAAGGGCATTCCCTCTTTGGGCTCTCCGTCCACGCTGGGGATGCGCACCAATTCGCGCAGGGTCTGCACCATTTCATCCTGATAGCTTTCCAGCAGCTGATCGATTCTGTCCATCTTTATCCGCCTCCACCCATTTTTCTTTCCGAGGTGATTCCGTTCTTATTATACTGATTTTGTTGTCGTTCTGTAAATGGGGGACGAAGAATTTTTCCCCGGCAGGATTCACAGAGGCAAATGTCGAAATAGAACTGGCTGGACATTGGACGCAAGTCTATCCGCGCCGGGTCCGCAAGACATCGACCTTGGGGGTTGTATCATGACGCCAGAGGAGCTCAAAAAATTGCGCGCGACGAACGCGCCTATCGATATGCCTGTCAGCTGCTGGGCGACGGCAAAGTCAAAAACCTGAAGGTGGAGGGTGAGCACAGCTTTTCCGCACAGGTGGAGGACGCGCCCTACACCTATGCGGTGACGGCGACCTTTACCGGCGGGGAGCTTTCCGCCTGCACCTGTACCTGCAAAACGCCCGTGGCGCACCGCCGCGTCTGCGCGCACGTCGGCGCGCTTTGTTTGGAGCTCTCGCGCGAAGGCCGCACGCAGGTGTTGCTGAGCAAGGCTCGCCGCGAAAACGCCGTGCAGGTTCTTTCCTGGTTTGAAACGCCTGCCGCGCGCGGGAGCCTTCGCTCAAACTTCTGTGCACGGTGGAAATTCCGGAGGAAAAGAGCGCCGCGGCAGGACTCCTTTCCCTGCGCGTAGGGCAGAAGAGAATGTATGTCGTGCAGGATCTGTCGACCTTCGTCAAATCCTATGCCGCCGGAGAAGAAATTCCCTTCGGCAAAGGGACTTTCGGTCGAGCCGCAGTGGCAGTGCTTCAATCCTGCACAGGAGCGGCTTCTGCGGTATCTACTGAATTGATCACCTCCCGCGAGATGGCGCTGGGCAAGCCCTGTGCTGCGGGAGAGGCAGTTCCGCTGACCAATGAGCAGCTGCGCCGCGTGTTCCAAATGCTGGCGCAGAGCATTTTCCAGCTCACCGTGGAAGGCGAAACGTCAACCGTGCGCGGCATTCAGTCGGTCAGCGTCCCGGCGATGTTTTCGCTGCGTTCGGCGGGCAAGGAGCTGGAATTGGAAGCGCGTCTGCCCCCGACTGCGTCAAGCTCACGCGCGAGGGACAATTTGTCTGGATGAACGGTCATGTGGTCGGACTTTCTGCAGCGCAGCAGCACGCGTTGATCCCGTTCTTCAGCCGCGACGGCGTCAAGCGCTGCCGCTTCACGCTTTCCGAGGGGGAGAACAGCTCGTCTCGAGGTTCTTCCGCTGCTGCGGGAGGTCGCACAGGTGAATCTGGACGATTCCGTTTCCTCGCGCATCGTCACCGAGCAGTTGACCACCACCGTCACCCTCGACACCGTAAGCGGCGATATTGTGGCGCGCATCTGCTTTGTCTATGGGCAGACGCGCATCGATCCTTTCTCGCCGCCCGCAGACCGCCAGGAAAAACGTGCTGCTGCTGCGCGATACGCAGGCAGAGCGCGCGGTGCTCGATCTGCTTGGCCGTCACGGCTTCAAAGTACGCCTATCCGAAGCCTACCTGACAGCAGCGACGCCATCTATAATTTTTCTTCAGGAAGGCGTGCCGCTGCTGCAATCGACAGCGGAGGTCTATTGTTCCGAAAGTCTGCTGCGGATGCGCCCGCGGCGCTCGCGTCCTCGCGGCAAGCTGCGGATGTCGCCGGGCGGAAATCTTTTGCAGTTCGAGCTCATGCTCGACGGTGTGGACCCGCAGGAATACGACGGCGTATTGCAGGCGCTGCGCGAAAAGAAGAAGTTCGTGCGCCTGACGGACGGCTCTTTCCTGTCGCTGCTGCCGGACGACGGCTGGTCGGAGCTGGCAGGCTATCTGGACGAGGTAGGCGAGATCAAGGGCGGCGTGGTAGACATGATGCGCTGCCGCGCGGTCTACCTCTCCCAGCTGATGGAGCCTCAAGCTGGACATCGAGCAGGACGCCTCCGTCACGGCGCTGGCCGAAGCGATCCGTCACCCGGACGAGGGCGAAGCGCCCATCAAGGGTCTGCGCCCCTATCAGCAGCGCGGTTTTGCCTGGCTCAAGACGCTGGCTCGGCTGGGCATGGGCGGCGTTCTGGCGGACGACATGGGTCTGGGCAAGACCATCCAGGTGCTGGCGCTGATTCAATGGGGATATGAGACGCAGGGCTGCATGCCGAGCCTTGTGGTCGCGCCGACCTCGCTGGTCTACAACTGGCAGGCGGACATTCAAGAAGTTCACGCCGCGCATGCGCACCGTGGTGCTTTCCGGCGGCAAGGACGATCGACGCAAGCAGGCAGAAGATATTGAAAAAGTGGACGTGCTCATCGCCTCTTATGCGCAGATTCGCCGCGACATCGAATGGCTGGAGCAGATCAGCTTCCGCTTCTGCATACTGGACGAGGCGCAGCAGATCAAAATGCCGCGTCGGTGGGGCGCGGCGCGGTCAAGCGCATTCAGGCCCAGTCCCGCTTCGCGCTGACCGGTACGCCGATGGAAAATCACCCCGGCGAACTCTGGTCGATCTTCGACTTTGTGCTGCCGGGATACCTGATGGATCAGGCGGACTTCATGCAGCGCTACGGCGATGGCGCGGACAGCGACCTGCTGGCGCGCAAGATCCGTCCCTTCCTGATGCGCCGACTCAAGCGCGAAGTGCTCTCCGAACTGCCGGAAAAAATCGAGCACCGCATCGTGGCGGAACTCACACCCGAGCAGAAAACCGTCTATCTGGCGACGCTGGCGCAGGTCAAAAAGCGAACTGGACGATACCGTGCGCAACGAAGGCTGGGACAAAGCGCATTTCCGGATGCTGGCAGCCATCACCCGTCTGCGCCAGATCTGCTGCCATCCGGCGCTGTTTCTGGAGGGTTACGAGGGCGGCAGCGGCAAGTTGAGCTGCTGATGGAACTGGTGGGCGAACAGGTGGAAAGCGGGCATCGCATCCTGATTTTCTCACAATCACTTCGATGCTGGGCATTATCCGCGACCACCTGAGCGAAAGCGGCATCGAATCGCTCTATCTGGACGGCAGCACGCCGCCGCAGGAGCGCATGGCGCTGACCGAAACCTTCAATAAAGGCAGCATCCCGGTGTTCCTGATCTCGCTGCGTGCAGGCGGTTACGGTCTGAACCTGACCGCTGCGGATACCGTCATTCATTATGACCCCTGGTGGAACCCTGCGGTAGAGGATCAGGCAACCGATCGCGCGCACCGCATCGGTCAGACCCGCGCCGTGCACGTCATCAAGCTCATCGCGCACGACACCATTGAGGAAAAGGTCTCTGAGCTGCAAACCCGCAAAAAGAGCTGATCGATCTGGTCGTCACGCCCGGCGAGGTGCTGCCCAGCGCCCTTTCCGCCAAGGATATCCGCGCGCTGTTCGATTAATCCCCATTTCTCTTCAAAGGAAGGAGCTTTTTACCATGGACATTTTGTTCAAGCAGGATGACTTCGTGTTCTCCTACCGTGTGGGCGGCGTTCTGATCCGCGATGGAAAAATCCTTCTCCAAAGGCCAAAGGATGACGATTACGCCATCATCGGCGGTCATGTTGCCGCGATGGAAACCACCGAAGAGACGCTGAAGCGGGAATACATGGAAGAACTGCACGCTTCCATCGAAGTCGGCCGCCTTCTGGCAATCGGTGAAATCTTTTTCCCATGGGGCAATAAGCCGTGCCACCAACTCTGCCTGTATTATCAGGTAGCGCTGACGGATGACAGCATCCCGCTGGACGGCGTATTCCATGGCTGGGATGATCTGGGCGGGGAACGAATCGATCTGGACTTCTGCTGGGTTCCGCTGGATGAGCTTGCGCAGGGCGCAGCGGTCTATCCGCAGGAGCTGATTCCGCATCTGCTGCACGATGACGGATCCGTATTTCATTTTGTTTCAAGGCAGGTTTGAACCATGATGCGCTATTCCGTGATTCTGTTTGATCTGGACGGTACGATTCTGAACACTTTGGATGATTTAGCGGCCAGCACCAACCGTGCGCTTGCAAAAAACGGTCTGCCGACGCGCAGTACAGAGGAAGTGCGCCGCTTTGTCGGCAACGGCATCCGGCTGCTGATCGAGCGCGCCGTGCCGTCAAACACGCCCCCTTACGCTGACCGACCGCGTGTTTGACGATTTCCGCGCGGACTACGCCGAGCACTGCGCCGACCGCACTCTTCCCTACGACGGCATACCGGAACTGCTTCGCGCGCTGCGAGCCCGGATGCGCGCACCGCGGTGATCTCCAACAAGGCCGATTCCGCCGTACAGGAGTTGATCGCGCACTATTTCCCCGGCCTGTTCGACGCCGTTGTGGGGAGCGCCCCTGGCGTGCGCCGCAAGCCTGCGCCCGACGCGGTGCTGGAAGTGCTGCGCACGCTTTCCGCTGCCCCTGCCGACGCAGTTACATCGGTGATTCCGAGGTTGATGTAGAAACGGCGCGCAACGCCGGCCTCCCCTGTATCGCGGTGGATTGGGGTTCCGCAGCCGCGAGATTTTGCTTCAGCATGGTGCGCAGACCATCGCCTCGTCGCCGGCGGAGCTGCTGGCTTTGCTGCAATAAACGAAAAGCACAAAACAAAAAAGGAGGGGAGACTCTTTGAAACAACGCACTCTTCTTCATGATGGTTGGATCGTTGCTGCGGTCTCCTTTTTGTGTACTCTGTTTATGGCCGCTTCCATTTATTCCCGTTATGGGTACTTTGAGCCTTCCACCTTCGGCTGGTTTGGATTCTGGCGGGAATAACAGGTTTTCTTGTGCTCGTCCTCTTCGTTCTAACCGCACTCCATCGCAGTTTTGATCAAAAGAGCTTCCTGTTGAAAACGGAAGCTCTTTTTTTGATTCAAAATTACTTGTCCTCTTCAGGCTTTTCCTCCACGGAAGCTTGGCTCGGTCGCAGGCGTTTCCTCGACAGGAAGTTCATCCTTGTTTTCGGGCTTTTCCTCGGTGGCAAGCTCGGTCAGGCGCAGGGAGCGGGAAATAAAGGCGTTCATGCGCTCCGCGGGCAGGGACTGCTGCGCCATTTCGGCCAAATCGGTCAGTTGCAGGCAGATGTCCTTAGCGGTGTCGTCCTGCGGACGGTTAGCCAGGTTCTGCACCAGCGGATGCTGTGAGTTGAGCACCAGCGTGCGCTCCAGCGGGAACTGCGGCATGCCGTCGCTACCCCACAGGCGCATGGCCTCCTGATAGCGGCGCATGTTCTCGTCCAACAGCAGCACGGCGGGCGTCTCCTCGTTCTTCAGCGGCTCGATGCGGATCTTGAGGTTGATGTCGTCCACCGCCCACTTGAACATCTCTTCCAGCTTCTTGGTCAGGTCCGGCGCTCGATGGCGGCATCGCTGTCGCGCAGCGCATCGGCAATATCCGCATCCACGCGGGTGAAGTGAACGCTTTTCGTTCTTGCTCTCGATCAACTGCATAAAGCCGATGTCAATGGGCGTACCCATCACCGACCTCGATGCCGCGTTCCTCGTAAAGGCCAACGGTGTTGGCCTGATTTGTTCTCGTCCTCGGCATAGAACACCTTGTTCTCATACGTCGTCCTTTGCCTTATCCAGGTATTCAGCCAGGGTCTCGTATTCGCCCTTGCTGGTCTTGTAGACGATCGCGTCCTTCATGCGGTCGTAGAACTTGTTGTCGCGCATGCAGCCATACTTTAATAAAAGGATGAATGTCCTTCCAGTAGGCTCTCGTACTGCTCGCGCCCGTTCTTGAACATGCCGGTCAGGCGATCGGCGACCTTGCGGGTGAT
>VOFG01003944.1_pt1 | contig 18770 bp, 22 predicted proteins | sample 5384171 | NCBI WGS metagenome assembly VOFG01 (sample SAMN12384726, study PRJNA508395) | human gut metagenome | isolation source: healthy gut F | host: Homo sapiens
GCGACAACGCCGAGCGGATCGGCTTTCCCCGAAGTTTTACGATTTACGAGCCGTCGGATGCAAGAACCTTCTGAAAACCATCGTCAAGGAGTTGAACCTGGACGATACCAAATACAAACCTGTGATGCTCGCCTCGCGCATCTCGCAGGCCAAGAACGCGCTGGTCACCCCGGGCGCCTATCTGGCTAATTCGGCGCACGCCACCGAAGACCGGCGGGCGCAGATTCCCGAGTTCGGCAACATCTACAACCTCTACTGCCAGCGCTGCAAGCGGAACGGGGCGATGGATTTCGACGACCTGCTGTTGCAGACCAACATCCTGCTGCGGGACTGTCCCGACGTGACGGAGCACTATCAGGAGCAGTTCAAATACATCCTGGTCGATGAGTATCAGGATACCAACTACGCCCAGTACATCATCGTCCGCCGCCTGTCGCAGCATCACGGCAAGGTCTGCGTCGTGGGCGACGACGCACAGTCGATCTACTCGTTCCGCGGCGCCAAGATCGAAAACATCCTCTCCTTCCAGCGCGACTATCCCGAAGCGAAAGTCTTCAAGCTGGAACAGAACTACCGTTCGACGCGCACGATCGTCGAGGCGGCCAACTCGGTGATCGTCCACAATTCGCGCCGCATGGAAAAGAGGTGCTTCTCGGAGGGCGACGAGGGCGAGAAGATCCGCGTGCTGAAAGCCTACACCGACCGCGAGGAGGCCGAGCTGGTCGTACAGGATCTGCGCGACAAGGTGCGCGCCACGGGCGATGCGTGGAACGAAGCGGCGATCCTCTACCGCACCAACAACCAGTCGCAGGCCCTCGAAGAGTCGCTGCGCCGCAAGGAATACCCTATCGTATTTACAAAGGGCAATTCGTTCTACGACCGCAAGGAGATCAAGGATATGCTGGCCTATATCCGGCTGGTTATCAACCCGCGCGACGACGAGGCCTTCCGGCGCATCGTCAACTACCCTGCGCGCGGCATCGGCGATACGACCGTAGAGCGGATCGCTTTGCTGGCGGCCCAAGCCCGTAATCTGTCGATGTGGGAAGCGGTCGACGCGCTGACGGCCGAGCCGGTGAGCGATCCCGTGCAGAAGCACGATCGTGCGCAAAGTGGCCGAGTTCGTGGCCCTCGTCCGGGGGCTGTCGTTGGCCCGGGCCGAAAAGGGGCTGTACGACCTGGGACTCGAAATTGCGACCCGTTCGGGTATCATCGGCGCTTACCGGGCCGAGAACACCCCTGAGGCGACCAGGCGCTCGACAACATCGAGGAGCTGCTCAACTCGATGCAGCTCTTCAAGGAGCAGCGCGACGCCGAGATCCAGGCCGGGGGAACGTCAGCAAGAGGAGCGGGCTACGATCGAGGAGTGGTTGCAGGGGGTGATGCTGATGACCGATATGGACAAGGATGATCCCCAGGACCGCAACAAGGTGACGCTCATGACCGTCCATTCGGCCAAGGGGTTGGAGTTCAAATACGTCTACATCGTCGGGATGGGAGAACCTCTTCCGTCGCAGCGGGCCGCCGAGTCGCCCGAGGGTTTCGAGGAGGAGCGGCGGCTCTTTTACGTGGCGCTGACCCGGGCCAAGGAGTTGGCTACGCTCTCCTATGCCGAGATGCGGTTCAAGTGGGGCAACATGGAGTTTTCGCGTCCGAGCTGTTTCCTGCGCGAGATCGACAGCCGTTACCTGGAAACGGATGCGATGCAGGAGAAGAGCGGGAACCCGTCCGCCGCTCGGCCGGGCGGGGGAGAACTCCTCGGCGCTCGACGGCTGCGCCGCCGTTTCGACTACCGCTACCAGCAGAAGCCTGCGGCGGGTGGTTCGCAGGCCGGGGCGCGTTTCGGCGGAGGTTCGTCCGCCGGGGTAAAATCGGAGGCGCAGCGTCCCGTTGTTGTCCAGCCGACCCGTTCGACGGCCGGGATGCGCAGCGTGGGTGTCCGTCAGGGCGAGTCGTCGCTGGTCGAGGGAGCTGCGCCCGTATCGTGCGGCGATTATGCGGTCGGCGACCGGGTGTCGCACCTGAAGTTCGGCGCGGGGTCATCCGCCGCATCGAAACCCTGGCGTCGGATCACAAGCTGGTGGTCGAATTTTCCGGATACGGGGAGAAAACCCTGCTGGCCAAATTCGCCAAACTGACCAAATTATAGGAAATCCGCCGGAAGGATTCCGGCTAAAACAGGAAGACAATGACTTTGAAGGAGCGTTATGCGGGGGGTGATCGCGTGGTTCGAGGGAGCACATGCCCGTCGCCGAGCGAGCTTGCGTACGGCTCGCCGTATGAGTTGCTGGTGGCCGTCATTCTTTCGGCGCAGTGTACCGACAAGCGGGTCAACATGACTACGCCGGCCCTGTTCGAGGCTTTCCTTTACACCGCAGGCTATGGCTGCCGCGACTCCCGAGCAGATCTATCCCTACATCAAAAGCATCTCCTATCCCAACAACAAGGCCAGGAACCTGGCCGCCATGGCGCGGATGCTCTGCACGGAGTTCGGCGGCGAAGTACCGAGCGATCTGAAGGAGCTGCAACGTCTGCCCGGCGTGGGGCGCAAGACGGCCAACGTCGTGGGGGCGGTCATCTGGGGCAAGGAGGTGATGCCCGTCGATACCCACGTATTTCGGGTTTCGAACCGTATCGGACTCACGAACCGGTCGAAAACGCCCCTGCAGACCGAGCTGACCCTCGAAAAATACATCCCTTCCACCTGCTGCCGACGGCTCACCACTGGCTGATTCTGCACGGACGCTATGTCTGCACGGCCCGGGCGCCGAAATGCGCCGAGTGCGGGGTTTTCGACCTGGTGCCGCAAATATGCCGAAGACAATAAACGATCTAAAACCGAATGATTATGAAGAGATTTTGCCATGCGATTCTCGCTTGCGGAGTGTTTGCCGCAGTAGTTGCGGCCGTCTCGTGTACCAAGGATGCGACCGGCGGCGGAGGCGGCGGTTACAACGGGGAGCCGGAGGTGAATCACGATATGGACGGGATCCTGCGGCGCAACTACTTGTGGAACGAGGAGTATGCGACACTTTCGCCCGATTTCGGCCTGCCTTACGACGAGTTTCTCGACGGCGTGCTTATGCGTATGAGAACCAACGACCTGGACAAGAAGTTCCGTAACGGGAGATGGCAGCTCTATTCCAACATCCAGCGCCTCTCTCCGGTGAGCCGGACGGCCTTGTCTGCGGATATCGACAGTCAGTTCCCGAAGGAGCCCGTTTACGGGTTCGGCATCGTTTCCTGGCGATTATCTCATATACCGAGGCAGGTGCGGAAACGGGGCAGTACGGTTTTGCCGTTATGGCCGTGTACCCCGACTCTCCGATGGCGAGGGCGGGTCTCGGGCGCGGAACGATCATCAACCAGGTCGATGGACAGTGGATCACTGCCGGGAACTTGAATACGGTCTATTCCAAACTGCTCGCACCGAACGGCGCCGCGACGCTCTCCGTGGCGGATAATCAGGGCGGTTTCGGCGTGTCGGAGCATAAGCTGACGGCGGAGTTGATATACGAAAATCCGGTGCTGTACCGCGACGTGCTCGAATACGGGGAGCACAAGATCGGCTACTTGGTGTACGCCAGTTTCGATGCGGCTTTCGACGGCGAATTGCTGGATGCGCTACAAGCGTTCAAGGATGCGGGCATCAACGACCTGATCCTCGACCTGCGCCTGAACGGTGGAGGATATGTGATGTCTTCCCGGATGCTCGCCTCCTGCATCGCCGGTGCCCGGTGCGAAGGGCAGGTGTTCCAGTATTACCGTTATAACGATGCGCGAATGGCCAATACCCTGAAATGACGGCGGCGGAGACCGGGCAGGCTTACGACGAGTCGAAAGGGCGTTTTTACGAGGAGTTCATCTACGGCGATTACCGGGGAGCCGACCTGCGCGGATATGCGCTGAATCTTCCGCGGCTGTATGTCATCGTCTCTTCCGGCACGGCTTCGGCGAGCGAAGCCGTTGTCAACGGCTTGCGGGGAATCGGGCTCGAAGTGGTGCTGGTCGGGCAGAAGACCAACGGCAAAAAATGTGGGGATGGAGGGTGTCTGTCTGGAGGACGGAGCGTACGAATACCTCTTCATGCCGGTTTCTTTCAGGGATATAACGCCCGGCTCGAAACGGTGGACCCGGAACGGTCTTGCGCCGGATGCCTTGAAGGCTGATTGGAACAACGGATACGAGGAGTTCGGCAGTTTGGACGACCCTGTCTCGAAAGTATGCGGTGACGAGCATCACCGGGCAATCCGTCCGCTCTTCCGAGTCCGCAGCGCAGAGGAGACCGGGCGTGCGGTTGGTCGAAGGCCTCTCTTTGCCCGGAAATATCCTGCCGGCCGGAGGGTATGATCCTGCTGCCGCCGGACGCTGGCCGGAAAGATTGAACGTCCGTTCTGCGGTCGGTTCCGGGACGGAGAGATCCTCCGAAACGGGTGCGGATTTGATATTTTAGGGATAAAATCGTATCTTTGCATCAATGATGGTTTCTCAAGAAGATATAGAACGGCTGCGCGAATTGCTTGCCCGGCCTGTACAGAATATCGTACTCCTGGCACACACGAATCCCGACGGGGATGCCGTGGGTTCTTTGCTGGCGTGGCGCGAGGCTTTGGTGGAAATGGGGCATCGCGTCACCTGCATCGTGCCAACAAATACCCTATTTTTGGATTGGATGACGGGTGTCGAGAACCTGGTTCTTTTCAAGACGGACGAAGCGGGAGTCGCCCGCCGTGCGGTGGAAGAGCGGAGTCGGACCTGATTTTTTCCTGGACTTCAACGCCGTATCCCGTCTGGAGGGGTTGAGCGAGGTGGTCGAATCAATACGACGGCCAGGCGAATCTGATCGACCACCATCTGTCGCCGGGACCCGGTTTCGATCTGATGTTTTCCTGTACCGGTTCGTCGAGCACCTCTTTCCTGATCTATCGGATCCTCGAAAGATGCTGGGCACGCAGGCGATTACGCGGAGTATGGCCGAGTCGTTGTACGTGGGTATGATGACCGATACGGGGAACTTCTCGTTTTCGTTCCTTACGCCGGAGTTGTACCGGGCCGTCGCCGGTGCTGGTCGAAACGGGCATCGACATTCCCACGATCCACAACAATGTCTATAACGCCTTCACCGAGGGCCGTGCCCGGCTGTTCTGGCTATGCGATCAACCGCAAGATGGAGGTGATCCACGACGGTGCGGTCGCCTATATGTCGCTTTGGAGAGCGAGATGCGCCGGTTTCAGTTCCAGCCCGGCGACAGCGAGGGGTTCGTGAATTATCCCCTGACGATCAAGTCGATGAAGCTGTCGGCGATTTTCATTGCCACGCATAAAGTTCATTCGGGTGTCGCTTCGTTCGCGGGGCGGGGTGGACGTGGATCTTTTTCGCCCGCAAGTATTTCAACGGCGGCGGCCACCGCAATGCGGCCGGAGGCAAGTCTTTCATGACGATGCGGGAAACCATCGAGCATTTCAAACGATCCGTAGCCGAGTTCGCCGCCCAGGGCGGTTTTGGATTAGGTCGCTATGGACGATTTCCGCTTGCGGGTTTTCATTACGGCGGCCAAAACCCTCAATTTCACCAAATGCGCCGAGCAGCTTTACATTTCGCAGCCCGCTGTGAGCAAGCATATCGGCGAACTCGAATCCCGCTATAAGGTACAGCTTTTCGAGCGCAGCGGCAGCCGTCTGGCGCTGACCGAAGCCGGGCGTGTCATGCTGGAGCATGCCGAACGCATTGCCGACGGCTACCGCCGTCTGCAGTACGAGATGGATCTTTTCACCGACCGGCTGGGCGGCGAACTGAAGGTGGGAGCCAGTACGACCATCGCCCAGTATAAGTTCTGCCGCAGGTGCTGGCCCGTTTTACGGCCCGGTTTCCCGAGGTGAAGGTTTCGCTCGTGTCGGGCAACAGCGAGCAGGTCGAGGCGGCCCTCGCACGTCACGATACCGATTTGGGGCTGGTCGAAAGCAGCGCCCGGCATCCGGGGTTCCATTACGAACCGTTTATTCCCGACGAACTGGTGCTGATCGCTTTCTACGAAAGGTAGGTACGGCCGTTGCGACTAGGTTACGCTCGCGGAGTTGCAGACGGTGCCCCTGGTGTTGCGCGAAAAGTGGTTCGGGAACCCTCGAAGTGATTTTCGAAATACCTCGCGGCGGCGGATGTACGACTCGCTTCGTTGCGTGTAGTGATGCAACTGGGCAGTACCGAGAGCATCAAGAGTTTCGTGCGCAACAGCGACGCCATGGCCATCGTGGTGGCGTCCGATCGTCGATGAGCTGCGCAGCGGCGAACTCCGCATCATCGACATCGAGGGCTGTACGATCCGGCGGGAGTTTTTCGTTCTGCTGGCCCGGGAAGGACGCAGCGATGCCTGGCCGCATCGTTTCGTGGAGTTCGCCCGCCATACGGCCTGATCCTTCGCGGCGCTTCTGCGATATTTTGCAGGCCGTTTTCGGCTGTGGGATCGCCGCCGGATCCGTTCGGTACTCGAGAATGCGGTGGCCTGTCATCGAAACCATTGGTCGTTTATCCGTGGTCTGTGTCTGTAATGTTGCTCCGCCGGATTCGGAACACTGCATCTCCGAGGAGGTATGCTAAAGTATGTTTTATCTATGGAAACTGATTTGAAATTCTTTCCGATTACTGGAGGCGTGGGCTCCGGAATATGTCTATATCGAGCATTTGGCCATTTCGCCCGACCTGCGCGGTGCCAGCATATGGGCAGCCGGGTATTGGAGGCTTTTTGCCGGAAGGCCGGACGCATCGTGCTGAAATCGATCCGCCGGAGACGGAAATCGCCGTTCGCCGCCTTCGATTTTACGAGCGGCTGGGGTTCGTGCGCAACGATTATCATTATGTACATCCGTCGTTCCAGCGTCCCTGCGAACCGCACCAGTTGGTGCTGATGAGCTATCCGAAGGCTATGACCGACGAGGAATGTCGCAGTTTCGAACGCTTCGTCCGCGATCCGGTCCTTCGTTACTCCTGTCATGGAAAAAGGAATAGATACCTTTAGAATATAATCAGGTATAATAAGAACAGCCCGAAGACCGAAAGTCTTCGGGCTGTTTATTGCGACCGGATGCTGCCTATAGGAGCAAGATCACGGCGAGCGATGCGACCGAGATGACGGCCCAGAGGATGATGCCCAGCACCAGCGGCTTGAGGCCTACCTTGCGGATCACCTCTATGGAGAGCCCTCCGCCGATCAGGAACAGCGTGGCCGAAAGTCCGCAGCGTGCGGCGACCGAAATGCCGTGCGTGAAGCTGGGTCGGCAGGTTGCAGTAGGTGTTTACGAGCATGGCAACGACGAACCAGAAGATGAACCAGGGGATCTGGATCTTCTTTGCCTTTCTGACGGAAGATCAGGGCCGACACCAGCGACAGGGGGATGATCCACAGGGCGCGGGTGAGTTTGACGGTCGTGGCTACCTTGAGCGCCTCCTCGCCGTAGGCGGCACCGGCGCCGCCGACCGAACTGGTGTCGTGGATGGCGATCGCGGCCCAGGTTCCGAACTGGGTCTGCCCCATGCCGAGCCAATGCCCGATGACGGGGAATACGAAGAGGGCGACGGCGTTGAGGATGAAGATCGTGGCCAGTGACAGCGAAGTTTGGTTCTCGTCGGCATCGATAACGGTGCGACCGCCGCGATGGCGCTGCCGCCGCAGATCGCCGTGCCCGACGAGATCAGGTAGCTGTTTTTGCGGTCGATGCGCAGCAGGCGTCCCAGCACTACGCCGACGATCATTACCGTGACTACCGAAACCACCGTGAAGGTCATGCCTTCGCGCCCGGCGGCCAGCGATTCGTGGAAGTTCATGCCGAATCCCAGTCCGACGACGCAGTATTGCAGCAATTTTTTCGAAGCCTTCTTGCTCCAGACCGGAAACGGATTGCCGAGGGTCAGGGCGAAGAGAATGCCCGCGAAGAGCGTGACGACGGGCGAACAGAAGAGCGAACCTATGAGCAGTCCGGCAAAAGGATTTGGCGCCAGTTGAGCTTTGCGGATTGCATGGATTTCGTGAGTTGCAGCGGTTTCATACGGTGCTAATAACTTTTTGTAAACGATGCTGCAAATATACAGGCTTTATCCCCTTGAAACAACGGGGAAAAAGTTATGTCGTATAACTAAAAGTTATTGTTGCTGTCGCTGCGATGACGGATCCGCTCCCGTTACCGGTAATTTCGGATCAGGTCGCGGAAATAGGCGATCATTCGTCCGTAGTTCTCGAGCGAGATCGATTCGTTTTCGTTGTGGATCGTACCCTGTTCCTGTTCGGTAAGGAGGACCGGCATGAAACGATATACGTTCGGACTCACCGCCTCGTATTTGTAGGCGTCCGTGCCGCCGAGCGTCAGGTAGGGCGTTACGATCGTACCCGGTAGAGTCCGGCGAGCGAGGTGCGGATCATTTCGAAGGCGTGGACATCGTCCGGGGAGATTTGCGACGGTTCGCGGGTCGAGAGTTCCTCGATCCGGACGTCGTATCCGTTGCAGATATTTTCGACATGCCGCTTCACCTGGGCCGTCGTGTTGCCCGGCAGCAGGCGGAAATTGACCGTGACTTCGGCTTCCGAAGCCAGTACGTTGGCCGCGTCGCTGCCCCGGGCCATGGTGATGGCGGTGGTGGTGCGTACCAGGGCATGGTGGCCGGGTTGCTTTCGAACGAGCGGAGCAGCGGACTCTCCAGCAGCCAGCGGTTAGCGATCGCGGTGCGCTGGGCGACTCCCCATCGAGCCGCCGATCCGATCGAGGAAAGCTATGACCGGAGCTGTCAGGAAGGCGGGCATTCGTTCTTGGTTGAGCATCTCGATGATCTCGGCCGCCAGTACGAGCGATCCCTTCTCCGGCGGCATCGAGGAGTGACCTCCGGTGCCCCGGACCGTGATTCGGATCGTGCTGAATCCCTTTTTCGGCCGTTCCTACGAGGGCAGCCGTACGTTGGATTCCTCCCAGCCCGGGGCGATGATGATGCCGCCTTCGTCATAGACGGCGTCGAAAGCAATGCCCTGTTCTTCGAAATAGCGGGCGATCTTCAGGGCGCCCTGCGTGCCGCCGGTTTCCTCGTCGAATCCGAGGGCGATCCACACGTCCGCCCGGGCGGAATTCCTCCGCAAGCAGCGAGTCGGTCGCTTCGAGGATCGAGAACAGCATGCCTTTCATGTCGAGCGTGCCGCGCCTGTAGATCCGTCCGTCGGCTACGGCGCCGAGAAGGGAGGTAGTCCCAGCCCGGAAGGGGTGCATCGGGGAGCCGACGGGTCGTAATTGAGTACGGGAACCACGTCGTAGTGGGAACAGAGCAGGATCGGAGGCAGGGCCGGGTTCTTGCCGGGCCAGCGGAATACCAGCCCGTATTCGTTGATCGTCAGGGTATCCAACCGACTGTAAATCGCGGGATATGCCTGCGGCAGATAGGCTTTGAAGGCTTGGAACGGATTGTCGTCCGTCCGGTCGATCGCATCGCTTAAGGTCGGAATCCGATTCCGCCGGCCAATCGTTCGACGGCCTGGGCGGACGGTTCGACGCTCCGGGGAGGCCCGTCCGGACCGGTGGTGCGGATGAAGGGGATAGGTCGCGGTGCGGACTATCACTACGGTGCAGAGTACGAGGAGCGACACGGCGGCGATGCCCGTCAGGAGCCAGATTATTTTCTTTTCTTTTTTCATGGAAGCGGTATAATAGGTAGGTCCGATCGTCCGGTTTACGTGCAATTAATCTGCCATACGGAAATTTTTTCGAATTTATTTTCGCCCTTACAGGGCCTTCCGGAGGCGTTTTTTCGGGGGGATTTTGTCGGGAAAAGCGGTTGGGAAAGCGAAATTTTTTCCATATCCTTATATCGTTGAGCTTCGGTGGAGAAGTTCTGGCCGGAATGCTATTGGGTTGCGGCGAGTTTGTAAGAGTCTTTTGGGCGGGATCGGAATCAACTTATTAAATTAAATAAAATAAATTCGATTATGAAAGTACGTGTCTATTTATCAGTAGGAGCCTTGCTCCTGTTCTGGCTCCGCTGGGCTGTTCCGACAAGGCAGAAAGTCCGGCACCGGAAACTCCGCCGGAAGAACAGCCCACGCCGGAGCCGGAACCAGAAAAGCCGGAGTTCATGGATGCGAATATGTCGATGGAAGAATTGATGAAAAACAGAAGATCCAGACCGTAATTATCGTTTAGTTAGTTATAGAGAGACACGTGTGCTATGTATTCTTTCTTCGACCCTATGACCGAATTGCAACGCGGTACGCCGCGCGACCACCATTGCAGTGGGTATCCGAAAGGTGGACGGAAACAGCGTTTGCTGGACTTATCGTATCACCAACGGAGACCACGACGAAGCCGTGCGTCAGATACTCGAACGCTGGGCCGAAAAAAAGACGAGGAAGAATAACCGGATTACGATCAGGAAAAGGATGTTTTCCTCTAAATGTCGTTGCGAGACAGATCGAATCCGACGGTCGCTTATTCGCGGCCTGCGGCTACGTTTATAATTCTGCACTTTCCCTGCGTTCTCTTCTCGGAGGGGACTTGGGGTGCATAGCGTCCCAAGCGGTCATGAAGTATGCAATCACGATCAGGAAAAATAAAACCGGTTTAGAAATTATTCTAAACCGGTTTGTTGTGCCCAGGACGAGACTCGAACTCACACGGGCTAATGCCCACCACCCCCTCAAAGTGGCGTGTCTACCAATTCCACCACCTGGGCCTCGATTCCCGCCGCAGCGGGTTTTCAGGGTGCAAATAATCGTCGAACGCCACGTGCGGTCGAAATTGATGCCGATGAGTTCGCCCCCGGCGTTCAGCACCGGTGATCCCGAATTGCCGCCCGTGGTGTGGTTCGTCGCCAGGAAGCAGACCGGCACGGTCCTGCGGCCGTCGATCACCGGATGCCCCAGCGGCCGTAGTTCTTCGAAGCGTAGAGGCGCGCAGCGACTGCGGAATGTCGTAGTCGTAAATTTCGGGATTGTCCTTGGCGATGATGCCGTCGAGCGTCGTCTGCGGTTTGTGGTATTCGCCGTCGGCGTACTCGTATCCGGCCACGGAGCCGTAGGCCACGCGGAGCGTCAGGTTGGCGTCGGGATAGAAGGCCCGCTCGCGGTCCCATTCGCGCAGACCCTTTTATATAAGTAGTATAAAGTTCGTTGAGGATTTTGCTGTTGAGGTTGCGCAGCGACTTGGTTCCCAGCATCCACGAGATGTGGTCGAGCATACGTTTGGTCTCTTCGCGCAGTCTGACTGCGGGTTGCATGGCCACGCTGTCGGAGCCTTCCCATACGGCCTCGAAAAGGGCGTCGGCGTAGGCTTCCGGCGATTTGTAACGGGCCATGCCTTCGGCGTAGGAGGGCGTGCGGTAAACCTTCGGGCAACGGCCGTATTCGCGGAACGCATGGCGCCAGAGCGCCTGCTCGGCGAACTTGCGCCGGGCGAAGCACTCTTCGGCCCGTTCTTCGGGGGTGTAGGCTGCCGGCAGCGTCGAGAGCGTTTCGCGCGTGATTTCGTAAGCGAAATAGGCGTCCATGATCCGGTCGTACTCGGCGCGCAGGCCCATCACTACGCCGGCGTATTCGGGACGTCCCACGGACCACAGTCCGAACTGCGTCTCGTAATCGAATTTCGCTGCGACGGTTCCGCGGCGGTCGATGCCCAGCGCTTCGCCCTGCCATTTTTTCCAGGCGTTGGCGATCGAGGCGTGCTTGGCGGCGTAGTGGATGCGCAGCGCGGGGTCGGACTCCTGCGCTTTGGTGATGATGTCGAGACGGCCCGTGCGGACGGCGATCTTGGCCGGGTCGGAACGCTCGGCGATGTAGGCCACGGCGTCGGAGAGGATGTACTCCTGCGTGTTGCCCGGGAAACCGTAGATCATCGTGAAATCGCCCTCTTTAACCCCTTTCGTGGATATGCTGAAGTGTTTTTTCGGACGGTAGGGGACGTTCTGGGGCGAGTAGGCCGCCGGACGGTTGTCCTTCGAAGCGTAGACGCGGAACATCGAGAAATCGCCCGTATGGCGGGGCCAGATCCAGTTGTCGGTGTCGCCGCCGAACTTGCCGATCGACGAGGGCGGCGCGGCCACCAGGCGCACGTCGTCGAACTGCTCGTAGACGAACAGGAACTGCTGGTTGCCGTAGTACATCTGTTCGACCGAGGCTTTGTAGCCCGTGCCTTCGGCCTTGGCCTTTTCGACGATCTGCGCGGCCGTCTCGCCCGCGGCGATCCGGTCGGTCACCTCCTCCATGCGGACGAGGAAGCGGACCCAGAGTTTTTCGTTGGGCAGCTCCTCGGCCCGCGACATGGCCCAGAAACCGTTGGTCAGGTAGTCGTGCTCGACGGTCGAATGTTTCTGGATGGCGTCGTAGCCGCAGTGGTGGTTGGTGAGCAGTAGGCCTTCGGGCGAAATGAGTTCGCCCGTACAGCCGCCGTTGAAGAGTACGACGGCGTCTTTCATCGAGGCCTTGTTGATCGAGTAGATGTCCTCGGCCGTGAGGCGGAAGCCTTTTGCACGCATGTCGTCGATGCGTTCGGAGATCAGGCTCGGGAGCCACATGCCCTCGTCGGCCAGCGCAGGCAGGAGGGCAAGGGCGGCGAGCAGGGTCAGCAGGGTGCGTTTCATGGATTCAAAAATTTATCTAATTCGGTGTATACTTTCTGGACGGGAAGCCCCATGACGTTGTAGAACGAGCCTTCGATGCGCTCGATGGCGGCGTAGCCGATCCACTCCTGAATGCCGTATGCCCCGGCCTTGTCGAAGGGTTGGAAGGTGTCGACATAGTAGGCGATCTCCTCGTCGGTGAGCGTGCGGAACCAGACATAGGTCAGCGAAGTGAAGTGGGTCATCCGCGCGGCGGAGCGCAGGGTGACGCCGGTTGTGACCAGATGATGCGCGCCCGACAGGATTTTCAGCATGCGGCGGGCGTCGTCGCGGTCGCGGGGTTTGCCCGAGAATCTCCCCTCCGTGCCATGTCGTACCTTCGGCCGTCATCCGGAATTCGCCGCCGGACAGCACGACGGTGTCGGCCGTGAGCAGGATGTCGTTTTCGAGCAACGGAACCGGATAGGCTTCGCTTTTGAGCGTCGAGAGGTACTCCGAAACGCCGATAAGCGGAAGGTCGTCGGGATAGGTCTCCTCGCAGTCGAATTTTTCGGCCAGCTCGTAGGGCAACCCGCAGCCGGTCATCAGCTCCCGTCGCCGTGGCGACTGCGACGCCAGCAGCAGGCGGTAGGGTTTGAGTTTGTCGTTGAGCAGCATGTATAAAGGTGAAAGTTAAAGGTTAAAGGTGAAAAGTTTTACGGAGCGGTTCTGCATTTTTTTCGATTTCGGAACAATCGTTTTTCAAGGTTCATCTGATGTCGAAATTTAACAGTTCGCGTCCTTCGAGCGCAGCGCGCAGTGTGTCGCCGGGGCGGACGGGGCCCACGCCGGCTGGCGTTCCCGTGTAGAGCAGGTCGCCCATGCGCAGGGTCATGTATCGCGACACCGTGGCGATGATCCGGTCGACCGTGAAGAGCATCTCCGCCGTGTCGCCTCTCTGGCGGCGCTCCCCGTTCACGTCGAGCGTGAAGTGCAGCCGCTGCACGTCGCCGCCCAGCTCCTGCAAGGAGACGAATTCCGGCGAGATTGCCGCCGAGCGGTCGAAAGCCTTGCAGCTCTCCCACGGAAGCCCCTCGGCGATGGCCCGCCGCTGGAGGTCGCGGGCCGTGAAGTCGATGCCCAGTCCCACCTCGTCGTAATAGCGGTGGGCGAAACGCTCGGCGATGGCCTTGCCCACGCGGTTGATCCGCACCACCAGTTCGCATTCGTAGTGCACCTCCTGCGAGAACGACGGGATGTAAAACGGGTCGTTGTTGCGCAGCAGCGCCGTGTCGGGCTTGAGGAAGAACATCGGTTCCTCGGGGAGTTTCCCGCTGTCGTTGAGCTGTTCGTGCAACTCGGCGGCATGTTCGGCGTAGTTGCGGCCTATGCAGATGATTTTCATGCTCTCTCCTTATTTATTGTGGTCGTAGCGCTGTGCCCGGACCACCATCCAGATCACGTAAACCGGCAGGTAGACAGCGAGGATTATGGAAAAAGCCTCCTGTTGGCCGGTCAGTTCGAGTATTGTTGTAAATAAAATCAATAAACCTCCGATTATCACCAGGTGTCGTCGCATGAACGACGAAAGACCGTCGATGTCGACGTTTTTGCGTTTCTCCTTCGGCAGGGTGTTGTAACCCGAGATCAGCATCGGGAACCGTTTGACCAGCAGGCCGCATACGATTACAAATGCTCCGGCGAGCAGAGGAGCGAGCGGGTCGTTCATCGGAAGCTATTTTATTTTCTGTGCGTGTAGTTCTGCGACCATCCGTGCCGCAAACCGTTCGCTGGCTCCCGGGCCTCCGATGATCGTTTTCAGTTCGCCGAAGTCGGCGAGCATCTTTCCGCGCTTGCTGCCGCCGTGCAGGATCGCCCGCAGCTCGCGTTCGGCGCGGTCGACCGAGAAATCCGACTGGATGATCTCGGCGACGGCCTCGCGCCCCAGGTTCAGGTTCACGAGCGACACCCAGGGGACCTTCAGCACGTAGGGCCGCAGCCAGACCTGCCACCACACCGTGCGGTAGACCACCACTTCGGGAATGCCCAGCAGGGCCGTTTCGAGCGTCGCCGTGCCCGACGTCACCACGGCCGCCTCGGCCGCCGCAAGCGTCTCGTAGGTCTGGTCGCAGACGTAGCGGATGCCGCTTCCGGCTGTGTATTGTTCGTAAAGCGCCCGGTCGAGCCATGCGACGCCCGCCACCACGAACTGGCGCTCGGGGAATTTTCGCGACAGCGCGGCCATCAGCGGCAGGTTGTCGCGGATCTCGTTCCGGCGGCTGCCGGCCAGCAGGGCGACGATCGGGCGTTGGTCGAGGGAGTTGCGGCGGCGGAACTCCTCGGGCGTCGGGAGCGTCGTCCGCCGGGCCTCGATGGCGTCGACGAGCGGGTTGCCCTCGAAAACGGGCGTGATGCCGTGTTTCGGGAAATAGGTCCGCTCGAAGGGGAAGATGATGAAGAGCCGGTCGACGTATCTGCGGATCGCCTTCACCCGCCATTCGCGCCACGCCCAGACCTTCGGGGCGATGTAATAGAAGGTGCGGATGCCGTGCTCTTTGGCCCAGCGGGCCATCTTCATGTTGAATCCCGGATAGTCCACCAGAATCAGCACGTCGGGGGCGAACTCCGCCACGTCGGCCTGACACTCCCGCATCTGCCGCCGGATGGTCCCGAGGTTCTTCAGCACCTGCACGATGCCGAAGAACGAGGTCTCCCGGTAGTGTTTGCGCTGGTTCTCCGCGCCGCCCGCCGCGGCCATGCAGTCCCCGCCCCAGAAGCGGAATTCCGCCCCGGGATCGGCTTTTTGCAGCCCTCGGATCAGGTTTGCGCCGTGCAGGTCGCCCGAAGGCTCCCCGGCGATGAGGTAGTATTTCATCTTTTCGATTTTATAGGGCGCCTTTTGCCCTGCCTCGTCCTTCGCAAAAGGGAAATACACTGGTATGTCCCTTCTGCGTCGGCCTTCGTTATGTCAAAATCCGCTCCTCTAAAATCAAAAAGTGCGGGAGCGTAAGGGGGCTGCTATTCGTTGAGCAGGTCGGGGCGCAGGCGCTTGGTGCGCTCGTAGGCCTCGTTGTCCTGCCATTTGGCGATCTCGGCGAAGTTGCCCGACAGCAGCACGTCGGGGACCCGCCAGCCGCGGAATTCGGCCGGCCGCGTGTAGACGGGCGGCGCCAGCAGGTTGTCCTGGAAGCAGTCCGTGAGCGCCGACGACTCGTCGCCGATGGCCCCGGGGATGATCCGCACGACCGAGTCGGCGATGATGCAGGCAGCCAGTTCGCCGCCCGTGAGCACGTAGTCGCCGATCGAGATCTCGCGCGTAATGAGGTGTTCGCGGATGCGGTGGTCGATCCCCTTGTAGTGGCCGCACAGAATGATGATGTTTTCGAGCGTCGATAGGCGGTTGGCCTCGTGCTGGTCGTAGCGCACGCCGTCGGGCGAGGTGTAGATGATCTCGTCGTAGCGCCGTTCCGACTGGAGCTTCTCGACCAGTTCGAACACCGGTTCGCACTTCATGACCATGCCCGCTTCGCCGCCGAAGGGGTAGTCGTCGGTGGTCTTGCGTTTGTCGTGGGCGTAGTCGTGGAGATTGTGGACGACGATCTCCACCAACCCCTTCTCCTGCGCCCGTTTGAGAATCGACTCGTTAAGCGGCGAGGCCAGGAGTTCGGGAACCGAGGTGATGATGTCAATGCGCATGGCGATTCATAATTCAAAAAGTAATCAAGTTGTTATTCTGCTCTGATTCTGGTTCCCGACCGCCGTATTCGTCGTCTTCGACGCCGTTTGCAAGTCTGACCCCATCCCAAACCCTTCCCTCGGGGAAGGGCTTGGTGCCGCTGTGCGGCAAAATCGGAGCTTCCGACCCTCGGAGCAAAATATAATTACCATTCATAGTCAGTTTCCGGGGCGGAAGATGATGTCTTTCGACGAGTCGTCCGTCAGCGGGATCTCCCGTCCGCGGTCGAGCGTGTAACCCGTGTAGCCCAGTCCGGTGAAGAGCGCGACGATCTGCGGGCGGTTTTCGCCGCCCGTTTCGATCAGCACCGTGGGGCGGTGACGCTCCAGCAGGGGGCGCATTTCCCGCATCACGATGACCTCGTAACCCTCGATGTCGCATTTGATGAAATCGAGACGCTCCAGTTTGCCGAACAGCTCGCTGCCGCGGCGCATCTGGGCCGTGAATTCCACGTCGGCCTTGCCGCCGGCGTCGTTGACGAAATTCTGCCCCGTGCCGAAGTAGCCCGTCTCGCGCGCCGAGTCGTTGGCCATCACGATGGGTTTCGACTCCGTGCCCAGGGCGTAGGGAAGTATTTCGGTGTTGGCGCAGCGGCGGAGGTTGCGGCTCAGCACCTTGCGGATCGGGGCCACCGGTTCCACGGCGTAGACCTTGCCCGCGGGGCCTGCGAGGCGGGAGATCGTGCGGGCGTAGTAGCCGAGGTTGGCGCCGATGTCGATGCATGTGTCGCCCGCGCGTACCAGCTTCGGCAGGTGGTAGACGTACTCCGTGGCAGGGGCCTCGCGTCCGATGCCCAGCCGCTGCCAGAGGAAGAACAGCCGGCTCACGGCGCGCAGGTAGCCTTCTAACGGCAGGGTGCGGTAGAGAATCTTATGGATGAATTTCCCCAATTTCAATTTTTAATTTTTAGTTCCGGTAGTTGATCTCCTCGTTCAGCACCTCGACGATGAAGGGGTTGTAGAGCGTTTCGTGGCCGATCGTCGACTCGGGACCGTGGCCGGGATAGATGTGCACCTCCTCGCCCAGCGGAATCAGCGAGTCGAGGATCGAGCGCATGATCCACGAATAGTCGCCGCCCGGCAGGTCGGTGCGGCCGATCGACTCGCGGAAAAGCGTGTCGCCCGTGAAGAGCGATTTCGAGTCCGGCTCGTACAGCGCCACATGGCCGGGGTGTGGCCGGGGGTGCGGATCACGCGCAGGGCGGTGTTGCCGAAACGCACTTCGGACAGGGTGTCCAGGTCGAGGTCCGCCGCGGGCATCGCGCCGATCTTCACGTGACCGTGCCGGGCGACGTGGTCGACGTGCAGATCCGCTCCAAACGCCGCCGCTTCATGGAGGGCTTCGTGGTCCGCTATGTGAAGAAATCGCCCCTGCGGGCCGAGGCGTTCTGCGAGCATTTCGGCGTCTGCGGCGGCTGCAAGTGGCAGAACCTGCCCTACGCCGAACAGCTGCGCTTCAAGACCGAGCAGGTGCGCGACCAGCTCGCCCGCATCGGCAAGATCGAGCTGCCGGAGATCGCCCCCTGCCTCGCCTCGGCCGAGACGCAGTTCTACCGCAACAAACTGGAATTCACCTTCGCCGACCGCCGCTGGCTGACGCGCGAGGAGATCGAGTCGGCGGGCGACATCGGCGACGCGCCGGCCGTGGGATTCCACATCCCGGGGATGTTCGACAAGGTGCTGGACATCCGCAAATGCTGGTTGCAGCCCGACCCGTCGAACGGCATCCGCATGGAGGCCAAGCGGTTCTGCGTGGAGAACGGCTACACGTTCCACAACGCCCGTTCGCACGAGGGGCTGATGCGCAACATGATCGTCCGCACGGCCTCGACGGGCGAGGTGATGGTGATCGTGGTCTTCAACAGCGACGACCGGCCCCGCATCACGGCCCTGATGGACCATCTGGCGGCCAAATTCCCGGAGATCACCTCCCTGTTCTATATCGTCAATACGAAGTTCAACGACTCGGTGGGCGACCTCGACCCGGTCTGCTACCGCGGCAAGGACCATATCATCGAGCAGATGGAGGAACTGCGCTTCAAGGTGGGCCCCAAATCGTTCTACCAGACCAATTCGGCGCAGGCCTACGAACTCTACAAGGTGGCGCGCGACTTTGCCGACCTCCGGCCGGGCGACGTGCTTTACGACCTCTACACCGGGACGGGAACCATCGCCAACTTCTGCGCCGCGCGTTGCGCCCGGGTGGTGGGCGTGGAGTACGTCCCCGAAGCCATCGCCGACGCCAAGGTCAATTCGGAATTGAACGGCATCGAAAATACGGTCTTTTACGCCGGGGACATGAAGGCGGTGCTCGACGATGCGTTCGTCGCCGCGAACGGCCGTCCCGACGTGATCATCCTCGACCCGCCGGCGAGGTGTTCCTCGGCGTGGTGCACCGCATCGACCGCCCGGTGAGCGGAGCCGTCGTTTTCGCCAAGACGTCGAAGGCGCTCGTCCGTCTGAACGAGATGATCCG
>VOFG01002873.1_pt1 | contig 18752 bp, 15 predicted proteins | sample 5384171 | NCBI WGS metagenome assembly VOFG01 (sample SAMN12384726, study PRJNA508395) | human gut metagenome | isolation source: healthy gut F | host: Homo sapiens
TGGCATATGTACTACTCGCAGCTCGTAAAAACAGCGTGCACCATCCTGTTTCAGGCGCACAAGGACGATCTCGACAAGGGCGGCTACCCCTACGTGTTCCACCCGTTTTATCTCGCCACGCAGATGGACGACGAAGCATCAACGTGCGTGGCGCTGCTGCACGACGTGATTGAGGATCACGGGGATGTGTATTCCTTCGCGGATCTGGAGCGCGCCGGTTTTCCCGCATCCGTGCTCGATGCACTCCGGCTGCTGACGCACGCCGAGGGCGTGCCCTATATGGACTACGTGCAGGCGCTGGCGAAAAATCCGATCGCACGCAGGGTCAAGTGTGCCGACCTGCGGCACAACCTCGACACTCGGCGGATCGACGGCGCTGCGCCCGCGAAAAAGGACATCTATCTGCAGGCGCTGGCCTATTTGGAGAAAACGGAATAACAAAAAAACCTGTAACCGTTGTGGTTACAGGTTTTTTGGAGCTGCTACCCGGATTCGGACCGGGGACCTCATCCTTACCAAGGATGCGCTCTACCGACTGAGCTATAGCAGCATACAAAGCCCGCGGAGCTTTCGCCCCGCGGGTGGCGACCGAGAAGGGACTTGAACCCTCGACCTCTAGCGTGACAGGCTAGCGTTCTAACCGACTGAACTACTCGGCCTCGTCGCCTCAGCGCTTGTTTAATATACCAGACGAATCGACCGGTGTCAAGTAATTTTTGAAAAAATTTTCGGCGTTTTTCATTTTTCCGCCGCGGCCGGTTTTCCCGGGCGTGAAAATGTCTCCCGGGCAGAAATCACCCGGGAGACATACGCGGGAAAATTACTTTGTGATCTGGAAAGCGCGCGTGATGGGCGCTGCCTGATAGTTGCCGCCCAGAGTCACGACCGTCACAACATAGCGGCCGGGCTCAGTCGGCGGCGTTGTGGTGCTGGAATACGGCTTCCACTTGCTGGTGAAGCCGGAATACAGGTAGTGCACATTCGTCTGCTTTTCAGCAGGCTTACCGTCATACATCAGCGTCACGCTGAAGTCAAAACTCTTCGCTTCCTCAGCGGTCAGCTTGCCGTTGGGAATAATCTGGTTCCACTGCAGCTTCACGCCGGAGTAGTGCTTTTTCACAACGAGCGCACCCATACCGAAGCCGGTCTCGTAGTTCTTGTTGTTCGTGATCGCGTAAACGGTGTAGATGCCCGCCTGATCCGGCGTGCCGAAGGCCACGCGGACATCGTCAAGCAGGCCGGGGAACTTGTTGAGCGCCTCGTTGAGCTTGACGAGCGTGTCAATGTCGATGCCGACCTTCTTGAGCAAATCCTTCACAGGCTGCGGCAGCTTGTCGCCCTTGCCGACGATGTCACTCAAGAGCTTGCGCAGCTCGCCGACCGTCGTGCCCTGCTGCATCATCTCCGTGAGCGTCTTCTGGTCGAGGTCGTGGAGCATCTTGTCAATGAGCTTGATGATCGTTGCCTTTGTCATGCGCTCGGGCAGCTGCACGAACACACTGGTGGTCACGTCGCTGGTCATGCCGCCGTAGATGGTGTAGATGTCGAACTTGTCAGCCGGGTCAGTCGTGATGAAGCCCTCGCCCAGCTTATTTTTGGCCTCTTCGGCATAGATGCTCGTCGAGTGCACCTTAACAGAGACCTTCGCCTTGTTGACCGTGAGGGTGCCCTCCACGTTCTTGCAGGGACAATACTCGTCATTGCCGCTGTAGCTCACGCGGACCTTTTGGTTCTCGCCGGCGCCCATCTGGGGGTAATTCAGAAAGTTCACCGTACCGCCGGCAACCGGTGCCCAGTCCGGAACACCGCCGCTGATGCCGCCGTCTTCCTCGCCGAGCACATTTTCACCATAGTACTCGAACGTGAAGTCAGCCGCACTCAGCGTGCTCTTTTCGGGCAGCGTGGAGGCGTCCCAGTCGATGAGATTTTCAAAAATTTCCTGCTCCATGACGGCCGGATCCATGTGATAAGTGATGGAAACGCCATCCTTGAGCACGATTCTGCTCTTAATACGATTATCGGACATTTTAACCGTGACGTCATCCAGCTTGAGCGGCTTGTAATCAGCATTGCCGGACCAGCTGAAGTGGATGATCTGGTTGCCAAGACCAAACTTGACGAGAACCAGCGTTTCGTTGCAGTCCAACGGCTTATAGTTCTTAGTAATGCCCGTGATATCGGCGTTGTACTGCACCGTCACGTCGTCGATAGAGATATTCGAATCCGTGCTCTCAAGCAGCGCCTCGCGCAGGGCCTGCGCGGTCTCCTCGTAGTTGATGCTCTGATCGCGATTGTAGACCATCGCGACCGTCATGCCCTCGGTCACGCCCTCTTTGAACCGGAACGGTGCGTCCGCGCGGCCGGTGACGGCCACATTCCCTTGCCACTGCCAGGCGGCGTAGTTTTTGCTGCCGCCCCAGGTGATGCGCACTTCCTGCGTACCTTCACCGATGGCGGGATAGGTCAGACCATTGACTTTTCCACCCGTCAGCGCGACCCAAGCATGACCAAGCTTATCAACAGCGCCAGTCGTTGCAGTCGCATAATACTCGATGGTCACATTATCCACGGTCAGAGCCGGTTTCGTGCTCACAACGACCGCATCCCAGACCTGCTGCCGGATGTTGTCGTAGATCGCCTCGCCGTCGGCGGTAAAGTCGAGCTTGAACGTCGGGTTTTCCTTCGTCGCCGCTTCGATGCCCGGGCGCTCGGTGAAGGTCACCGTCGTCGTTTCAGAGGACGCCTTGTAAGTATCGTCGCCCTTGAAGCTGATCTGAATCTGCTGGTCACCCGCAGAAATGGCGGGATAGTTCAGGCCGTCGACCTTGCCGCCCTCCAGAGGAGCCCAGTTCTTGCCGAAGCCGACGGCAGCGCCGGTCGTCGCAGTGGCATAGTACTTGATCTCCGTATTCTCTGCCGTCAGAGACGGGGTAGTCCCCTCGTCCACGACCTGCTGGAGAATGGTTGCACGCAGCGCGTCGGAATCGACGGTCGTGGCATCCGTATACGGCAGCGCGACCTGCTGGTCAGGCTTAAGAACGATGTGGGAATCCGCGCGATCAGCGAAGGTCACCGTGACTTCCGCGGAAGCAGCGCCATATGTGTTGTTGCCGGCATAGGAAATGCGGATCTGCTGATCGCCCGCAGAAATGGCGGGATAGTTCAGGCCGTCGACCTTGCCGCCCTCCAGAGGAGCCCAGTTCTTGCCGAAGCCGACGGCAGCGCCGGTCGTCGCAGTGGCATAGTACTCAATGGTCACGTCGTTGACCTTCAGGTCGGGCGTGGTGCTCTCCACGACCTGGTCGAAGATGCGCTCGCGCAGCGCGTCAAAATTGATCGATACGTCCGCGTTGTACGGCAGCGTAACAGTAACGCCTTCCTTGAGCGTGATGGACGAAACCGGCTTCTGTGCCTTATAGACCTTGACTTCGTTCGTCAACGTACCATCGGCCAGCTTCAGGCGGATCGGATAGCTGGCATCCTCATTCGCCGACAGCGCAGGATGGCTATACTTCGTGGTAACAAGTCCGAATTTTTTCGAAGAATCAAAACCGGTGACCGCCCCCACGCAGTGTTTTTCGTGGAAATTGCAGACTTGCCCTCACACGCATACTGCCACTCACCCGTGAGAATACGATCCTGCTCCTCACCGCTCATCTGGTCAAAGCCAACGACCAGCGCCGCCGCCAGAATGCGGTCCACATCCTCTTTCGACGTTCCGGCCGGGATAATCGCCGTACCGTCTTGCAGCGTGTAGCCACTGGCATCCGCCGCGAACACGGCCGGCGAGAACGCGCCGACCTGTGACAGAAGCAGGACCGCCAGCAGGCACGCCAGCAGACGCTGCAGTTTTTTACCTGTCATGATGTTTCCTCCTTTGTTTTGTTTCCATTTTGCCACGTTGGTCTTGCATGCCCGCGCATGCATGGGACTCTATCATCCCATACAGGTGTTAAGAACACGTTAACAAATCACCCAAAAAATTTCAATTTATTTATTTAAAAAATTTTATAATTATTTCGAAACCTATCTATTCGAAATTCTGATACAATCGCAAAGAAATATAACGAAAAACTTTCTGCCCAAAAGCCGCATTTCCCTCTTGCATTTTTTTGCGCGGTGTGCTATATTATTTGAGCAAATAAAATATCCGGGTGTAGCGCAGTTGGTAGCGTGCTTGAATGGGGTTCAAGAGGCCGGAAGTTCGAATCTTCTCACTCGGACCAAAATCCGCTGAAGCAAAATGCTTCGGCGGATTTTTTCGTTAGTAAGAACATCGACCTCAAGCGCGGCAGTCTTGTCACGGTCACGGCTTTTCTCGGCACGATCATCGGCAGCTGCTGCGGCTATCTCTTCAGCCAGCAGTCACCGGACGGCCTTGGCTACATCTCCATGCTCACAACGGTCTTTCTCGGCTTCAAGTTTCTGCTCAAGCCGATCACCGGCGGGCACGGCGCTGGAGCTGCATCCGCCATCCACCGGCAAGACCATCCTCGCCATGGTGCTTGGCTGCGGCATCGGCTGGGTCTGCGGCTTTACCGGCAGCAGCGGCGGCATCCTGATGCTGACGGTTTTTACGCTGGTGCTTGGCTATAATCTGAAAGTCGCCGTCGGCACCAGCACGATGATCATGTCGCTCGTCGCGCTGACCGGCGCCGTCAGCCATGTCTCGCTGGGTGCGCAGCTCTTTCCGCTGCCCATGGCGATCGTCGTTGCCTCGTGCCTCCTTGGCGCGGTCGTCTCCGCAAAATTTGCCAACCGTTGTGAGATCCGGCGCCTGAATCGAATTGTCGGCATCGCGCTGATTCTGCTGGGCGCCGTCACACTCCTGATCAAACTGCTATAAGATTTTGATGATAAAAGATCCTGCGCTCTCTGATGGAGCGCAGGATCTTAATTTTTCATCGCTTAGCGCAAAGATTGTTCCATACCTGACAAAAAATTTGAACTTTATGAAGTTTTTTCGGCACCTACAGCATTCGACACGTTTCTACTCCATTCTGTGTTAAACTGCGCATCGCAGCGACCGGAAGACGCGCCGGAAACTGCAAATACGCTGAACAAAAAGGAGATCACCATGGACTTCAAAAAATTGTACTTCACCCTCTTCAACACCCTGAGCGACGCCGTGGAGCACATCAACACCCGCGACTATGAGGAGGCAAGGCTGCTGCTGATCCATGCGCAGCAGGAAGCCGAGGAGTGCTACATCGCAGGCGCGGCAAATAGTTGACCGCACACAGCAGACAAACCGGGCAGAACCGCATTTGCGGTTCTGCCCGGTTTGCTTGGGAAAGCATATCACTGCTTGTTCATAACGTTTTTGCAAAACTCCATCAGAATCGTCGCGACCTGTTCGCGCGTCGCGCTGCCCTGCGGGTCAAGATAGGTCTGGCCACCGTTGCTCGCGCCGGAGATCAAGCCCAGCGCCACAGCGTCTGCAAGCGCGTCCTTTGCCCAGTCGGACACGCTGCCCGCATCCGGGTAGCTGCTCAGATCCGCCGGTGTCCAGGTATGCTCCAGCTTGAGGATCTGATCGGCATAGCCCATGAGGATGACCGCGATCTGCTCGCGCGTGACGGGCAGGTCCGGGTCAAACGTCGTGGCGGATGTGCCGGAGACCACACCTTTGGTGTAAGCCCAGCGCACCGCATTGACATACCAATCCTGCTTCAGATCCACAAACGGATACCAGCCGCTCGTCTCTGGCTCGCCCTCAAGGTTGTAAAGAATCTGCACGATCTGCGCGCGCGTTGTCGTCGCCTTCGGCGCAAACCGTTCACCGTCAATGCCCCGCATGAGGCGGTGCGTGTAGCAATAATTAATGCCGTCATAGGCCCAGTTGTGGGGCACGTCCGAAAACTTGTCAGCCGTGAGCAGGTTGGCAAAATGCATCTGCGCATTCACCAGCGACTCATTCCTGAATTTATCAAAGGCAACCTGATCCCAGTCGTCCTGAGAACCGGCATATTCCACTGTCTTCAGATTCGTGCAGAAAAAGAACGCGCTCCCTTCAATCGCTTTCAGGGAAAGCGGAAGCCATACCGTCTCCAATGCGGTACAGTTCAAAAAGGCGTCCTGACTAATCCATTCGACTCCCTCCGGAATAACGATAGAAGTCAACGCTGTGCACTCGAAAAAGTCATTACTTTTAATCTGCTTTACAGTACCCGGGATCGTTACGCTCGTAAGATTCTTACAGCGGTAAAACAAACCATCCGGCAGAGCCGTAACACCGTCCGGAATCGTCAGCTCTGTCAGGCCAGAGAGCATAAACGCGCCGTATCCAATTGTTTTCAGGCTACTCGGCAGCTTGATCGTTTTCAGAGCGTTGCATGCGGCAAATGCAAAATCACCGATCTCCGTTATGCTGTCCGGAAGCGAGACACGCTGCAGATTCGCGCAGCTTTGCATAACAGCTTTTTCCAATATTTCGACGCCGTCCGGAATCGTCAGCTCCTGAATACCGCAGCTATCAAAAGCATAACTACCAATCGTTTTTACGCTGGAGGGCAATTTGAGTTCCTGTAGCTGCGTGCAGCCGGAGAAAGCCGCCTGCATGATCTCCGTCGCCGTATCCGGGATCACGACTTCGGTAAGATTCTTACAGCCGCTCATGCCACCGACCGCCTTCAGAGAGGCCGGATAGACAACGCGCGTCAGGCTCTCACAGCCGGAAAATGCCCCGGCGCCAAGCTCTGTCAGCGAATTGCCCAATGTCAATGTCTGCGCATTTTTGCAGTTTTCAAATGCAACGTTGCCGATACTAGTAACACTGTCCGGGATCTCGATTGCCTGCAGCGACGTGCAGTCCGAAAAAGCATACGGCTCGATCGTCTCCAGTTTGTCCGGGAACGTGATGCTCTTGAGCGAAGAACAGCCAGAAAACGCGCTCTTGCCAATCCATGTCACGTTCTCCGGAATATTCACCTCTTTCAATCTTTCGCAATGATAAAAAGTAAATTGACTGATCATCGTCATATCTTTCGGCAAACGTACGCGCTCCAAGTTGCTGCAGTCGGAAAAAGCATGGTTTTCAACCGACGGAACACCGTCACCAATCGTGACCTCTTTGAGTCTGGTGCATTTATAAAATGTGTAGGATCCAACAGACTGCAATGTGCCCGGAAGCGTGACACGCTTCAGATTCTTGCGCTCTTGGAACGCTCTGTCGCTGATCGCCTGGATCGTGACACCATCGACCTGCTCCGGGACGATCATCTCCGTGACAGTATCATCGCAGTCCACGACTTCGCCCTTTTCCATATCCACATAAATATTACCGCCCGTGACCGGGACGGCCTTGCGCGTGCTCTCGTCCGCGAACGCCGCCGTCGGCAGCAGCGCAGCGAGCATGAGCACAGCCAGAAGGAAGCTGAATATCCGCTTTTTCATATGTTTCTCCTTTCGCCGAAGGTCGGGAACCGATACCGTCCCGCCTCGGAATTCTCTGAGCAAGAGTATACCAGAGCGAAAAAATGCCGTCAATCGCATGATCATAAAATGATCCGCAGCATATACGGTGCAAAATTGCCCGGCACTTCCATGTGCCGGGCAATTTTCCGTGATTACCCGAGCTGGCGGGTCTTTTCAAACGCCGCGTCCACGGCTGCGATGCAGCTGCCGCGAAAACCGCGCTGCTCGAGTGCGTCCACACCGGCGATCGTGCTGCCGCCAGGGCTGCAGACATCGTCCTTGAGCTGCTCCGGGTGCTTGCCGGACTGCAGCACCATCTCCGCGCTGCCGGCAAGCATCTGTGCTGCATAGCGGATGGCTTTCGCGCGCGGCAGGCCGCACTTGACGCCGCCGTCGGCCAACGCCTCGATGAACATATATGCAAACGCAGGGCCGCAGCCGGTGATGGCACAGCCGGCGTCGATGAGCGTCTCGGGGATGGGGTCGACGATGCCCGCGTCCGCCATGAGCGAACAAAACGCCGCGAGATCGGCATCCGTGACATTGCCATTGGCGCAATAGAGCACCACACCCTGCCCCACGGCACAGGCAGTGTTCGGCAGGATGCGGATGATCTTCTTATCCGCGCCGAGCAGATGCGCGAGCCGCTCGAGCTGCACACCGGCGAGCATGGACACAAAGATGCTCTCCGACGCTGCGATGGGCGCCGCCAGCGACTGCGCGACGCCGTCGATCATCTGCGGCTTGACGCCGAGGAATACGAATTTACTGCCGCTCAGGATCTCCTCCGGCGCGGCCGCCTGACAGCCCAGCCGCTCGGCCGCCGCCGCGCTGTGCGCGGGGCTGCTGCAGGCAACAGCGACCTTCTCCCCCGTGACCTGCCGGGCCGCGGCGGACGCCAGCGCGCCGCCCATATTTCCGGCGCCGATGAAACCGGCTTCATACTTCGTCATGGTGCTTCCCTCCTCAGCGGATCTGTCCGTCGCCACGGATAATATATTTATAGGTGCTCAGCTCGTCGAGCCCCATGGGGCCGCGGGCGTGGAGCTTCTGCGTAGAGATGCCCATCTCGCAGCCGAGGCCGAACTCGCCGCCGTCGGTAAAGCGAGTAGAAACATTGACATACGTCGCCGCGCTGTCCGTGCCATTGATGAAGCGCTCGGCACTCGCAGCGTCCTCGGTTACGATGGCATCGCTATGGTGCGTCGAGTGTGCAAGCACGTGCGCGATAGCGGTGTCCAGACTGTCAACCACGCCGACGGCGAGGATATAGTCCAGATACTCCGTGTCAAAGTCCTTGTCGGATGCGGGTGTGCCGTCGATGATCTGCGCCGCTGCCGCATCAAGCCGCAGCTCAACCGGCGTGAGGCCCTTCGCCGCGCGGTCGTCAACCAGCACCTTCTTGAGCATGGGCAGAAACTCAGCCGCGACCGCCCGATGCACAAGGCAGACCTCCTCGGCATTGCAGACCGAGGGGCGGCTGGTCTTGGCGTTTTCGATGATGCGCGCAGCCTTGTCGAGATCGGCATATTCGTCCACGTAGACATGGCAGATGCCGGTGCCGGTCTCGATGCATGGCACGGTGGCATTCTGCACGCAGGCACGGATGAGCCCTGCCCCGCCGCGCGGGATGAGCAGGTCGACGAGGCCCTTGGCCTGCATGATCTCCGTGGCGCTCTGGTGGCTGGTATCCTCGACGATGTTGACGATGTCCGGATCGCCGCCCACGGACGCGATGCCCTGCTTGAGCGCGGCCACGATGGCCTTGGCCGTGTGGAAAGCCTCCTTGCCGCTGCGGAGCATGCAGACGTTGCCGCTCTTGATGGCGAGCGCCGCAGCATCAGACGTGACGTTCGGGCGGCTCTCATAAATGATGGCGACCAAACCGAGCGGCACCTGTTTTTTGTAGATCTTCATGCCATTGGGGTGGTCGATCTGCGCGAGGATGCGCCCCGTATGATCCGGCAGCGCCACGGTCGCACGGATACCGTCGGCCATGGCGTCGATGCGGCGTCCAGATAGAGCCGGTCGAGCATTACGTCCGAGATATGGCCGCGTGCAGCGTCCATGTCCTCGGCATTGCAGCGCAGAATGGCATCGCACTCCGCCTGCAGACTGTCGGCCATGGCGGACAGGATGCGGTTTTTGTCCTCGGCAGCAGCGTTGCAGATGCTGGAAGCCATGCGGACTTCGTCCGCTTGAGAATGTCCATAGTCGTCATAGTAGTCCCTCCTCAGGAATGTGGTATCAGGAATCGGGTGCCTGCGCGTCTACCGTCCACGATGTCATAGAGGACCTCAGGCTTTTCGCCGTTGGCAATGACCATCTCGCAGCCGGACGCCGTTGCGATCTGCGCAGCGTGCAGCTTCGTGACCATGCCGCCGGTGGCGAGCGCGGAGCCCTTATCCCCGGCGAGTGAGAGAATATGCGCATCAATGACCGGCACCGTCTCGATGAGATGCGCGTCCGGATTCTCGTGCGGGTCGCTGTCATACAGGCCGTCAATGTCCGAGAGCAGGATCAGCAGATCCGCACCGATGGCGGCGGCCACGATGGCCGAGAGGCTGTCGTTCTCACCGATGGTGTTGTCCACGCCGATCTCATCCGTCGCCACAGCGTCATTTTCGTTGATAACCGGCAGTGCTCCCAGCTCCAACAGGCGCGAGAGCGTATTGCGCACATTGCGGCTGCGCTGCTCGCTGCGGATGTCCTCGCCGGTCAGCAGCAGCTGCGCCACGATATGATTATACTCCGCGAAGAGCTTGTCATAAAAATACATCAGCTCGCACTGGCCGACGGCGGCGGCCGCCTGCTTGCCAGGCATATCCGCCGGGCGCCCGGGCAGGTTGAGCTTGCCGACGCCCATACCGATGGCGCCAGACGAGACGAGAATGATCTCATGACCCGCATTTTTCAGATCACTAAGTACTTTGCACAGCCGCTCCATACGCTGAATGTTCAGCCGCCCGGTCGCGTGCGCCAGTGTGGATGTTCCGACTTTGATAACGATTCGCATAATGATCCCTCTTGCTGAATAACTGCATTTATTATAGCGCATCCGGCGCAAAATTGCATCCCTTTTTGTCTTTGCTGCGCAAAAGAACCGCCAAAAATCACGCGCGCACGGCCGGACATTTCGGTGACCTGCTCACGGAGCACCCGGAAATCGGCGGCGAGCTCGTGACCGGCCTGAAAAAACCGAGACCGCCAAGGCTGGCGGCGCGCATCGGCGCTGATATGCCAACGCCGGCGCCATCAGCGCATTCCACGCCGGCATCAATGTCTTCCGGAATGAGGAAAAAAGACGCGAATTCTTCTGCGACCATCTGAAGATGGCGGAAAAAGAAGCGACGCTGCGCCTGTAGGGCGACTATGCGGCCGACATCCGCATGTGCGACCGGATCGAGACCGAGCCGCCGCGGATGGCCGACGATATGTGCCGACGATATGTTCTGCGGTCTGGCCATGCGCAGCCGCGGAACGCACAACGGGAGACACCCAATGGTGTCTCCCGCTGCATGTGAAAGAAGAACGAACGCCTGCCTGCACTCAGTCTGCAAACAGCGGCGTCGACAGATAGCGGTCGCCGGTGTCCGGAAGAAGCACGACAATGGTCTTGCCCTTGTTCTCCGGGCGCTTGGCCAGCTCAATTGCCGCCCAGACGGCAGCGCCGGAGGAAATGCCGACCAGCACGCCTTCCTTATGACCGATCAGGCGGCCGGTCGCAAACGCGTCCTCGTTGCTGACCGGGATGATTTCATCATAGACCTTTGTGTTGAGCACATCCGGCACAAAGCCCGCGCCGATGCCTTGGATCTTATGCGGGCCGGCGTGGCCCTCGCTTAGGACCGGAGAGGTCGCCGGCTCCACGGCCACGACCTTGACCTTCGGGCACTGGGACTTCAGGTACTCGCCGACACCCGTCACAGTGCCGCCGGTGCCGACGCCCGCAACAAAGATGTCCACATTGCCGTCCGTATCCTCCCAGATCTCCGGGCCGGTCGTCGTGCGGTGGACCGCCGGGTTGGCCGGGTTGACAAACTGGCCGGGGACAAAGCTGTCGGGGATCTGCGCGGCCAGCTCGTTGGCCTTCGCGATGGCCCCCTTCATGCCCTGCGCGCCGTCCGTGAGGACGAGCTCCGCGCCATAGGCCTTCATGATCTGTCGGCGCTCCACGCTCATGGTCTCCGGCATGACAATAATGATGCGGTAACCTCTGGCCGCGGCGACGGACGCCAGGCCAATGCCGGTGTTGCCGGACGTGGGCTCAATGATCACGGAGTTCGGCTTGAGCGCACCGCGCTGCTCCGCATCCTGGATCATGGCCAGAGCCACGCGGTCTTTCACGGAGCCAGCTGGATTGAAGTACTCGAGCTTTGCCAGAATGCGGACTTCGAGCTGCTGCTCTTTTTCAATATGCGTCAGCTCCAGAAGGGGCGTTTTTCCGATCAGCTGGTCAGCGGATGTATAAATCTTGCTCATGAGATGTTCCTCCATTTAGGTGTCATAATTTTAATATGTATGTGCGTATGTTTCATGTCTCGCTGGTTGTATGCTCTCTGCGCGTCAGCCGGTATAACAGTGCCAGCAGATACACAGGCGTCCGGAAATGCGGTTTTGCATTTTTCATCGCCTACGTTCTCTATAGGTTAATAGGATTATATCGCGTTTTTCCCAGTATGTCAATAGAGAATTCCATTTTCTTTTCCCGCGAAAAATTCGTTAATAGACGCTCGACTATTAACTGACCAAGTTATTAAAAAACAACAAGCAAGTCGTGATTCATCTTTTTTGCGGCCATTTTCGGGACTTTTTCGGGCAAATGTGTGGAAAATCACCGCCGTTTTCTCAAATCTTTGCGCCAGCGGGCTTTGCGCGCACGGTTTCCATAGCTTGACTTTTCAGGGGGCGCAGTGTATACTAAACGCATAAGTGTACGTGGGTCGGCATGTGTTACCCGACATCCGGCACAACAGCACTTATGCACATTTATCAAAGGAGTGGAATCAATGAAAAAGTCCCGCAAACTGCTCTGCGTGCTTCTCGCTGCGGTCATGATTTTCAGCATGCTGTCGGTCATGGCTTTTGCAGCCGATGAAGATGTCGCAGCGGAAGAGACTGTCCCTGCTTCTGCCGAGGAAATCTCTCCGGAAACCGCTGGCATCATCGGCGATGCCTTTGCTAAGCTGCCCAACTATCTGGTCGTCGTGAAGACCCCGTGGGGCACCCTCGCAACCGGTGCTCAGGTCGTCCTCTACAACCAGAACAAGGACGAGATCGTTGCGACTGCCGCCGCCACCTATGGTGTCGCGGTCTTCGCCAAGAAGGATCGTCTCAACGCTTACAGCCTGTCCGCTACCTGGACGCAGGCGTCCACCGGCATGCAGTATAAGTCCGCCCCGCAGCTCTCCGTTGGCAAGCTGCCGGATCTTGATGTCGTGACCGTTTACCCGGCATTCCGCATCGGTCTGAAGGACACGGACCATGATGCGTATATCGCCGGCTATGACAACGGCTACGTCGGCCCGAACGACACGCTCACCCGTGCTCAGGCTGCTCAGATCATCTACACGCTCATGACCGATGAAGCGAAGGCAGAGAACGCGAAGAAGAACGGCAAGACCTTCGTCGATGTCAGCAAGAATCATTGGGCATATGAGGCCATCACCATGATGACCAAGGCCGGCGTTATGGTCGGCATCGGCGACGGCAAATTTGCTCCGGACACCGTGATCACCCGCGAGCAGTTCGCGACTATGATCGCGCAGCTGTTCAAGATCGAGGTCAACCAGCCCATCACCGGCTATATCTTCAAGGACCTCAACGGCAACTTCGCTGATAAGTACATCAGCCTGCTGTACGCCATGGGCATCCTCGAGGGCAAGGGCGACAACACCTTCGGACCGAAGGATTCTCTGACCCGTGCTCAGGCGATCACGATCGTCAACAAGCTGATCGGCCGTCTGCCTGGCGATGGCACCACCAGCTTCGGCGCTGTCGCTGACCAGATGAAGACCTGGCCGACAACATGGACACCTCTGCTTGGTATTACGCCGCTGTTCAGGAAGCGACCAACAGCCACGACTACACGCTGGACGTCAACTTCAACACCCTGAAGGATCTTAAGGGCGACTTCTTCCAGAACATCAAGCACCCGGTCACCGAGCGCTGGACTGTGATCAAGTAATTTGATCTGATCGATCTGCAGCAGACACCTTCGGGTGTCTGCTGTTTTTTGCGCGCAATGCGGCAGGGCCCGGCAAATACACCGGGCCCTGCCCCTCTTTCTGATACGCGCCTGAATCAGGTGCGGTCGAACGCGGGATTAGTCATATAGACATTCTTCTGATCCATCTTCTCCGTCGCCAGGCGCAGCGCCTCGCCGAAGCGCTGGTAGTGCACGACCTCACGCTCGCGCAGGAAGCGGATAACGTCTGTCACATCCGGGTCATCGCACAAGCGCAGGATGTTGTCATAGGTCTTGCGGGCCTTCTGCTCGGCCGACATATCCTCCGACAGATCCGCGATCACGTCACCCGTCACACCGATCGTCGCTGCCGTCCACGGTGTGCCGGACGCAAACTGCGGAAACACCCCCGCCGTATGATCGACGAAATACGTGTCATAGCCGGATTGCTTGATCTGCTCCGGTGTCATGCTGCGCGTGAGCTGATAGACGATCGTGCCGACCATCTCGAGGTGCCCCAGTTCCTCAGTCCCTGCCGGTGCGGCGAAAATGTTCCGTTTCTGTTCTCGCGCGCCTCCTGCCGCGCATACACTTTCGCCGGGAGGTGCTGCAATGCAACCACGAATTTGGATCTGCACCCAACAGCCAGACGAAACGGCGCTGCGGAAAGCAGCCAATATCTGCATGCCGCAGATCGAGCATGCGGTACTTGCAGCGCTGCGGGCGCGTGGCCTGCTGACGGACGCGGAATACCGCCGCTGCTCTGCCCTGCTCGTCCAGCCGCTGCCATGATTTCCACCGGTAAACCGCTGCGCGTGGCTGCCTACTGCCGCGTCTCGACTGACCGAGACGATCAGGCAAACTCCTTCGAGAGCCAGCAGCGCTATTTTCGGGAATACATCGCTCGGCAGCCTGGCTGGGAGCTGGCAGGCATTTTTGCCGACGAGGGGCTCTCCGGCACCAGCACGAAAAAGCGGCTGGCGTTTCAGCGCATGATTGTCTGCGCGCATGCGGGGCTGCTCGACCTGATCGTGACAAAGGAGATCTCCCGCTTTGCACGCAACACGCTCGACAGCATCTATTACACGCGCGAGCTCAAGCGCCTTGGCGTCGGCGTGCTGTTTCTAAACGACAACCTCTATACGCTCGACGGGGACGCCGAACTGCGGCTGACAATCCTGGCCTCCATCGCGCAGGAGGAGAGCCGCCGCACCTCCGAGCGCGTCAAATGGGGGCAAAAGCGGCGCATGGAACAGGGCGTTGTGTTTGGCCGCGACCTGCTCGGCTATGACGTGCACGGCGGGGGGCTGATCGTCAACGAGCCGGGCGCGCAGATCGTACGAGACATCTTCCGCAAGTTTGTGAATGACGGCAAAGGCGCGCACACCATTGCGCGCGAACTCAATGAAGCCGGCGTGCCGACCGCACGCGGCGGGCCGTGGCGGAGCAGCGTGATTCTGCGCATCCTGCGCAACGAAAAATACTGCGGCGATCTGGTGCAGAAAAAAACTTACACCCCCGACTATCTGACGCACGAGAAGAAATATAACCGCGGGCAGGAAGCCTATGTCGTCCTGCGCGATCACCATACGCCGATCATTCCGCGCGCCACGTTTGAGGCTGCCGGGCATATTCTGGCAGCGCGCGCACGATCACAGGACGGGCAGCCCAAGCACAGCCGGCGCTATCCCCTTTCCGGCAAGCTCCGGTGCGGTGTGTGCGGCGCAAACTGCGCTGCCCGCTGCAAGACACGGCGCGACGGCAGTGCAGCTCTGTCCTGGCGCTGCTACGCCGCTGCGAAGTACGGCCGCCCGCACACCGACGCTGCCGGGCGCACACGCGGCTGCACCGGGAGAGCCTGCGAAACGAGGATGCCGTGCACATCCTGGCGCAGGTCTGGACGCTGCTGCCGCTAGATCGCACCGGCATTGCCGCCGATGTGACGGCAGCTCTGAACGCAGTGATTTCTCCGGAGCGGATGCGGCCGCTGCAGGCAGAAGTGACAGCTCTGCTCGACGGCACGGCACAGGACGCAGCGTTCTATGCCCAGCTGCTCGACCGCATGGTCATTCACGACCGGGCGCACGTCGAAGTCAAGCAGCGTGATTTCCCGGGTACATGGTGCTTTATGCGCGCAGAAACAGCGGCGCCTCCGAACTGACGGAGGCGCCGCTGTTTTGACTTTGTATTGCATGGAAATTCAGCGCGCAAGAAAGCGCGACAGAAACTCACGCGTCTTGGGGTTCTGCGGGTTTTCAAAAAGCTCATGCGGCTTACCCTGTTCGCAGATGACGCCGTCGGACATATACACGACGTCGCTGGAGACATCGCGCGCGAAGGCCATTTCATGCGTTACGACGATCATCGTCAGCCCCTCTTCGGCCAGCCGGCGCATAACATCAAGCACTTCACCGACCATCTGCGGATCGAGCGCGCTCGTCGGCTCGTCAAACAGCAGCACTTCCGGCTGCATGGCGAGCGCGCGGGCGATGGCCACACGCTGCTTCTGCCCGCCGGAGAGCTGGGACGGCCGTGCGTTGATATACGGCGCCATGCCGACCTTCGTCAGGTACTCCATAGCGGTCTCCTCGGCCTCCTTACGGCTGCGCTTGAGCGCCGAGACCTGCCCGGCGATGCAGTTATTGAGCGCGGACATATTGTTGAACAGGTTGAAGCTCTGGAACACCATGCCAACCTTCGTGCGGTACTGGATGAGGTTGAAGTCCTTGGCCGTGATGTCCTGCCCGTGGTAGAGCACCTGACCGGAGGACGGCGTCTCGAGCAGATTGATGCAGCGCAGCATCGTGCTCTTGCCGGAGCCGGACGCGCCGATGATGCTCATGACCTCGCCCTTTTTCACGCTGAGGTTGATGTCGCGCAGGACGGCATGGTCGCCGAACTGCTTTTGCAGATGTACCAGCTCGATCACATTGTCTGCCACGGCTCAGCCCTCCTTCGTGATATGGATCTCGGCATTGACGTCCGTCTGCGAGCCGAAGATCGTGTAGTTTTCGTTGCCGTCCAGCTTCCGCTCGACCCAGCGCAGCAGGCGCGTGATGGTGAACGTGAGGATGAAATACAGGATGCAGATGACAAAATACGTCTGGAACGTCTGGAAATTCTGGCGCTTGATGATGCCGGCAAAATAGTACAGCTCTGTCACGCCGATGACGTTCAGGACGGACGTATCCTTGATGTTGATGACAAACTCATTGCTGACCGACGGCAGGATATTGCGCATGACCTGCGGGATGATGACCTTGAACATGGTCTGCGCGTGTGTCATTCCGATGGACATGGCGCCCTCAAACTGACCGCGGTCGATGGAAATGATGCCGCCGCGGACGATCTCGGCCATGTACGCGCCGGTGTTGATGGACACGATGAGGATGCCGGACGGGATGAGCGGCAGCGTGTCGCCGCCGGTCGCGAAAGCATAGCCCCAGTAAATAACCATCGACTGCACCATCATCGGCGTGCCACGGAAGATCTCGACATAGATTGCAATGATCGCATTGAGCAGCTTGTGCAGCGCGCGCAGGATGGGGTTCTTGGACATCGGCGCCGTGCGCACGACGCCGGTCAGCAGACCAAGTGCAAGGCCGGCCACCGTACTCGTCAGCGCGATGAGCACCGTGTTGCCGACGCCGGTCAGCAGCTGGGGGTAATACTTGATGAAGATGTTCAGGACATCGTTTAAGAAGCTCATAGTTACTCCGTTTTTCTGTCAAGACGAGCGGCAGGCGCCGTGCGAGCGCACAGTGCCTGCCGCCTGCGTCGGTTTGTTTACTTGCGGATGATGACCACGAGGTTGGATTCGTAGTAGGTATCGGTGAAGTCGACCTCCTGCGCACGCTCGGCCGTCGGGCTCATGCCGGCGACGATCGCGTCAATGGCGCCAGAGTTGACCGCGGGGATCAGGGAATCCCACTCCATGGCGTAGATCTCGAGCTTCAGGCCCAGACGGTTGGCGACATACTGCGCGATCTGGACATCGTAGCCGTTGGCGTACAGGCCCTGCTGGCCTCGCTGCTGATGGGCACGGCATCGAAGGAGCTGCCGTCGGTATCGGTCCAGTTGTACGGCTCGTAAGCGCACTCCATGCCGATCTTCAGGGTGCCGGTCGTGGTGGCCGGAGCGTCACAGTGGACGGCGAACTCCGTGACCGTGCCGCCGGAAGCGAGCGTCACGATCTGCTCCATGAGCTGGGACCTCTGCTCCTCGGTGATCTCGGCCAGAACGGTGTTGATCTGGTCGCGCAGGGCGTTGCCCTTCTTCAGGCCGATGGCAATGCCGACGTCCGCCGCCGTTGCGGTGAAGCCGGTGTCGTTGTTCTTGAACGGCAGGTAAGTCAGTTCATTGTTCGAGCCGCAGACGGAAAGGGCCGTCGGCTCCTCGGCGATGTAGCCGTCAATCGCGCCGCTCTTGAGGGCAGTCAGTAGGTCGGCGAACTCCGGATAGGTGCTCGACTGAACGTCCGGGATCTGGGACAGGGCGTCGGCGTGGAACGTGCCCGCCTGCGCCGCGATCTTCGCGCCCTTGAGATCGGCGATGGCCTTGGCGTTCCGGACATCGACAGAGGCCGTGTCGCTTCCGCCATTGTTGCTGCTGCCGCAGCCGGTGAAGCACGCCACGCAGAACATGACAGCCAAGAGGATGGATACGATTCTTCTGATGTTTGCTTGCATTTTCTACATCTCCTGTCAGAGTGATTCGAAAAAACAGAGAGCCTGCGACCCGAAATGGTATCGCAGGCTCTCTTGCAAGCATACAAAGAAAACCGTTGATAGTGCTCCACATACGAGGTATGTGACAGTCCTGCGCCTGTTAAGCGCAGTCCCAGCAAGTCCGCGACGGCAATCGCAAGACAGCTTCGGCGGAGCAGCCTTTCTCCCGCGACCGCTTGCCGGCGTATATCACGGGGTACTCATCAGATCCGCAACCTCTATCAGGTACTGCATTCTTCTATTTTTTCTATGGCGTAATCGTAATGCAGAATTCCGCCATTGTCAACCCTTTTGGTGGATTTCTGGCTTTTGACGAAAAATTTTAGTGAATGTTAAATTTTTTTGTCCGATTTGCAAAAGATTTGCGCGCCCCGGCCACTTCCGCCGCTTCCGTACCGATGTCGGTGAGTATGGCCGACAGC
>VOFG01001995.1_pt1 | contig 18742 bp, 30 predicted proteins | sample 5384171 | NCBI WGS metagenome assembly VOFG01 (sample SAMN12384726, study PRJNA508395) | human gut metagenome | isolation source: healthy gut F | host: Homo sapiens
TACATAAAAGAAAATTTTGACTTTCTTCGATATGAAGAAAAAATATCAAAGCTGAAAAAAACACCGGCACAAACATCCGAAATTTTAAATGACATGCATGAATATATAGAAAATAGCATTGATGGTGATTTAAACTTGGATAATTTGAGAACAGTTGATTTTTCTAATATGGGAACAGCACAAGTAGTAGAAGATGCATTGAGAGATGCGTTATCTGTGTTTGAAAAGTATTATGGGGAGGATTAGAATGCGGTTTTGGGTTGATATGAACAAGAGAAAAGCCAGATGACGAATGGAAAGACGCATATGTTTTTTCGATTAATCGAAAAAAATATAGTACGATATTTACAAATATAACAGACAGCTGGTACTGATGGATCAAATGCAGATTCCTGCAATATATGAGGATTTATTTATAATAGGTTTGAGCATTTTGCTTTAGGACAAAAGAGTATCCAGAAGAAGGTTTAAAGATTGTTGGACTAGAGATATAAAATGTATCTATTCCTGGTATTGGAATATGATAAAATGGAAGGATACGAGGGAAAAAATACTTGATTTTTAACGGGAGATCATTGGCATATTGTATTTAGGAAAAGTGAAGTAATACATAGCTATAGAGAGCATGCAAATAGGATTCATTTGAATGTTCAGGGATTGTGATTGTGTATGTTTGTTTTCGAGGTTTGGATTCTTTTTGTGGTGCAATTAGACTATTAGAAGAAGGGAGCTCTCCTTGCCTGGTTGGACATAATGAATATCCTAAACTTGCCAAAAGACAGAGGTTGTTTACAAGTACTTTTCAGAACTTTTATCCAGAACAATCTGTTAAATTTATTAGTTTTACGGCGAATTCTAGGCCCCTTATTAGCGAAAAAAGAAGGCGGTTTAAAGGGAAGCGAAAATACCTCTCGAGGAAGATCACTATTATTTTTATGTGCAGCACTTAGTATAGCTGGTATTTTAGGAAGAAATGTTCCGGTATATATTCCTGAAAATGGATTTATAGGGACTTGTTATTCCGTTGACGGGAGGAAGAAAAGGAACATGTAGTACACGTACCACTCATCCGTACTTTTTTTGCGACAATTTAACGACGTCTTAAAGCAAGTAGGAATACAAAATACTATTATAAATTTTTTTGCTTATAATACTAAAAAAGAGATTGTACAGCAGGTTAAAGATACCAATGCATTTAAAAGTTGTTATGCAGATACGATTTCATGTTCACATCCTTGTTTAGCACGGTACAATAAAATGGTTCAAAAAGAATATCCTATAAATTGTGGATATTGTTATCCCTGTTTGATCTGTAAGAGTTCACTTTTGGATATAGACGAGGAAAAAATATTCCTATAAGGGAGAAGTTTATGAGTTCCTTATGGCATATGAAGAAAGTGAAAAAGTGCTGATTTAAGAGCAGTACTTGGAAGTATTTATCGTTGCAAACATTCTTCAGATAAAGAATTAAAAAGAGATATTAGGTGTGTCGGAGAATTAACAGAAGAGGAAGTTGGAAAATTTTTAGTTTTATATAAGAAAAAGTATAGATGATTTGGTACAATTATTTTCTGGAGATCAGAGGATGAAGGAGTATCTTGGGGTATGATTCAACATCTTATTGATACACACTTCCATTTGGATCATTACAAGGATCATCAGAAAATATATGCTGAATTAATGAAAACAATATACATTGTGTATGACGAACTCACCTGAGTCTATATGTCTTGCAAACGCATGTATCCAGAAACAAAAATACTTGAAATTTGCACTTGGTTTCCATCCACAGGAGACATCATTAAATGATACAGATTTTATAGTTTTATACAATTAATCAATGAAACTAATTATGTAGGAGAAGTTGGACTTGATTTCTCAAAAAAAGTTATATTTCGTGTAATAAACAATGTATATATTTTGAGAAAATTGCAAAGTGTGTGCAGAAAAGAATAAATTGATGTCTGTGCATCTTAGAAGAGCGGAAAAAGAAGCAATATCTATTTTAAAAGAGTATCGTCCTCGTAGGTGTATTATTCATTGGTTTAATGGGAGCAGAGAGCAATTGCAACAATTACTGGATATAGGCTGCTATTTTTCGCTCAATTCCAATATGGTAACAAATGAAAAGCAAAGAAAAAATTGTATTTGATACCAAAACAAGAATACTGATTGAAAGTGGATAATCGTTCACAAAGATTGATGGGAAAAAAAGTACACATTTAATAATTTGATAAAAATATGAGTTAGTTGCACGGGCATTATTGTAATGAACCAGACATTATTAAGATTGTTCATGATAATTTTCGAGATGTTCTTTCAAAATGATGTTTAATTGCAAAGTTAGAGGGTGATTTTGGCGCAATACGATCAGTAGAATATCTGTAAAGTCTTGTGCGTGAGCTTGCAAAGCTTCCAGACGAGACGGAGTGGTAGAATTTAAATGTAATAACAAGCAACCGCAGATGATTGGCGAATATATTTCTGCTCTCAGTAATTCAGCTGCGTTGTGCGAACGACCGAAAGCATATTTAGTTTGGGGCGTGGATGACACAACACATAAAATTGTTGGAACTGAATTTCAGTATCGTAAAATGAAAAAGGGAAATGAGGAATTGGAAGCATGGCTTTCCAGAATGCTTTCACCAAGAATTAATTTCCGATTTTTGAGGTCCCGATGGATGAAGGAATGGTTGTGCTGATGGAGATTCCTTGTGCAGAAAAACAGCCGGTACAGTTCGCTGGTGGGGGAATTTATAAGAATTGGAACGAACAAAAAAGAATTTAAAAGAGTATCCTGACAAAGAAAGAGAATTATGGAGAACATTCGATTCTACACCATATGAACTTCGAATTGCGATGGGAAATTTAGATGAAGATGAAATGGTGTTATTATTGGATTACTCAAAGTATTATGATAAACTGGAAATGCCAATTCCGAGAAATAGGGATAAAGTATTGGAAGATTTACAGCATGAAAAGTTTATAAAGAGAAATGATGCTGGTACATGGGATATCACGAATATGGGAGCATTGATGATCGCAAAGGATTTGAAGAAATTTGAATCTTTTTGCATAGAAGAACTGTGAGGGTGATATGGTATAAGGAGAATTCCAGACTGGATGCTATCAGAGAAAAAAGAGTTCTGTGCGGGCTATGCATTTTCGCATGAAGAAATCGTGCAGTATATTATGACAATTATTCCGCAGGAAGAGGTTATTGTAGAAGCAACAAGGAAATCTGTTGTCAGTTTCCCGGAAATTGCTATCCGTGAGTTGTTGGCAAATGCTATGATACATCAGGATCTGCAGCAAAGAGGTACAAACCGATGGTAGAAGTGTTTAAAATCGAATCGAATTTTCAAATGCTGGTGCACCACTGGTAGCAATTGAAAGAATTGTAGATTCGGTGCCGGTGTCCAGAAATGAAAATATTGCCGGATTTATGCATAAATGTGGTATCTGTGAGGAACGTGGCAGTGGATATGATAAGATTGTTACAAAAGTTGGGAGAAAAAGAGTGCCTTCGACTTCTTACCAGTTTGACGGAGGCTATATTAAAGTAATGGATCCGGATACTGCACCAAGGTATAAAGTATATTCCATATTGGGCATAATTTAAGTTTCGCTAAGTTTCACTTATATAGGCGGGATGAAAAACATAATAAATTTAAGTTTTGCTAAGTTTCACTAAGTTCAGCATTAACAGATCGCCACTGCCTTTTCGGCTCAAATTTCCCACACCCATCACAGGTCTGCGGCCAGTTGATTTTCCACTCAAAATATTCATCTCTGGTAATCACGCCAGATTTTCAGTTCTTTCTTTTCTAAGAGTCCATTCTTTCAAAAAATCATTCAGAATCCCATAATTAAACCACATGGCGACAGGCGGATGGACTGGCCAGCCGTCAGAGTCATGATAGCGGACGGCGGTATCTTCGCTGGAATTGCATTTTCTCCCGGATAGGTTTCTAACTGAAAGAGATTGATTGCTGCCGGGTTGAATTCATCAATCCAGAACAGGATCTCCATAAGTTCAGAAGCATCCATCGTAGTAGGCTCATGCAGTGCCAGTGGATTCACATCCAAAATTTTAGCCATTTCAGTAACCAGATCTTTACGGGGAACCCTGTAGTTGGTTTCGTATTGAGCAAGGCGATTTGCACCTTTAGCGCCCCAGCCAAGAGCTGCACCGAGTTCTGCCTGTGTCATGTTCCGGAAGGTCCGGATTTTTTTTTTATTTTATCACCAATTGTCATATCAGATTTCCTGCTTTCTATTTGATAATTCCATTTTACTATCAAAATCTCAGAATGTAAACAGAAACATTCGCAACTAAGCGAACAAAACACTTGACATTCGCATGAATGCGAATTAAAATGACAGTACGATAAAGGTTCGCATGAAAGCGAATGTACAGATGAGGATAAATATTTTTGTAAATTATTGCAAAATGAGGTTGGTAAAATCCTTCTGTCAGGCTTTATTAGTGAGAGGATTTTTTGAAGTGAACAACATTTTGGTGTTTCCAGGCTGTAATAAGTGAAAGGATATTCAAAAAAACTCTTTTTGTACCTTGAAAATTACATGAGCTGTATAATCTGATTCCACAGATGCCATAACCCTGTAAATGATTTTACGGGCGAGCGTCGAAGATACTCCGGAAACGACTGGTAGGCTTGCGAAGAAGCTGGCCAGTATTCAGAAATACTCTGATAGAGGTTGGACTGTGACGTTGACAACGGGTTATACAAATGGAAGCCAACACGCTGAACAGAATATGCAATGCCATAGTAATAGATAAAATTTGAGAACAAAATGTGAAAAGGTAAAGGTGATGTGTTTGAGAAAATTGCAGGTATAGGACGACTTATACAAAGAATATGTTGGAAAAGAGGTGAGCATCATGGTAAATCAGTCAGTAATAGATTCTAGTGTGAATCTGGAGCAGTTAAAGGACATTGAAGATTTAATTCCTGATATGGATAAAGCTATTTCTGAGAAAGTGGAAACTTTTCTGGATAAATCTGGCGATCAGCCGTATGCTCACATGAATGAAGGGTATGTGGTAGTCGTGGAAATGACAGGAGAAATGGATGCTACAGATGCGATCAGTGATTATCTAAGAAAAAGAACGGAGTTGATGTATTAGATGCAAGTCTTGAAAAAAAATATCTTGCGAAGCTACAGATGTTATGTTAATGTGAGGTCAGGGAAAATGAACGTGATACATGGTTTCTGACTTCAAATTCAATGGAATAAGTAAGTTGGGAGCGATGTAAAATGGAACAAATGCAAATGAATATGCCAGATATGTACGATGCTGCATTGTATCTTCGGTTATCGAAAGATGATATGGAAGAGGGCAGTGCGAAGTCAGAGAGCAACAGCATTGTAAATCAGAGAGTTACTTCGGAGCTTTGTAAAAAGCCAGCCGGATATTCAGATCTTTGATATATATGGGATGATGGATACTCAGGAGGAAATTTTGACCGACCTGAGTTTAAACGAATGACAACTGACATAGAAGCTGGAAAAAGTAAATTGTGTGATTGTAAAAAGACTTATCCAGATTCGGAAGAGAATATATAGAAGCCGGGCGATGGATCGAAAAGACCTACCCGGCTTTAAATGTGCGTTTTATTTCAGTTACAGACCAGTTCGATAGCAAAACAGCAGACTTTTCAGAGAAGTCATTTGTAGTTCCAATCAAAAATTTTGTAAATGAAAGTTATTGCCGGGACATTTCCGGTAAAGTGCGAAGCCATCAGAAAATCAAACGTGAAAAAGGTGAATTTATTGGAGCATTTGCACCGTATGGTTACTGCAAAGATCCGGAGAATAAGAATTGTCTGGTGATTGATTCTTATGCAGCGGATATTGTAAGAAAAATATTTTCATGGAAAATTGATGGGTTCAGTCTTGGAGCAATCGCTGAAAAGCTGAATGTACGACATGTACAGTCACCAAAAGAATATAAAAAGGCAAATGGTGAAAATTATAATTCCGGATTCCATAGTTTAGATACACCGAAATGGTCAGCTGTGCAGATCAAAAGGATTCTGACCAAATGAAGTCTATATTGGAAACATGGTACAGGGCAAGCAGGAACGAATCAGCTATAAAGTAAAGCAACGCTTGGATAAGCCAGAATCAGAGTGGGTGAAAGTAGAAAATACGCATCCGGCAATTATCAGGCAAAATGATTTTGATGTGGTGCAGAAGCTGCTTCAATATGATGGAAGAGCATCAAAAACATCAGACAGTGCAAACTTTTTTTTTCAGGTTTTGTATTTTGCGGAGATTGCCATACACCGATGATACGCAGGGTAAATCAGTATAAGGGAAAGAAAAAAGCTCTTTTATATTTGCCAGACAAAAAATAAAGGTGGAGATTGCACCAGACACAGTATTCCGGAAGAGGTGCTGAAAGGATTGTATTGAAAGAGATTCAGGCATATACGGCACTTTTCGTAGACTATCAGATGATTATGGAAGAACTTTGTGAAATGAAAGTCAGTTACGATCAGGTAATCGGTTATGATACGCAGATTAGTAAGTTGCAGGAAGAATATAACCGTTATTACAGTCTGAAAGCATCTTTGGGTGATGACTTGAAAAGAGGGATTGATCAGCAAAGAGGAGTTCGATGATTTTCGGGAAAGTTACGGAAGAAAATGTGAAGAACTGGAGCAGATGATTGAAAACCAGAAAAAAACTGGTAAAGCAAATGTTTGAGGATGGAGTGTCTGCAACTGTTCAGTTGGAGGACTGGGAAGAAATCACTGGAAATCAAAGAACTGGATCGCACATTGCTGGCACTGACTGTAGATAAAATCTATATTTATGAAAACAAACAGATCAAAATTCATATCCGCTATCAGGATATGATTGAGAAGATGAAAGTCATAAGACGGTTTTATGCGGAACACAGGACAGAATGCAGGAAAGAGGTGGGATAAATGGCAAGAACAGCAAAAGATATAAGAAAAACACAGAGAAGAAAGTTCTTGGGATTCCGGTATGTATGGCTGCAATTTATGCCAGATTATCCGTAGACAGTGATGAAAAAAGTCAGAATCTATTGAAACACAGGTTACGCTGATAAAAGAGTTCATTCAGAAGCACAATGAAAATCCGGACAAAGAGTATGAGATTGCTGTATATGATATTTATTCTGATTTGGGAAAAACCGGAACAAATTTTGACAGACCGGGATTTGAACGGATGATGAGTAATGTCAGGGCAGGTAAAATAAACGGTATTCTGGTAAAGGATTTCTCACGATTTGGAAGAAATTACATCGAAACTGGTAACTATCTGGAAAAGATTCGTCCTTTTATGAAAGTGCGATTTATTTCTGTATGTGACAACTATGATTCCTTTGCACCGGATGCCAAGAATCAGGAATTATCCATGAATATCAAGAATCTGGTGAATGATGCTTATGCGAAAGACATTTCAGCAAAAGAACGGGCAGCGAAACGTATTGCACAAAAAAACGGTGAGTATGTGGGATCTACAGCTCCATATGGATATTGTGTGGAAAAGATAAATGGAATTTATAAGTTGATGGTGGAAGTGGAAGCTGCAAAGATTGTCCGTAGGATTTTTTGAAGAGTATGCTTCGGGAGATGGCATACAGAGCATTATTGACAGGTTATTTGAGGATGGGGTACATCGGATTTCAGACTATAACCAATATCAGCATGTGTGCTGTCAGGATGGAAAAATCTTCATCAGTGGGGAAATTCTTCGATACGTGCGGTTTTAAATCGAAATAATTATTATGGTGATCTGGTTCAGAGAAAATACGAATCAAGATTTCAAAGAGGGGAAAAATGGTGTGACATACTGGATGAAAGTCAGTGGATTATTACGCCAAATGCCCATGAGCCGATTATCAGCAGAGAACTGTTTGACAAAGCACGGGTCAGGTTAAAAACAGCACAACAGAAAGCAGCAAAACTACAGCAGGATGGGAAGAGGATGAAAGAGCATTTTACAATGTATTCTATTGTGGGGATTGTAAGCGGAAAATGTGTACACGTAGATACGGAAATGCGATGTGTATTACTTTTGCAATGCTGCCTGGTATCGGGATGAAAGAAAATGCAGTCACAAATCTATTTCCTAAGAGAAGTTGCAGAAAATTGTCCGTTCAGAGCTGACCAGACAGTTTCAGTTATCTGGCTTACGGAAAAAGGATATGTCTGCTATAAGCAGTGCAGTCTTTCTTACCAAAATCAAAGAAATTCAAAGCAGAGATTAGGAAACTGGATGCAGATATGGAAAAACGTTCAGAAAAACTGGCACAGGCATTCATGAAATATAAAGAGGGTGAACTTTCCAAAGAAGCCTATATAGAAATGAAAGATGACCGTAATAACTGGAAAGAGTTTCTGCGAAGAGAGAAAGAGAACTCTGGAGCATACCATACAAAAGCTGGAAAAACAGCAGAAAGAAGAAGCCAGATTTTTTACGAAGCCTGCTGGAGCTGGATGGGACAACCAGAATCAATGCGGAACTTGCAGAAGGCTTGATTGAAAGTATGTATCTATATGGTGATGGCAGACTGGAAATCAACTTCGGGTTTAAGGGGTGGTAGAACATGAGTGATCAGAAACTGATTATTGGATATTATCGCCTTTCCATGGAAGATGACTCAGAGGGAGAAAGTAACAGCATTATTAATCAGAGAAAACTGGTCAAAGATTATATTTCCAATATCCCGGAACTGGCTTCTATGCCATTTCAGGAGTTCTACGACGACGGGTATTCTGGTTCCAGTATGGATCGTCCGGCAATTAAGCAGGTTTTGGAACTTGCCAGGGAGAATAAAGTGCAGTGTATTGTGGTAAAAGATTTTTCACGTTTTGCCAGAAACTATATTGAGATGGGAACTTATCTGGAACAGATTTTTCCATTCCTGGGAGTACGATTTATTTCTATCTCAGATCGATATGATTCTAAAGATTATAAAGGAAAGAATTCAGACATCGAAGTACAGTTTAAAGGACTGATCGCAGATCTTTTATGTGAAAGACCAGTCTGTAAAGGTAAAGGCAGCAGTCAGCACCCGACGGGAAAAGGTGAATATTGCTGTGGCTCTGCACCTTATGGGTATCGAATCAATCCTGAAAATAAGAGAGAACTGATGATTGTAGAGGACGAAGCGGAAGTGATTCGCAGAGTATTTGAACTGACCAATCAGCGATATTCCAAGATGGAGATTTGTCGGTTATTTAATGAAGAGGGGGTACTGACTCCCTTGCAGTCTATGAGTAGACGACAGAAATCAGACAGCAAGAAAGCTGCCTCAAGAGGATTGCAGTGGACGAGTGATATGATACGGAAGATTGTGGATGATAAAACTTATATAGGCTGTATGGTCTATGGAAAGACAAAGATTCCAGATCCCGGAACAGGGAAAGAAGTACCGGTGCCGAGAAATCAGTGGAAAGTGATGGAAAATCACCATGAGCCGATCGTATCAAAAGAATTTTTGAAAAAGCACAGTCCCTGCAGATCAGATACACAAAGAAAAAGTAAATTTGACAGGAAACAACACTGTTAGGTGGCTATGTGAAGTGTGGAAATTGTCATAGAAGTTTGACTTCAAGCAGTCCTGTTCATGGTCATATTCTTTATAGCTGTGCTTACAGTAAAGGAAAAGAAGATACAGGGTGCTTTGCCGGGAAAGCCGATAACAAAATGCTAGAACATATCGTGTTGGCAGAAATGAAGGCATATTTACGTCAGAATATCAGCCAGGAACAGATGCAGCAATCTATGAGAAAACAGCATACGGACAGCATAGAAGCCTATGAGCTGGAAAGTACGGACTGTGAAAAACGTCAGGAGCAGATAAAGCTTCAGAACCGTCAGAACTATGAGAAGTATCACGAGGGACAGATGAATCAGAAACAGTTCATGGAAGCAAAGAAGCAGATGGAAGAAGAAAGAGTGCGACTGCAGAAACGTGTAGAGGAACTGGATAAACTGATAAACGGAGAGAAAGAAATTCTGATGAAAAAAAATGTTCCGGTGGAGCAGATGTTGAAGTATTTAGGCTATGAAAAGCTGACACGAGAGATGCTGGAAGAATATGTGCAGGGAATATATGTGTATGATGATGGGAGAGTGGAGGGTGGAATGGAAATCACTGGCTTGATTTGTAGCAATAATGTAACGTCCACTACTACTGAACTTGTAGCAATGACGTTACATCCTCCCTGCTGATTTTGTGACAACAATATAACGTCCTCTGTTCCAAAACAACGGTTTTATGGGAAAAATCGAGGAAAAAGTGGCAAAAAAGTTTGTAGCAATGACTTGACATCCTCGGGGGCGTTATGTACAGCACAAAGTATTCCCCAAAATATGAAAAATGGCTGATTTGAAAAAGTAAATTTCAGTACCCGAGTAATAAGGATAAAAGGTACATTTTTTTAGGATGATCCGGAAGTGGAAGCGGTATATATTGCGCTGCCAAATACTTTACATTATGAGTGGGCCGTGAAAGCTATGAAAAGCGGCAAACATGTATTGTGTGAGAAGCCGCTTGCACCGTGTGAAAAGCAGGTAAAAGAATTATTTGACAAGGCAAAAGAGAATCATGTATATCTTATGGAAGCTTTTGCGTATCAGCACAGTCCATATATCACTGCAATTAAGAAAGAGATAGAAGATGGAACGATAGGAGAAGTTCGTTATATAGATTCCGCATTTATCACATCAGATTATAATAAGGAAAATATCCGGATGAGACGGGAGACTCTTGGAGGGTGTACATACGATCTTGGAGTATACAGCACAAGCCTGACGTTAGGACTTCTGAATGAAGAACCAGCGAAAGTCGAGGCTTCCGCAATCTTTTCGGAAGAAAAGATCGATAAGCTGACTTCTGTGGTCATGGAATTCGCAGATGGAAAGAAAGCAGCATTTACCTGTGGTATGACACTTGCAACGAATCAGGACAGGAGACTGGACTGTCTGGAGATAGATGGAACGAAGGGAAGTATTACCGGAACCAAATTTGCATTCAATGGTGATGGAGAATTAAGCTATACAATTCGTACGGCTGAGGGGCAGGAAGAAGTAAAGACGGTAGAAGTTCCACAGAATTATCGCTTGGAGGTAGAACAATTCGGCAGATGCATCGATGAAAATGAGAAGCCGGCGGTTACGGAAGAATTTTCGCTGAAAAATGTGAGACTTGTTGAGAGGATTCTGGAGGAAATCGGATATTAAGATGAAAAGAATGAAAAGATCAGGACGCCGTTAGGAATCATTTCTGTTTTCAAGAATGAAATACCTGAAAGATATCATTGTGCAGCGGAACCGGAGATTTCACGTATCAGTGAGACGCATATAAGGATTTTGACAATAGATCAGGCCGTATTCCTGGGGAGAAGAAGTGTATTCACCAAGACTTCATCAGAACTGTATGAATCCTGAAAATATTACACTGTATCCACTGGAGATTGAGTGGAATGGGGATAAAGTTACGGTTTCAGATCATTATGGGATGAAAAGGTGGATAACCGGGGAAAAGTTACCGGAAATTCAAGACTGGAATCTAAAACTGAAAAAATTAAGATGTAATCCTTGCAGAAACTGTGGAAGATGTTAGAAACGAAAGAAAAGAGAGAAAAATATGAATTATTCAGAATGTATAGAAAATGCAAGAACACGTATTGGAAATTATTGTAAAGCCTGTCCGGAGTGTAATGGACGCGCCTGCAAGAACCAGATGCCGGGACCGGGGCAAAGGGAATTGGAGATACAGCTATCCGCAATTATGACAAATGGAAGGAAATCCGTGTACAGATGGATACAATTGCCGAAGAATAAACCGGTGGATACATCACTGGAGCTCTTCGGGAAGAAATTTTTATATCCATTTTTGCAGGACCGGTTGGTGCAGTGGGATTACATTACGGCGACTGCCTGGATGATGTGGCATATAATGATATTCTGGTATCTTCCATGTGCAAAATACGGGATTGCTGCATTTACAGGAGATGGCGTGGACAGTAATGTGATGGTTGCAGCAACAAAAGCGATTAAGAAAACAGATGGAATCGGAATCCCGACTGTGAAACCATGGAACATAGATACCGTTGCAGAAAAGATGAAGATGGTTCAGGAATCAAAGGCATTTGCAGTGGCAATGGATGTCGATGCAGCAGGACTTCCATTTCTTAAGAACATGGAGCCGCCGGCAGAAGTAAGACAGTGGAGGAACTTGAGAGATCGCAAAGATTGCAGGAATACCATTTATTGTAAAAGGTGTTATGACAGTCAGAGGAGCCCTGAAGGCAAAAGAGGCCGGGGCATCTGCAATTGTAGTATCGAATCATGGAGGACGTGTGCTGGATCAGTGCCCGGCGACAGCAGAGGTGCTGGAAGAGATCGCCAGGGCAGTAGGGGGATTCCATGAAGATATTTGTAGATGGCGGAATCGGAGTGGTGTAGACGTATTCAAGGCCCTGGCACTCGAGCAGATGCAGTCATCATTGCAAGACCATTTGTGACTGCCGTTTATGGAGGTGCGGAAGAAGGCGTAAAGTCTTATATAGATAAGATTGGAACAGAGCTGGAAGACACGATGAAAATGTGCGGGGTAACGAGTCTCAAAAGATCACCAGAGCGTCTGTCTGGATGAAATAATTACCAGATTCCCATGATATGCTGCATTCCCAGACTCACGATGGTAATTCCGATCCAACAGCATCCACCGAGCATAAGTGGTTTTCCGCCGGATTTAATCAATTTTACAACATTGCTGTTAAGTCCGATCGCAGCCATAGCCATAATGATAAAGAATTTCGACAATTCTTTTAACGGAACAAATACATCTGCACTGACACCCATAGTCATACATACAGTTGTGATCACAGCTGCAATGATGAAGTATAAGATGAACATAGGAAATGCTCTCTTTCAGGCTGAATTTGTTTGCGGAAGAATCAGCAGTTCCGGCTTTTGAGGCAGATCTTGCACGGATCAGGGATAATACCAGTGTGATCGGAATAATTGCCAGTGTACGTGTAAGCTTTACCGTAACAGCAGTATTCAGTGTCTCGCTTCCGAGATTCCACATACTGTCCCAGGTAGAGGCAGCAGCGGTGACCGAAGAAGTATCATTAATAGCGGTTCCGGCAAATAATCTGAAGGAGCTTCCACTTGTAGTGTCAAAACCAAGTGCGCTTCCAAGTACCGGGAAAAGTACGGCTGCAATGACGTTGAAGAAGAAGATAACGGAAATTGCCTGTGCAACTTCGGTATCATCTGCATCAATGACCGGTGCGGTGGCAGCGATCGCAGATCCTCCGCAGATGGATGAGCCGACCCTACGAGAATCGAAGTATTCGATGGGACATTCATGATCTTGCGGAGAACCCACGCAATGATCAGAGAAGTACTATTATCGTACATACGATGATCGGAAGGGACTGCTTTCCGGTCTGTAGAATAACACCAAGATTCATTCCAAATCGAGCAGTACAACAGCTGTCTGTAAAATAATCTTAGAAGTCCATTTGATACCTGGTTCGGCTTTTCCTTTATTGGTCCATACTAGTGTAATCAGCATTCCGGCAGGATCGCGATGACAGGTCCGCCGATAACCGGGAAAGCCTTTCCAAGAAGCCATGATGGAATCGCAATCACAAAACAAACCAGTATACCGTTTAGGTTTTGTTAAAAAATTCATGTTTTTTCCTCTTTCTCATTTTTTTATTGGTTCATACGGGTTTCCACTAGAGATTATAACACTGGATAACAATAATAAATAATTATATAATATTATCGTATGATAATAAAAAATTATTAAAAATCAAATTGACAATGAAAGGAAAAAAGATTATGCTGGATTTTTAGAACAGATACATTCCTTGCGGTATGTGATACAATGAATTTCACAGAGGCAGCAAGAAGGTTACATATTACGCAACCGGCAGTTTCGCAACATATTCGTTTCTTTTGAAAAGGAATACGATGTCAAATTGTTTTCTTATTGTAATAAACAGTTGTATCTGACTCAGGCAGGAGAGATACTTAGAAAAACGGCTGATGACAATGAAAAATGATCAGCTGGCAATTATGAATGAGATAAGAAATGAATCCCATAAGATGGAATCTCTTTCTATAGGGGTTACAATGACGATCGGAGAATATGCAATTGTAGATAAAATAGCAGATTTTCTGATCGGTCATCCGGAGATGAATGTACACATACATTATGGAAATACAACGCAGCTGTTGACTTTGCTTGATGAAGGAAGGATTAATCTTGCGCTTGTAGAGGGGAATTATCCGAAGGAAAATTATGAACATAAAAATTACAGTACGGAAGAGTATATAGCAGTTTGTGCCAGAGATCACACATTCAAAGAAAAATTTCCAGAAACAATGCAGGAACTGGTGAAGGAGCGCCTGCTTGTACGTGAACCGGGATCCGGGACAAGAAATATTTTAGAGGAGTTACTTCTTGCAAGAGGAATGGGGATAAAAGATTTTCTCCATTATACAGAAGTGGAAAATATGCATACAATTATCGGGCTTTTAAAAAGAGATTGTGGAATTTCATTTATGTATAAGATTGCAGTAGCGGATGAACTTAAGAATGGAACATTGAAAGAAATCAGACTTTCAGATTTTAAAATGCAGCATGCTTTTGATTTTATCTGGGAAAAGGGCAGTATTTATACAGAAAAAATATATTGGAATATGTGAGGAACTTCTGAAAAAAGAGAATATCATATATTGATTAGTTGTACTTATCGATAATGAAAGAAAGTATAAATCAGGAAGGATGGGAATCATATGATGACAAGAGAGGAAGCATTAGCATACGGAATGTCATTTTATAATGTATATGAAGAAAAGCCATTTCGTGATCCAAACTGGCAGCTGGTGCGGATTAAAGGGAAGTAAAAAACATTTCTGTGGATATATGAACGGGAAGGCTATATCAATCTGAATGTCAAAGTGAATCCGGAGTGGAGAGACTTCTGGCGCTCGGCGTATGAGTCAGTGACGGCCGGATATCATCTGAATAAAGAACTCTGGAATACGATCATTCTGGATGGGACCATTCCGGAAGAAGAGATCAAAAGAATGATCGCAGAAAGCTATGAAATTGTTACGGACAGCCCGACAAAGCGGATCTATGAAGCAGTGAAGCGTATTCCAAAAGGACATGTGGCAACTTATGGGAAGATCGCAGAGATGGCGGGAGACCCCAGAATGGCAAGGGCAGTGGGAAATGCCTTGCATAAAAATCCGGATCCGGAAAATATTCCCTGCTTCCGCGTGGTGAATTCGAAGGGAGAGCTATCCGGAGCATTTGCGTTTGGTGGAGAGGATGTGCAGGCAGAACTTCTTCGGGCGGATGGAGTTGAAGTGATAAACGGCCGGGTAAATCTGGAAAAATACGGAATAAAAGCTGCCAGTGGCAGGCATCCAGAGATTTGAACGCCATGTAGGATAGACCAGAGGGAGTGTGGGAAAATAACTTTTTCTATATTCCAGGTGGAATAGTATGAAACGAAGAAACCGGGAGACGATACATTATACTGTCACCTTGTGAATTCAGAGATGCAGGTAAAATAAAAAAGAAAAGATGATAAAAGAATGAAACAGGTTGCAACGAAGATAACAGAATATGTAAAGAAAAGTAAAAGAGCAAAAGCTATATGGAGTATTTGGTCTGATATATTTAATTGCAGTCATATTTGTCATGAATGACGCATGGCTGTATCAGACACCGATTGCAAAGCTGACAAAAGTAGAGACAAGCATGGCAGGAGAAAGCAAAAGTACCCGTGGAACACAAGAAATCAAATATAAGCAAAAAGATCCGGGGGTGATATTAAATGGAACGAATAAGGGGAAAATCGTTGATTTTTCTAACGAATATACCTATACAGGAATGTTAAAACAGAAATATCACAAAGGGGATAAAGTATTGCTGAACGGGTCTGAAAATAATGTGGGATCCAGTATACAGTGCGTAAAAGAGATACAGAACTTGTTATTTTGCTTGGTCTTTTTAATATTGGTATTGATGATGATTGCGGGAAAGAAAGGCTTGCTTACAATTGTGACAGTGGGAATCAATATTGTGATATTTACAGCAGGATTTTAAAAAAAGCGGTGATGATGCGGATGTTGTAGCAATCTGTAATAAAATGGTACTCTTTTTTGCAATTGCTACATTGATCGGATTAAATGGAATTCACAGGAAAACATGGGCGGCATTATTGTCAACTACTATGTATATTGGCAATGATCATGGGAATATTTGAGGTGGTGATCAGTCATAGTGCTGAACTGGATTATTCTACGATGGAATATTTGGGAAGCATTGATAATCCGGATGAGATTTTTCATGCAGAGATTTTGTTATCCGGACTTGGAGCAATCATGGATGTTGCAGTGGCAATTGCTGTCGCTTTGAGTGAAATTGTTACGAAGCGGCCAGAAGTTACATTTCGGGAATTATTCCGGTCCGGAAGAGAGATTGGATATGATATTATGGGAACGATGATCAATGTATTGTTATTCGTGTTTGGCTGTGGACTTATTCCGATGTGTCGTGATCAGGATGAATAACAGTGTCCGGTTTATGACGATTATAAAATTACATATTCCGTGTGAATTATGCAGATTCTTCATAGAGAGTATTGGAATTGTACTGGCAATACCAGTATCTATCTGATCACATCTGTGATAATGAAATTAACGATAAGGAAGGTGAAGAAGATATGTTGATGATACTGGGATTCATCCTGTTATTTTTTGATCATGATTATTGGCGGGGACAGAGGTGTGATATCATTGATATCACTGGTTGGAAATATGTTGCTGCTTAGCCTGGCTATCTGGCTGATGGCAGCGGGAGCACCAGTACTTCTGGTTACGATCGGAATGGGAATCATCATTTCATGTGTAACATTATTTTATCAAAATGGTACCAATGAAAAAAGACAAAGAGTGCATTTGCAGCAGTATTGATTACAATGACGGTCCTGTTTTTCTTTATCTATATGGTGGTGTGGAGAAGTGAGGCAGGAGGACTGAATGAAATACAGGCTGCGGAAGATGATGTATTATATTACAATATGAATCTGGATATTAATATGAGAAATGTTGCGACAGCTGTGATCATACTCAGCTACGTTGGGAGCTGTGTTAGATATGGCACTTACGGTTACAACTTCCGTTTACGAGGTCAGTATTCACAAACCGGAGATGAAACTGACAGAACTTGTAGAAAGCGGAATGCAGATCTGGAAGAGAAGTAATCGGGACAACAGTGAATACATTGCTGTTTGCATATGTGGGAGAATCGTTATTATTATTTTCTTATCTGAAGATGCAGGATTATACACTGGAAACATTATTAAATTCGAAAATATTGTTCCAGAATTGTGTATCAATGATATTTGGTGCGATCGCCTGTGTAGTGGTGATGCCGGTTGCGGCCGGTATTGGTTGGCAGGCATTTGCCCGTATAATCATTAACTGATTATATCCGGAGCATTATTTTGGCAGAAAAATACCATCTTCATAGGTCGATAGAAACGTGCGTCCATTTTCAGGAGGTTATGAAGGAATCAAAGGACTGGCGGGTGACCAGTTCCTTTCATCCGGCAGTGTGATGTGGACTGCGGAGAAAAATGTTCTATGTAGATTATTTTCTGGAAGGGAATCTGAATATTACTGCCGTTTACCTTAACATCTATGTATTTTCCGAATCCGGGATGCGGGAAAGGATTTCCATCTGCCAGTGCGGAAATATCATTTTCACTGTAGGGGCTTTACAAGATAGTGCAGAGCCCGGACCTGAAACCCCCTAAAGCATGGTCAGTGGAAGTTGTTAGAAGATCAGCAGACAGTCTGTGTCTGATCTATGAAGTTCTTTTTGCGATATCAATTCCATTGGCTCCATTCATATAAATATCCAGAAACACTACAGTGAAAGGGCATTCTTCGCTGAAGTGAGGAATGTTTCTCCATTTTCATATTCAAATATATCTGTATGGACATTGCGTCTGGAAAACTGAGATTCCAGTCTGTTTGGGCAAAGAGTGTCCGTTCGTCTGAAATATCATCAACAATTAAAAATTTTCATAGTAGATCTTCCTTATATATATTTATAAAATTCCGCTTATGCTGAGACTTTTTCATCTGTGTAATCTATAGCCGCAGACAGGCAAGAGGGAGTAGTTATTTCAAAAAACGCTCTGGTAACAGTATATCACAAACAATACCACGGAGTTGCAATTGTGCTATTTTCTGTCATTTCGTGAGCTGAGGATTGTTGAAATGATTTCTGCCTTTCTTATAATGAGAATAACAAATGAAAGTACTTAAATGGAAAGGAAGGGGAGTGGTGTCGTGTAATTGTATTGCCATATTGACTGACCAGGAACAGGAAGGACAAAAAGTGCGGAATATATCAGGAATTACTGTGCACAGAGAAGCATGTCTTTCCACTGATTGAAATTTATCAGAATCAGGAACAGATTTTTTGCACAGACATTGAAAACAGTACCGACAGTGGTGTTTCTCGCATTACCAGGTGTGTCCGGCCTGAATGCAGCAGAACATCTTCGTTCTCTGTATCCGAAATGTGGAATTATCTGGTGCAGTGACCTTGATTTTCGCTTCATGCGTTCAGGATGCGGATAGAATATTTTTTTGCGAAACCTGTGGAAGAGCAGAAAAT
>VOFG01004385.1_pt1 | contig 18726 bp, 20 predicted proteins | sample 5384171 | NCBI WGS metagenome assembly VOFG01 (sample SAMN12384726, study PRJNA508395) | human gut metagenome | isolation source: healthy gut F | host: Homo sapiens
CGCGCATCCTCCAATGTGTCAATCCATGCATAACGGCCTGGAAATGCACTTTCATCAAAAGAAGCTGAAAGCGCCTCGTTTTTCCGAAACAGCGCAGACCGGCGTTCATCGTCTGGACTGTCAATTTCCAGTGGCGGCATTTGTGTCGCCCTGCGCTCATAAGCGCGGTTACGACAGAAGCAGTACCAGTCGTATTCATAAATCTTCTGTATTGCCGCTTCACTCATACCGGCATCTGTATATTCTTTTCGAAGGCGCAGCCATTCACGGTCAAATTTTGCTTTTTCCTGTGCGCAGTTGAATCCCATTACGGATTCCTCCAATCTTTGAAATTTTGAGAAAGCCAAAATTTCAAAAGCGGAGGCGCGCGGGGATGGATACAAAAAACAGCTATCGGTGTACATCTGCCTTTTCCAGCCATGTACTGATAGCTGTACATCTGATAGTGTATATCTCGCGTATGCGAGGTTCTTATCACATCCTGCAGCAGTTTTGCGGCTGAAAGTCACAGTATGCTGGTTGGCTGGTCACCGCAACCGCAAGAAACGGCATCAGTGTATGTATTTCACCACCATTGGAGCATTTTCTGATGAGGCTATTTCATGTAGAATATCGTCGACGGAGGTGATCTATCGGTGGTAGAACTACATGAGCCGGTTTCCGAGCGGATCGGCAAGATCCTGCGGGAAAACCGCGAAGCGCAGGGACTGACACGGCAGCAGCTTTCTGAAAAAAGTACAGTCAGTGACCGACAGATCTCCGCGATCGAGCTGGGCGAAAAGGGGCCGAGCATGAACTCGCTGGAGCTGCTCTTGCGCAGCCTCGGCCTTTCCGCCGACCAGATATTTTATCCGGAGCTGACCGAAGCTGATCCGACGTTGGTGCAGCTTACGCATCTGGCCGCGTCCTGCACAGAGCAGCAAAAGAGGATGGTCGTTAGATTCATCCGTATGCTTCAGGACGAAAACTACGGGGATTAAAAATAGCGGTGTTCGCCGGAACACCGCTATTTTTCTGCTTCTCTGATATATCGTTTTACAACTTGTAACAATTCTTGTGCAAGAAGCTGTTCGGAAGTGTCGTTCAGCAAGGTTTGCACCATTTCATATTCCACAACTCCCTCCAGCAGCGTATCTACCGATACATGGAACGCATTTGCTAGTCTAAGGCAAAGCGTCAAGTTCGGACGAGCCTCACCGCGTTCAATTCTGGATACTCGTTTTTGATCGGCCCCAATACGCGCTGCCAATTCATCCTGCGTAAGGTGGCACCGCTTTCGTAGCTTCCGGACATTCTCTCCAAGCTGAACATATAACAAATGATCTGAGTGTACGTATTCTTCTTTGTATTTCGTCATCTGTTACCATTAGTTTGTCATATTTCTCCCTTTTTGTAAACATCAGCAGTGACGTATTTTTACGTCAAAATCGCCGTATTTTACTTCATAATATTGAGTTTGCAGTGACATTTCTTCCAAGGACATTTGCAATGGTATAATCGCATACTCTGACACGGTCAAATTTTCGATTGGGTTCTCAATGCCTAAATGCTGCATTGCTGCCCTTCTTGCGGCATTTTGGCTGCCGCAGCTTCGTCGCAGATGAGGGTCACGTCGGAATGGAACTGCAGAATGGAGCCCGGAACCTCCGGCATGACCGGTCCGAAGAAGACCTTGTAGAGGATGTCCGCCTTGTCTGCGCCCGTGATGACCATGACGATCTTCCGCGCCGCCATGACCGTGCCGACACCCATCGTGACGGCTGCGGTCGGGACCTCGTCGATGGACGAGAAGAAGCGCTTGTTGGCCTCGCGGGTCATTTCCGTCAATTTCACTTCATGCGTCATGACCGGGAAATGGTCACACGGCTCGTTGAAGCCGATGTGCCCGTCGTGGCCAATGCCGAGCAGTTGGATATCTACGCCGCCCCAGTCTTCAATCTTGCGCTCATACGCCCTGCACATGGAGGGGATATCGTCAGCAAGGCCGTCAGGAACGATAGTGTTCTCAGGTTTGATGGAGATATGGTCAAACAGGTTTTCCTGCATGAAGCGGCGGTAGCTCTGCGGGTGGTCGGGCGCAAGACCCTTGTATTCGTCGAGGTTTGCGGAGCGGACGCGCGAAAAGTCGAGCTTGCCAGCCTGTTCACGCGCGATCAGCTCGCGGTAGAGAGGCAGCGGCGTAGAGCCGGTGGCAAGTCCCATCACACAGGCGGGCTTGCGGCAGATGACCGCCTCAAATTCGTCGGCAGCCGCCTTTCCCATTTCTTCGGGTGTTTTGACTTTGATGATATTCAGGTGCAGCATTTTGATCGCTCCTTATTGCTCATATCCGTTTGGATTTTGTTTCTGCCAGTTCCACGTGTCGCGGCACATATCGACGAGATTTTTTTCCGCCTTCCAGCCGAGCACCGCGAGACTTTTTCGCCGGGTCTGCATAGCAGGTCGCAAGGTCCCCGGGGCGGCGGGCAGTGACCTCATACGGCACCTTGACGCCGTTTGCCTCCTCAAAGGCGTGAACCATGTCAAGCACGCTGTAGCCGTGACCGGTGCCGAGGTTGAACACGCCCTCGCCGGTGTGGGTCATCAAATACTGAATCGCGGCAACATGACCCTTCGCCAGATCGACAACATGAATGTAGTCGCGCACACCGGTGCCGTCCGGCGTGGGATAGTCGTTGCCGAACACGTTCAGATGGTCGCGCTTGCCGATGGCGGTCTGCGAAATATACGGCATAAGATTGTTGGGAATGCCGTTCGGATGCTCGCCGATCTTTCCGCTTTCGTGCGCACCGACCGGGTTGAAATAGCGCAGGTTCACGACCGACCATTCGGGGTCCGCTTTTGCGATGTCGCGCAGGATCTGTTCCCCCATGTACTTTGTCCAGCCATAGGGATTGGTGCAGTTTCCGGTTTTGGAGGTCTCGCGCAGCGGCATCTCGTTGTCGCCGGAGTAGACCGTGGCAGACGAGGAAAAGATGATGCGCTTGACGTTGTGCTTCGCCATGACCTTGCAGAGCATCAGCGTCGCATCAAGGTTATTCTGATAGTAGGCCAGCGGCTTTGCAACCGATTCGCCGACTGCCTTGAGGCCCGCGAAGTGGATGGCGCAGGAAATCTCATGCTCTGCAAAGATTTTTTCCAGCAGCGCCTCGTCGCGCACATCGCCCTCGATAAACTCCACTGTCTTGCCAGTAATTTCAGACACACGTTTCAGGCTTTCAGGGTTGGAATTGCTGAGATTGTCAATTACAATCGGCGTATGGCCCGCCTTGATCAGCTCCACACAGGTGTGGCTGCCAATATATCCGGCGCCGCCGGTCACAAGAACATTCATTTTGTTTCCTCCTTCACGATCTTCCGCATCTCGTCCCATTTCTTCTCCATGTCCGCCACGAGCTTGAACTGGGTGCGGGCGCGGTCGAGGTTCTGCCCGTCACGGTGGACAGCGAAATAATGGTCGCCATCCAGATAATCCGTCAGGAACCGGACGCCGCACTCCATCGTCATGGTCTTAGCTCCCATTGGCAGCAGCTCCAGCTCCTTTGCCGTCAGGCCGGGGCAGGCGCGGACATAGCCGCGCGTAAAGACGCGGAAGCGGTCGAGACTCATCTCCATTTTGGAAATGTCTTTTTCATCCTCTGCGGCAGTTGCCGCGCCAAAGCGGATGGAATCGCCGAAGTCATAAAGACTCGATCCAGGCATGACCGTGTCGAGATCGATGACGCACAGCGCTTTGCGCGTTTTTGCGTCCAGCAGGACGTTATTGAGCTTCGTGTCATTGTGTGTCACGCGCAGCGGCAGTTCGCCGGCAGTCAGCGCGTTCTGAATGGCCGACATCTCTGCCTGCCGGGCCAGCGCAAATTCAATTTCAGGATGGACCTGCGCTGCCCGGTGCATGGGGTCGCGCTCCAATGTCTCCAGAAGCGCGCGGTAACGGTCCGGTGTGTTGTGGAAATTCGGGATGGTCTCGTGCAGCTTCGCCGCCGGGAAATCCGTCAGAAGCTGCTGGAATGTGCCGAAGCCCACGGCGCTCTGATAAAAGTCCTCGTCCGTCTCGGGAAGCTGGAGGCAAATCGAATCTTCCACAAAGTCATACGTGCGCCAATAGGCATCCTGCGCATGCAGATAGCTTGCGCTGTCATGCGTTTTTACAAGCGTCAGGACGCCGCGCGGGTCGTCTGTTTCTGTCCGCAGGAACTCCGTGACGGCAGTGATATTTTCCATCAGCCCCGCCACGTCGCGGAACGTGTTGTTGTTGATTTTTGCAGGATATAGCGCAGGCCGCTTTCCATCACGGCAAGATAGGTCACATTGATGTGCCCGCAGCCATACGGCTCACAGGAAACAGGCTTCGCGTCCAGCCGGAAGGCGCGCAGTACTTCAAACAGGTTTTCGTTCATTTCCAAAGCTCCTCCGTATAAATGCCTTTCGCCTTCATCTTTGCCACAGCCTCCTTGACCGAAGCCAGATCTTCGCGGTAGGTCACGCCGTACCATGTTTCCTCGCACGGCAGCACCTGCACGCTTGCGGACTTGTCTGCAAGCTGCTCATTTACCACAAACGGCAGGAAGTATTCACACTTGAGCGGATTTGTCTTCATTGCTTCTGTCAGGAACGCGCCCATGCGGTTCCAGAGTTCGTCCAGCACGCGCGCCGAGAAGCCCCAGAGATTCATCGACACGATAGTATCGCCCGCCAGCGGGAAGAAGTGCTCCCCATCCTCGGTGTATTCGGCGTCCGTGCCCTTTTTGAAGATCTTCGTGCGTTCTGTCACGCCGGTCAGCATCCCGGCTTCGATCTCGCACACGCCGCGCGCCACGGAGCCGAACTCCGTCACCGTATTTTTCAGGCGATAGCCGACCATCGCATACTTGCTCTCATCGGTCTGTGCCGCAAGGAAATCATAGATTTCCGAGAACGCCGTGCGGCCATAGAAATCATCCGCGTTGATAACGGCAAACGGACCGTTTACCACGCCCTTGCAGCAGGCCAGCGCATGGCCGGTGCCCCACGGCTTTGTGCGTCCCTCCGGAACCTCTATGCCCTCCGGCAGGCGGTCAAGATCCTGATAGACGTAGGACACATGGAAATACTGCTCCATGCGGTCGCCGATGCATTCGCGGAACTCTGCTTCCATCTCGCGCTTGATGATGAACACCACGTCGCGGAAGCCCGCGCGCCATGCGTCAAACAGCGAAAAATCGATAATGATATGTCCTTCCGGATCGACCGGTTCAATCTGCTTGAGACCGCCAAAGCGGCTGCCCAAGCCGGCAGCCATGATGACTAGCGTTATTTTTCTCATGCTGACCTCTCTTTACAAAATGTACGCGCCGGATTTTGTAATCCGGCGCGTGTGTGTTTGACTTTATCACTCCAACGCAGCGCAAATTTGACTGTACCGGCCCTCTGTGTAACCGATTCCCCACGACGCATCGGATTTTTTTTTCTTTCCGCCGTACCAGACGCGCAGCAGGTCGGCTTTGTGATCCAGAAGAAATGCCGTGCGGTACAGGCAGAAATCATCCCAGCTGCCGTCCTTGCCCTGCTCCATCAGAGGCTTTTGGAACGTTTTCCATGGCTGACCCGCCTGCTTGACTGCATAAAACAGCTTGCAGTAGTCGCAGTTTGTGTCGTTCGGGTACGCAGGATAGATCGCGTGCAGCGCGTCGGTTTCGGGGTCGTGCCAGACGGTCAGGTGCCAGATCTGGTAGCCGGGCTGCGACAGGTCTTCACAGGTTTCCTCTGCGCTCCAGTGAAGGCCATCTTCCGAGGTGCGGGTGCGAACCTTATTGTCCTGGTTCTGATACCCCGTATTTCCAGTATCGACGTACCACATCCGCCACGTTCCATCCTGCATTCTTTGCACGCAGGGCGACAGAATGCTGTATTTCTGCACAGGATCATGCAGAACGATCTCGGGCTTTGTCCAGTGTACACCGTCCTTTGAGCGCATTAGCTTGACCCAGGACTGCACAATATCGTCCGCCTCCACATAATAAAGCCACAGCTCGTTGCAGTCTTTGTTGTAAACAAGCTCCACGTCGCAGTTATGACCGGGCTTCGGCGCAGGGGTCAGCGGATTGGTCAGGCCGTCCGGAACGACCCATGTTTTTGTGTCATTGGAGGCCAGAACAGAGGGATCCTCCAACCCGTCATAGTTAAACGGATACGGGGTCATTGCCATCCAGAACCGATAGCCGTTCCACGGCGTGTCAAACTGCAGTACGGACGGATGCGTCGACTGGTTTGACCCATCATAGGTCGGAATCAATTCCGGCTGCGGCGCGTTTTTCAAAATACTCATACCGTTGTCCTCCATTCCTTCATATGGATCGCTGTCCCGTTTTGCAGACGGCTTTCTTCCGCTGCCAGCGCGATCAGGTGGCTTTCTACGGACGCATCCGCGCTTGTTTTGCTGCCGCGTCCGGAACGCAGCGTCTGCAAAAATTCGCGCATCATGGCCGCGTCGCTGCCACTGTGTCCGCCGGATGGCGTGTGGACATGCAGCGTTGTATGGTTTCCGGTCGCAAAATCACTGATTTCCAGCGTGGACGATTCCATATTCCACGAATTTGTCCGCGGCTGCCCATCACATTGATGATCCGCTCGCAATGCTCTGTAAAGGCGCACATCGTCATGCTGACGCTGACGCCGTTCTCATAGAGCAGGTTCACGACCTGATTGTCCACGACATCATTATCGCACTGATAAACACACCGACCATACGGGCCGCGCTGCAGCGCATGCAAAACCGCTTCATGGGAAGGATCGAGACTCACTACGGAAACAAATCCATCGGAAATGGCTTTCGGATGCTCCAGATAGAAACGCGGCGCGTAATAGGGACAGGTGTCCCTGTGCATACAGCCATCCAGACAGTATTGCGGTGCGCCGTCCGGCTTGTGCGCGGAATTAAAGTGCGCAAGCGAGCCGAAGCTGCTGACTTCCCTGCACGGGCTTCCGACCAGCCATGTCAGAATGTCCGTATCGTGGCAGCATTTTTGCCAGGATCATTGGGCAGCTATCCTCGCTGCGACTCCAGTTTCCGCGCACAAAGCTGTGCGCCATATGCCAGTAGCCGACGCTCTCAATATGCTGAATCGAGACAAGCTGCCCGATCGTGCCGCTGTCGATCAGCTCCTTGAGCTTCACAAAGAACGGAGAATAGCGCAGCACATGGCAGATGGAAAGCACGTGCCCGGTCTGCCGGGCTTTTTTCGCCCATTGCGATCAGCTCCGCGCGGTCATAGCTCATCGGCTTTTCGCAGAGCACATCGTAGCCCTTTTCCAATGCCTGTGTGACCGGTGCAAAGTGCATCCGATCCTGCGTGCAGACAAAGACGCAGTCGGCAAACTGATCTTGTGCCAGCGCAGCTTCCCAGCTTGCAAAGCATTTGTCGGCTGCGATGTGATGCGCTTTCGCAAACGCTGCACGCCGATCCTCCCGCGGCTCTGCCACGCCGACGATTTTCAATTCATTCGGGAAATTCAGCGCGTAGCCGCCGTAGACATTCGCGCCGCGCTGACCGGCGCCCAGAATGATCGCGGTTATGGGTTTCATTGCGGATCCTCCTTGTATTCGATTGCAAGCACGGTATCGGTCGTGTCCGGCAGCAGATAGGTAAAATGTGGGATCGTACCGAGGGTCACAAACGCGAGATTTTCATAGGCATTCGTGATCCAGCTTTCGCCGCGCAGCACCTCGCTGCCGTCCGCCAGCCGACGCACCGCGCCGACGCGCTTTGCGTCAAGTCCTGTCAGCGCCAGCGGGCCGATTGGATTTTCAGGATATGCGCGTAGATGCGCCCTGATTTTTCGTGTACCAGCCCCAGTCCGGTTTCGGCATCGGCGCTGCCGCAGTGATAAATGCTTTCGCTGTTGACTGCCATCCACGCGCCGATCTCGTCCAGCAAGCGGCAGCTTTCAGCATTGAACCGGCCGTTCGCATCGGACCAACATTCAGGATCATGTTGCCGCCCTTGCTGACGCATTCGACCAGCTTGCGGATCAGCATGGACGCAGGCTTGTAGTCTGTATCATAGGGGTTGTAGCCCCAGTTGTTGTTCATCGTCGTACACAGCTCCCACGGTACGCGCTCGCCGCGCACATTGCGGATGCCCTCCGGCGGAAGGATCTGTTCGGGGCTGACAAAGTCGCCGCTGAAATACGCAGGCTGCTCCGTGACAAGACTGCCGAAGCCCTCGCCGCTGGTCTCCAGACGATTATCGATGATAACGTCCGGCTGATGGCGGCGCACCATCCGGATCAGCTCTGTTGCCTTCCACGCCTCGCCGCGCAGTTCGCCATAGGAATAGTCGAACCAGAGGATATCGATCTTTCCATAGTTCGTGACCAGCTCCTCGATCTGTCCGTGCATATAGGCAAGGTAGCGGTCAAAGTCGATCTTCTCATCTTGATAGGCGGGATCGCCGCGCATGGGATGATTGCAGTCGTTGTATTTTGGGAAATCCGGGTGATGCCAGTCGATCAGGGAGTAGTACAGACCCACGCGCAGCCCTTCGGCTCGCACTGCGTCCACGAATTCCCGCACAAGATCGCGCCCGCAGGGGGCATTTGTACTCTTATAATCCGTCAGCTTGGAATCAAACAGGCAGAAACCGTCATGGTGCTTGGCGGTCAGCACAACATACTGCATGCCCGCCCGCTTCGCGCGCCGAGCCCAGTCGCGGGGATCATAAGCCTTCGCGGTGAACTCCTGCATATACTGCTCATATTGCTCTGCGGGGATCTTTGCCTCGCTCATGTACCACTCGCCGCGCCCGGGAATCGCGTAAAGGCCCCAATGAATGAACATACCGAAACGCGCTTCGGTGAACCACTGTGTCCGTGTTTCTCTTTCTGTCATAGGTTATCCTTTCACGGCGCCTGCCGTCAGCGACTTGACAAACGTTTCAGACAGCAGGCAGAAGATGATGATGGTGGGCAGAACGATCAGGATGATCGCCGAAAACATTCCGTTCAGATTCTTGGAATACGCCGTCGTAAACTGACCGAGCAGCGCGGGAAGCGTCATGTGCTCCTTGGATTTGAGCAGGATGGATGCAAAATAATACTCATTCCAGTTATTCAAAAACGCCATGATCGCGGCTGTGGCAAGGCCCGGCTTCGCGATCGGCACAATGATCCTGAAATAGGTGCTGATATAGCCGCAGCCGTCCATCATGGCCGCCTCCTCAATTTCCTTTGGAATGGAGAGAAAATAGCTCCGAAGGATGAAGAACGTGACCGCGATGCCGAGACTGGCATAGACAAAGATCACACCGGTCAGCGTATCCTTGAGTCCGAGGTCGGAGAGCAGCCGGTAGATCGGGAAGCTGATGGAAATTGACGGGATGAACAGCGTTGATGCGAACATCAGCGTCACAAGACTTTTCCCCTTAAAGGAGATCCGTGCAGACACATACGCCGCAAGAGAGACGGCAAAGACGCTGATCACGGTCGATATGACGGTCACGATAAGGCTGTTGAGAAAATACTGACCGATATTGAGCCTTGTAAAGATGGTGATGTATCCGTCAAACACCCATTTTTCTGGAGGACCCAGACCGCCTGGCGTCTGCTTGAAGGAGTTGAGAAGTACCCACAGGATCGGATACAGGGAAATGACCAGCACGAACGCCATCAGCAGATACCGAAGCACTTTTTACAGGAATTGAGGAACCGTTGCTTTGTTTCATTGTTTGATACCCCCTAGTCCGATGTATCCGAGCGGAATGCACGGTTGATCAGGCAGACGAGCACGATCCCGAGAAGGAACTGGATCACGCCTGCGGTGTTTCCGCGTGCAAAGTTCAGCTTCGTGCTTCCAAGCGAGGTTTTGTAGATATAGTAGCCCAGCGAATACGTGGCGTTATCCGGGCCGCCAGATGTGATGAGCGCAATTTCATTGTAAAGGAGCAGGCCGTAATTCGCCGCCATGACGGAGATCGTCCCGATCATCGGCCGCAGCAGCGGAAGCGTGATATACCAGTCGATCTGCCGGTCGGACGCGCCTGCGATGCGGGCCGCTTCATAAACAGCAGGATCAATGGAAAAAATCTGTGTCAAAAGCAGCAGGCAGTTGGAGCCGCCAAACAGGATAAAGGTAAAGGTAACGCCCCAGAACGCATATTTGGAGTTAGACAGAACGCTCACATCCGACCCGGGCCAGATCAGATTGCACAGCTCTGTGACGATGCCGCGCGCCGGACTGTACAGGTTCAGAAAGATCAGACCGATCGCTGCGGTCGAGATGATGTTAGGGATCAGGAACATATTGCGGGTGAATTTCCAGCCGCGCATTTTTTTCGACAGGGTCAGCGCGACCAGAATGGTAAACGGCACCTGGATCAGCAGCGTCAGCGCGACCCACTTGAGCGAGTTGACCAGCGCCATTTTGAAGTTTGCGTCGTAGCGGAACAGCTTGATATAATTATCAAACAGGTTTGACCATCCCAAAAACTCCGGCGCGGTGAAATTCTCATAGTTCCATTTGCAGAACGAGGTCAGAAAAATCGTGATCAGCGGATATGCGTAGACGATCAGAAACAGGATCGTACAAGGGGTAAGGAAGGCCAGAATAAACCCTCGTTTCCGATATTTTCCCATTGCACGAGCAGCTGTTTTTCTCTGCTGTTCCAGCCTTCATAATGTGTCATCCTTTCTTTGCGGTATAGCAAAGGGGGCTTTACGCCCCTTCGTCACCATGGATCGTGATCAGTTTGCCGCAATCACAGCATCAAGATCCTTGACGACATCGTCAACCGTCTTGCTGCCGTCCTTCAAGCCGGCGTATTTGGACTGGATCTCGCCCTCAAAGTCACCGAACTCATTGCCAAGTCCGAGCGCCTGATAGTCTGCCGCCATGCAGAGCTGGCAGGCGGAAACCAGAAGCTTCGCCTCGGGTGCGTCAACGCTGTCCATCAGCGTGGTATAATCCACGTTGGTATTCGGGGCCATGCCGATGCCGAACGCGATGATCTTGTTGGCGATCTCTTCGCTCGTCATGTACTTGATGAACTCGATGCAGGCTGCGGTCTGTGCGTCGGTCAGGCTGTTCGATACCACAAAGCCCGTGCCGCCGGACATCAGGGAAGCGCGCTTGCCGGATTCGTTCGTCGGGAAGTTGGCAGGCTTGATGTTCTCCGCGCCCGCCGCACAGTCTACGCTTCCGCCGGCATCCCAGACACCGTTGAAGAGCATAGCGGTCTTGCCGTCAAAGAAGTCATTGCGGTACTGCTCGTCGTCGTCACCGCCGGGGCCAAAGTTCGCGGAGTCGATCTTCTGCAGAACCTTCTCCTGCATGAACGTCATGACCTCACGGAACGCGGGATCGTCAAACGATGCGACCTCTGCGCCCTGTGCATAGAATGCGCGGGTGGCTTCGTCCGCCTGGAAACGGCCAGCCGTCAGAATGTTGGTGGGCCAGCCTGCGTTCAGGCCGAACGGGGTAATACCTGCGTCAACAAGCTTGTCGACTGCTTCCTCAAAGTCCGCCCATGTGCTCCAGTCGGCGGGGACCTTCGCACCAGCCTGCGCGAACAGCGCTTCGTTGTACCAGAAGCCAACAGCTTCGATCTGCTCACGAACGGAATAGATTTTCCCATCCGCAGTCAGGTTCTGATCGTAGCAGACGCCTGCGCCTGCCTTGAAGCCGGCATCTCCATCCAGATACGGCTTCAGGTCAAGGATCAGACCGGCCGCGCTTGCGACGGGAACGATGTTCCAGCCGCCAAAGTCGGCGATGTCATAGAACTTGCCGCCGCTGATGTCGTTGAGCGCTGTGTTGTAGATGCCCTCCGCGCCGGATTCATCGGGGATCGCGACAAAGGTGAACTCATCCTTGTGCATATCCGCAAAATCCTGATAGATCTGACGCATCTGCGCCGCTGCGGGCCATTCGGACTCGTCATGGTAGTAGCCGTGAACGAAGGTGATCGTAGGCTTCTCCGCGTCCATCGGCATCTCATCCGTCTTTTCGCCCATGTTTTCCTTCGCCGTTTCGCCGTTGGCGGCGGGCTGCTCGTCTTTTTTCATGGTGTCATTGGTCTGCTTCGCGCAGCCTGCAAACAGGCTGATGACCAGAAGCGATGCCAGTAACAATGCAAGAATCTTTTTCATAATACCCTCCGTAATTTTTATTTGTCAGGCCTGTCTTTTGCAGGTCTGACCGGTAAGTTCAGTCTAGCTGCGAAAAAAGAAAAACGCCATAAAACATTTTGCCGAAAGGTTGTGCTTTTTTTTGACCTCGGGCGAAAAAAGAATCCGCCGCCGGATTGTGCAATTTCAACAATCCGGCGGCGTTTTGCGCTGCAATAGATGTAATATTTTGATTCAGTTGCGATATTTTTACCGTTATTCGCGTTCCTGCTCCAAATCTGCTATGATGGAAACAACAGACCGCTGCACATCCTTCCCCCGCAGCAGTTCTTCCAGCTGCTGCTCCAGCTGGGCGCTGGTTTTGGCGGGCAGGACGGAATAAAGTGTCAGGATCTGCAGGTCTGCCTGCTTGCAGACCTGCACGGCATCTGCCAGAACCGGCACCTGCTCGTGGATCCATGCATCCGAGATATTGGGATTGCTCGGTGCCTGATGCGTTTTTGTGACGATCTGTTCCTGCACGTCTTTACTGAGCATATATTTCAGGAATCGAACGCAGGCGTCGATCTGCCTTTCTGAGCCGTCGTTGCTGATAACATAGCCGGTCGCAGGATTGGCGTATGCGATCGTTTCTCCCGAAAAACCGGGAAACGCGGCATAGCGGATCTCCTGCTTTGTCGTCGTCTGGTCAAACTCTGTGTTGGCCCACACGCCGTCAATACAGATTGCGCTTTTGCCGTCAAAGAAATTCTGCCGGATATCCGGTGTGCTTCCGCGCTGCGTGTCATAGGACAGCGCGCGCAGGAGCTCCGATACCGCAAGCTCTGCGTCCTCCCGGCGGCATACAGACGCTTCCTTCTGCATAAAGGCAAGCGCCTGCTCTGACGCGCCAGCCAGTCTCGCGCCTAAAAAGAAGCCCATCTGGCTGACCTGCATCTGCAGCGGCACAGCGCCGGTCTGCGGCGCGATCTGCGCCAGTGCGTCACACGCAGCCCAGAATTCCTCCCACGTTCTCGGTGGCACGACTGTTCCTTCCGGCGTTCCGGTGTCGGTAATTCCCGCCTGCCGGAACAGCGACGCATTATACCAGTAGCCAATGTATTCTACCGCATCCGGGAGCGTATAGACCGCGCCGTCCGACTCCTGCAGCGCCTGCAGGATCTGTGGACTGACATCCGAGGCAAACGTCGCGTCTTCCTTCAAATATGGCGTCAGATCCAGCGCCACGCCTTTCTTTTTTGGCATTTGAAACATACTGTACGTTGCCGTTGGTGCTGATGATGCTCGGCGCTTTGTCGACCGCGAGCAGGTCTGCCGCCTTTTCCATGACGATCTCAAGATCCGGCGAGGTATCATAGACGATGTGAATATCCGGGTTTTCTTCCTCGAACGCGGCAAACAGCTCACGCATGCCGACATGGTCCGCCCCGCTTCCGCCCCAGCAGTGCATGAAGCTGATGGACACCGGCTCCGTTTCCGCTGCTGTAGAGCAGGCCGTCAGGAGAATGCACAGAAGCAGCGCACACAGAAGCAGTCTTTTTTTCATCATCACGATTCATCCCCTGTTCAGCTTTTTGTTCTTTTTATGCTATCATAGCAGGAAGAACAGCAGAAAGGCAAGGATATTTTTATGCGGGAACGATGCAGAAACTGGATACGCACCCCATCGCTTCGCGGACAGCTGATCTGGCTGAGCGTCAGCTCGGTGCTGGTCACGCTGCTGATCAGCCTGCTGATCCTGGTGCTTCTGATCAGCAATGTCATGGGCCCATTCGTCAACCGTGAGGCCGAATTTGCCATGCAGACCGTCAGCCAGAGCCTCTCCACAAAGACGCAGCTGCTGGAGGATATCCTGCTGCGCGTCTGTAAAGCCCGCAGATGGCCGCCGAAGCATCCGATACCAGAAGCGAACAGTTCCGGAGCCTTGTCGATATTTATTCAGACAAGAACATTGTTGCGCCAGGTCTGCCGTTTGTGGAGATGGCATACTTTGTGGATATGCAGGAAGCATTCGATGTGGTCAGCTATCATGAAAATCTTTCAAACGAGCAGCTCCGGCTGGATGAAGACAATCTGGCACGCTATCAGGCATTTCGGGAAAGCGGCGCGGACGTACAGTGTACCGCGGGCGCGCCGTATTTGTACATCATCTTTACCGCCTATGACCGGTGGGCAGACCCGTTTGGCACGGTGATCTTCGTTGTCAACCAGTCCGCGGTCACGTCGATCATGGGAAAGCTTGCCGACTATCGGGGTGCGTTCTGGTACCTGTTTGACAAGGATGGAGCTGTGATCCTGTCGGAAAGCGCACTGCATCTGAACACGGAGGAGCAGCGTGAGCTGGCAGATCCCGGTCACGACGCCTGCTACACGCGAAAGCTGGGAGGAAGCCGGTATCTCCTGTTCAGCGAAGCCTCCGGCATGGGCCTGCGGTGCGCCGTCGGCGTTCCGTCGGTACAGATCCTGCGGCTTCTGTATCAGGTCGCTGCGCCGTATGTGATCGCCTGCGTCATGCTTCTGCTTGCAGTCGCGGCCGTCGTGTTCTTCGCCGTTGTCCGCCGTCTGCGGCCGCTTCAGGAGATGACGCTTCAGCTCCGGCAGGTCGCGCAGCAGAATTTCAGCGTCAAGCTCCCACAGTACGATTGTCAGGAGTTTTCTACCATGAGTCAGGCCTTCAACGCCATGACGGATACCATTGATCATCTAATCAACGATGTCTACGAGAAAAAGCTTGTCACCCAAGAAAGCGAGCTTCGCTTTTTACAGAGCCAAATCAACCCACATTTTATGTACAATGTTTTGTGTAGCATCGCACTTATGGCGCAGATGGACGGAAACGCCGATATTCAGAAGATGGCAAGCAATTTTGCTGGATTGACGCAGGCTCGGCTCTCTGGAGGCGGTGATGTCAAAATCCCTTTGGCGCAAGAACTGCAATATGCAAAGTTTTATATTGAGTTGCAGCAAATGCGGTTCGGCGAGAAAATATCCTATCAGGTATCCGTTTCGGACGAAGAACTTCTAACCTGCCTTGTTCCGAAGCTTATTATCGAAATGCTGGTAGAAAACGCGGTCGGACATGGCATCGAGCCTAAGGATGGTTCAGGAACTGTCCATGTGTCTGCTGGTTATGCTGAAAATGGGGCGATAGAGCTTGTGGTCGCGGATGATGGCGTTGGCTTCGAGGGACAAAATGGTGAGATTCCGCTACCGCTTGATCTGCCCGTGTCCGGGAACCGCCATAACCGGGTCGCACTGAATACTGTTTATAAAATAATGCAGCATTTATATGGTCCCGCATACGGGATACACATCATAAGTTACGAACAGATTGGAACTACCGTAACGATTCATCTGCCACGGGAGGAAAGCACATATGACCAAAGTCCTGATTGTCGATGACGAGATGCTAATGCGAAAGGGCCTATGCACACTCATAGATTGGGCCGCATTAGACTGTGAAGTAATTGGAACTGCTGAAAATGGCCTTCGTGCGAAGCAAGTAATAACATCCATACAGCCGAATATCGTGATTTCCGACATAAAGATGCCCGTTGTTGACGGACTTGCACTTGCAAAATGGGTGGATGAAACATATCCGGATATCCAGATGATCCTGTTAACTGCATTTGCTGATTTTTCGTATGCGCGGCAAGCAATTCAGTATGGTGTAACAGACTATGTCACGAAAAATGGGGATATGAGCGAAATCGTATCCGCAGTCAAGCGCTGCAAAAAGCAGTTGAAGCAACAGGCAATGTTCCAAGAAGGACTCAAAGCGCAATCATTCTATCTTCTAAAGACAATTTTGAATGGAAATTTCCATTCTGCACAGGATATTACAAAACAGAGCGGTTATGAAAATCTGCAGGCTAAAACATATCAAGTTGCGCTCGTAAATGCGGGGAAAGATCATAAGAAACAGCAACAAGCGGAGAATTTGTTACGCAGTTTTATGTCAGAAAATAATCTGTATTTGCTGCCGAGTGGTCCACACGACTTCGTACTCGTTTTTATGGATGTTCCAGAAAAACAGGTGTTAAGCATATGCGCAAACAGCACGGCAATGTTTCAAAACTGGGCTCGCAAACCCTCTATTGGGGAATCAGCAATGTCATTCACCAACTCTTTGATCTGCAAGAGGCACTTGCGCAGGCCCAGCAAGCCATCTCAAATCGTTTTTACGATAAACGTGAAATTCATGTCTATCAGCCGAGCAAGCCTGCAAAAAATACCAACTTATGCAGCACAATTTGCTGCTCTAAATCGTTGCCTTCGAAGCGGTGACCAAACTGCTGGCTGTGAAATTCTTTCTGAGATTGCTTCACTGCAAAAACAGAAAGCGCAACCAGAGGCGCAGGTAAAGGAAACTGCGCGAATGATCCTGCATCTGTGCCGCAGTACTCTAGAAAATTATGGAACAGATTTGGATGCACTGGATATTGACGAAGCACAGTGGACTCAAGAACTAGAGTGCGCGCAGTTTCACCATGAGTGTATGCAGCTTCAAACAGCGCTTTTCTGCTCCGCTTGTCAATATGTTTCTCAGGTTCTTTCGGAAGGAAACCATCTGCTTGCAAGCGTGCAAAAGTACATCGATCGTCATTTTTGTGAGGCGCTCACACTAAAGGACATTGCTGCGGCTGTTCATGTCAGTCCAGGCTATCTCAGCCGTTTTTTAGGCAAAAGACCGGAAAACAATCATGGACACGATTACTAGTAAAAAAATAGAATATGCGAAGCATCTGCTGGAGGAACAGAATCTTAAAATCTTCGAGGTTGCACAGCGTACCGGATTTGAAGATACTACCTACTTCAGCCATGTGTTTAAAAAGTATTCTGGGGTATCAGCGAAAGCATATCAAAGAGCAGGTACAGCGCAGAAGAGAAGGAATGAGCAAAAATAGCTAAGACGATGCGGTAACAGCACTTTTGCGAAAAGGGCTTCATCAAAAAGTCAGAAATAGCGAAAGTCATAGGGAATTATGGTCCTGCTGCCAGAAAATCAATTTGAAATCCAGATAAATTGCTTTTTTCCCACCTTGCTTTTTTGCTAGTTTTTTGTCGTATCTCATGCGAAAACTGTCTGTGCTATACAAAAGAGGTCAAAAATACGCATACACAAGTTAAAATACTCCATGTGATTTTGGCAACATGAGTTGTAAAATCGAAATGTAAGCAACTTGCCAACGGACGAAATTATAGGAGGATAATGTATGCGATCATTGAAGGAATTAACTCAAAAAGATTGCTTCCTGCTTTTTTGGCAATTTGTATTCTGTTTGAGTAATACCAATTGCTGCGGTATCTGCTTCTGCGAGCGATGCCGCTCTCCAAAAATTAACGACTACAGCAACGGCAATCACCTATAAAGGGAATGTCGGAACGGGACGCTCTGCATCATTGCTCGTAGACGGCAATAAGGCATCTGGCGGTTCTGACTATTTCGTTGTTGGCAACGATCAGATGCAACAAAGTAACAGTTCAAACCCGGCAAATCCAGCCTATTGGTTACAGATGGATTTAGGGAAAGAGTATAGCATTTCCCAAATCAACCTATGGGTATATTATGGTCGTGCGCTGAAGAACTTGGTTATACTTGCTTCCAACAACTCAATTTTGCACCTGGTAGCTATTATGTTATCTGGAATGCAGATCAAACCGAACCGAATGGTTTTTTCGGCCTTGGCAAAGGAACTGACCCACAGTTTGAAAATGCGACAGCAGCGGGTGACACGATAACTCTAACCGAAGCAGTAAACGCTCGTTATTTGCGTTTCTTCAATAATGGGCATACTGATGGCGCTGGGCAAGGTGCGCACTGGTTGGAAATCGAAGTATATGGCGAAGACACAACAACTCCCGCTCTCTACAACGTTGCACTTAAGAAACCCGTTACAGTCAATCATGGTGGCAGTGTTGATTCCGCTCGTCCAGCATCGCTCATCACAGACGGACTTTATAATGATAATAACTCCGGATATACAGAGGTCAACCGAGATGGTTCCCAAACCGGTCAAGATCCGAGCTATGCACAGATTGACCTGCAGGATGAATATCCCATTTGTAGGCTCAATTTCTGGAATTACTGGGAACGTACCGTAAACGGTTTGGTTATTATGCTCTCTACTGATCCCACGTTCCCTGAGGGTAACCGTACGTTTGCATTCAACTCTGACAAGAATAATTATTTTGGGTTCGGGTCTGAAAATGCGAAAAACAACGACCCAGTATTTACAGATGCCGGCATTGAGATCCCGTTAGATTCTCCTATAACAGCCAGATATATTCGTATCATGAACGTTGGCCACAGCGGCACTGAAAGTGGTGGACACTATATCGAACTTCAAGCGTGGAGTACGCAGGCACCGACCTATACTCTTCGCGACGCACTCGATATTCCAACCTATGAACATGAAGTCCAATCCGGTGAACGTGCAAAGCAAGACTTAAGTGTCACGCATCCCGACGTAATTGACTTTGGGAACGGAAGCTCTTGGGGTGGGTTTCGCTATTGGATGGCACTTACTCCGAATCAAGAGGGTATTCGCAATATGAAAATCCGTGCCTTGCCGCGTCAACAGACGGTCTAACGTGGACTGTTCCTGATGGGTTAACGAATCC
>VOFG01004717.1_pt1 | contig 18711 bp, 26 predicted proteins | sample 5384171 | NCBI WGS metagenome assembly VOFG01 (sample SAMN12384726, study PRJNA508395) | human gut metagenome | isolation source: healthy gut F | host: Homo sapiens
TTCAGCAAATAGATAAAATCACTGTTTTCCAGAATGTTTTCGATCTCCGGCGAGGAAAGCAGGTCTTTGGGGTTCTGTGTCGCCCCGGTCAGGACGCCGCCCACTTTCTGAAACGCTTTTCCAGATCTCGGCACTGTATGCCGCCGTCTGTTCCTCCTTCAAAAGCAGGTGAAATTCGTCCACGAAATACCAGGTGGCCCGTCAATGGGCAGTTCACCGTGACGGTGTTCCCACCGCGTCCTGGACAATAGAGCATCCCTGGCTTTTCAGATTCTTGCCGGGCCTTGATATCGAAGCAGACAAGGCGGTTGCGGATATCCACGGTGGTGCGGTGGTTGAAGAAGTTGAGCAAGCCGTTCCGCTGGGTCGAGCGCCTGAGCCACGCGCTCCGCCTCCGGGATGCCCTGCGCCATGAGCGCGTCCGCAGACGGGATGCAGCCGTGGGTCTGGGCGACGCTGGCGCCAGATGCAGCATGAGGAAGGTCATATTGAACATTCGTTCGTTGCGGCTCTGCAAATCCTGCAAAAGATTTTTCGCCGCGCCGCCGTAGGTGGAGAGGTCGGAGGGGAGGATATCCAGATCGTAGCCGCTGCGGGCGGCCTTCTTCTGCTCCTGGATCTTCATGGCGTCCAGATCGGTGATCTTGCGCTTGACCATCTTGATCGCCTCGTTCTGATTGATGCCGCGGACGTGCATGGTGACGAAGGTTTCCCTCCACATCCATGAAATCCGTGAGGATACGGTCCTGGATCTCCGGGGCCAATATCTGCAAAAAGGACACCGCGCCGTACATTTCGCCCATGCGGAAACGCCGCGTCTCGCCAAACTCGAAGGAAGAAGGCGCGATAAAATCCTTCACGGACAGGCCGGAGGGCGCCAGCCAGTCCCATTCAAAGGCGAATTGTCCGTCCCCTCTGGGATGGAGGTCAGCGTGACATACTTGCTTTTCACATAGCCGTTGCTGCCGCGCTCATACTGCGTTTGCAGGATGCCGGAGGCCTCGGCGCGGATCCCATCCAAATCGTCCCCTGGGCCGCCATGCGGAACAGGTCCCCGCCGCCGGCCTTCATGGCTGCTGCTCAGGGTCATTTGCACGCCGATGGAGGGGTCATAGCCGTTGTAGAAGTCGCAGAGGCGTTCAAAGATATCCCGCTGAGCGTCCGGGCCCGCCAGACGGTAGCTGACGTCGGCGTAGGCGATGGTTTTGGAAAAATGCCGGTCGTCCAGACGGCACAGGCCGTCGGGTGCATATTGCGGAAGGGGAGGCTTGCCTGTACGGTGTGATTCTTGCCATCCCCCTTGGCCTGCCGGATGACGGCCTCGATCTGCTTTCGCTCCTGCCGGGTGAGCCTGCGCCGGCCCTTGCCTCTTTTCCCCGCGCCGGAGGCGATCCGCCCCACCGTCCGCTCCAGCTCCGCCTGCTTTTCCAAAGCGGAATAGGCGTTGTTTGTCTGATAGACACGCTTTTTCGGACGGGTGAATTTGCACTGGATCAGATTGCCCAGCAGCGCCTCCGGGGTCTGCCCGTTCTTCTCATACAGGGCGAACAGGAAAAAAGGGCAGCATCACAAGGATCATGCACAGCGCCGCCGGCGTCGTGCCCATGCTGCCCTTGCTCAAAAAGAAAAGCGGCACTCCAACAAGCGCCGCCGATCCGAAACACACAAGCTGCCGCTTCGTCAGGCCGAACAGCATCTTGCTCTTGATTTTGTCAGGTCCTTCGGGACCGTTACGTATGCCAATGGTTCACATCCTTTCCGCAAGCCGGATATCGCTTGCAACTTCATTTCCCACACATCCCAGCCGGGCGGTGAGGCTCTTGCGAACAGCTCAATACGGGGCACGTCCCCCATGAGGGCTTCGATCCGCCGCCGCGCCTCCTCCGGCTTCTGGCTGTGCCGCTCCACATGGGAGCAGGATGACCTGCTTCACATCCCGCGCCGCCCGCTTCGGGCGTCCGCGGGTCGCCAGCAGGCAGATCTCCGCGTTGGCCCGCGTCCAGTAGCCCATGCCGGTGAACAGGCCGTCCGACTTCCGGTTCTGCTTGATCCAGACGAAGGCCACGGTCTTGAAGGTGCCCCCAGGCGTCCATGACGCCCCAGGATTCCCGCAGCATGGGGTGGGTGATCCGGAGGAACAGGGCGCAGTCCTTGTCCGCCAGCTTCATTCTTCCGCTGGCAAAGGGATGCCTTGATGGCCGCTATGTCCATGGTGATATAGATGGCTCCGCTTCATGCGCCCCGCGCCCTTCTTGCTCCAGACCTTATCAGGCCCAGGGCGGATCCGCGTAGATGACCTTCACGGTGATATCATCCCCACGGCGATATTCTGCACCAGCACCGCGTAGATGCCGACGCAGACCATAATGAGAAACGCCTGAAAGCCCAGGGCCAGCAGGGACTTCAAATAGTTCTGCCCGTCTGCCCCCCATTCCCGGTTGACCATCGTGGCAAACGGGATCGGCCCCACGGACACGGTCAAATACACCTCGATCATTCTTCCGTAGATCACAAGGAAGATGGCGATGGTGAGGATATGGGAGCAGAGGCCCACAAAAATGCTCTGAAACCACAGGCCCAGCAAAGAACCGATGCTCCAGTCCGCCAGGGTCGTTTCCAAATTGCCAACCACGCCGGAAATGTCGATCCCCGCGTCGGAGATGATGACGCCGGCGCTCTGGCCGACGAGCTGCACACCCTGGCTTTTGGCCGCCGGGTTGTCCGCCGCCCAGGGTCGATCACGAGAGTCTGCAATACGTCAATAGCACTGTTGAAGAAATCCATAAATCATATTTCCTTGACAGGTATTTATATCGGGGATGCTTCGTGATATCAAACTTATCGCTGAAAAAGGGACGCACCCCGCGCAACTGCAAGATACACTTGCCGCCGTCCATCACTGCCAATTCGTCCTGGGTCATCAACTCCTTTCCTAATTTCTGATAACTGAGGCCGTGAGAAGTCTGGGCGCCGCGATTTTCGGACTGGCTCAGGCTGTCGATGGTCTCCTTCCCCAGCAGCTCCGAAATTTCCTTGAACGTGGATTTCTCCTTGCCTCCCAAAAACAAAGTGCTGTCACAGTTACCGACAATGGTATCTGCCGCATCCTTGTAGATGGTCTTTAACTGGCTCTGCGACTGCAAAATAATAGAAGCCGATATCTCACGGCTTCGTATGGTCGCGATCAGCTTATCGAAGTTCGGTATCTGGCCGATGTTGGCGAATTCGTCCAGGAGGCACCGCACGTGGACGGGCAGCCGCCCGTTATAGAAATCATCCGCCTTGTCGCAGAGCAAGTTGAAAAGCTGGCTTTGCAGCATGGCAATGACGAAATTGAAGGTGGTATCGGTATCGCTCATAATGAGGAACATCTTCGGAGGATTTTTTTCACCGTCACCCTTCGTGTTGGCAATGATGACATTGACCAGCTTGAAGATATCTTTCTCCGAGCGCACATAGGCCAGCGGGTTATATTTCATGCTCTTGGAAAAGTTGATGGTGTTCAGGACCTTGATACGGTAGGGCTCATAGATGACCCTACTGCGGACCGGTCCCGCACCGGCTTTCCGTTCTCGTCCAGCTTCGGCGCACCGTGCAGGAGCATTTTTCCTGTTTCCTTCAAAAGCTGCCCTTTGGGATCGGTGATGACATAGGAGCTGTGCATCTGCATGATAGACGGTTTGACAAAAAACCGCGTCTTGCCGCTACCGGAGCCGCCGATGACGAGAATATTTTTGTTTCTCGCATACTTTGGCTGCTTCGGTCGGCTGGTCATGGTGAGGCTTTCTGTCCTGGTCAGGAGGGATATTCCAATCGGGAATGGGGTCTACGTAGGGCGCGATATCCGCCGCCGTGCCCCATGAAGCGTTTTGTCAAGTGCTTTTTTGAGTTATTGACGCAAATTATCGTGAAAGTGCGAAAGTGCAAAGTGCAAAGGGTCTGCGTTTTGCACTTTCAGCTTGCGGGTTCGGGTGGCTGCTTCTTCTTGATGAAGTTGTACCATTGACCGCCGACACGCCTTGCGCCTAAAATGCCGCCCATGTTGCGCTTGGCGTTCTGTACCGTCCTCTCTGATATTCCGGCTTCGGCTGCGGCTTTTACAATGCCCTCGCTGGCAAGCTCTTTCCCGTCTGCCAGCAGGTCAAGTATCAGCCTTTCAGCCTGTTCGGTTTTGGTGGCGTTGTTGCCGCCCGCACCGGACAGCAGCTCGTCGGCAGTTATATCATATTCGCCTATCCACGAAAAGCCTGTTTCCGGGTCAAGGCAAAAAGGCTATGGGCTTGCCCTCCGGCGCAAGGGAAGATTTGTCATGGACGATAACGCGCACATTCGGTTCTCGCTTCACGCGCCCGATCAGCAGGACGCTCCTTGCTGCGGCGCGGAAGTCGATAGAACCTAAGCCCCGGTATGCGCTCTGCCCTCCGGCGGCTTTGTTGAGATGTCCGATAAGGATAACGGCGCACCTGGTACGCTCGGCAACATCGGCAAGGCGGCGGAACATGGGGCGCACTTCATTTGCCCGGTTCATGTCGGTTTTTTCGCCCATGTACGCCTGTATGGGGTCAAGGATAATCAGCCGCGCCCCGTTCTGCATGATTGCTTTCTCTATGCGCTCGTCGGAGAGGGTAAGCTCCCGTTTTGCTTCATCAATCACAAGTACGCGGTCAAGGTCGGCTTCTGCTTCCATCAAGCGGGGCTTGACGGTATCTCCTAAACCGTCCTCGGCGGTCTGGTAAATCACTTGAAATGGCGGCAAGGGCTTCATTCCCGGCAGCGTTCCCCCTGTGGTGCAGGCGGCGGCAAGGCGTAGGGCAAAGGTGGTCTTTCCCTCGCCGGGGTTGCCTTGTACTATGGTTACTTTCCCAAAGGGGATATACGGCTCCCATAGCCATTCAACGGTCTGCGTGTCCACCTCGCTCATGCGGATAATCTCAACGGTTTCTTCCTGCGGCGGCTCTTTCAAGCCGTAGATTGCTTCCCGCAAATACTTCCCGTCTGTGATTTCGCCCCGGCGCGTCTGCACCTCGTTCCAGTCTTTGTAAAGTGGGATAAGGCGGTGGACGGTCAAGCCCTCCGGCATAAGCTCCACAAGGCGGCTGCAAGCGTCGCTTCCGGCTTGGTCGCTGTCAAGGCAGAGGTACACGGTCTTGATGTTCAGACGGTCAGAAAGGAAACGCAGAAGGGCCTTTTCTCCCCACGCCGCCCAGTGCAAGGTAGCTTTGTTTCTGCCAGTCCTTTTTGAACAGACAGAGGAAAGATAAGAGGTCTATGGGGGCTTCAAAGACAAACAATCTTTCGCCCTCGCCACGGTAGCAGAAGTTAAAGCCTTTGTCGCTGCCTTTCACATCAAGCCGGAAGCTCCCGGCTGTGCCGCGCTGGTGGGCGTATCGCGGTATGCCGCTTTCATCTCTGCCGACGAATACGGCGTTATGGTGGGCGGCTTCCTCGTAAATATCCCCGGTGGCAAAGAAAAAGCCCGACACATCTTCATCAATGCGGCGGGCGGCTGTGAGGTAATTCCTTGCTATGCAGTTGTCGGGGCTGCGGGGTGGCAGTCGGAAATCAGAAAAGGGTGTGGGGCTTGGTCTGTCCGGCGGCGGGGCTGCGCCTTTTTCTCCTGTCAGTAGTTCAACGGCTTCTGTGAAGCTCTTTCCGAAAAACTCCATGAGAAAATCAATGGGTGCGCCGCCTTTGCTCTGACTGTGCCTGTACCACTTGTTTCCTCGGATTGTCAGGCTGTCGTGCCGTTTCCAACGGTATTCCTGTCCGGCGCGGGTAAGCTGCTCGCCCTGTCCTTGTAGAAAAGAAACAAGGTCGGCTTGGTTCGCCCGGTCTATCTGGTCTTGATTATAAAACACAAAAAAATCAGCTCCTTTCATCGGTCTAAATCCTGTCGCTTGGTGTGGATCTGCTCCGGCTGGTCGGCGCGGCGGGCAATCTCCACACACTTGCGTATCTTTTGAAGCTCGCCCACCTCGGCGCGGGCTTCTTTCAGTTTGCCATACTCGCCGTCCCTCTGCTCTTTGAGGTCAGCGTATTCCTGTTCCCATTCAGCGATAGGCAAGGTCTTTGTTTCTTTCGGTAGCTTGGCATGAAGATAGCGGTTTGCTGCGTCCCATAGGGTAAGCTCGGCGCGGCGGGCTTCCCGCAAACTTCTCCTGTTTTTTTTCCAGCGGATTTGCCTTTTTCACTCGTCCTGAATGGGCTTGTAGGTTTGATAATTTTGCCGTATTCCATGAGTTTTTGCAGTTCTTTCATGCGCTGCTCGGCGGTTTTCATTCCCTCCCGGATTGAATAGGCTTTATCGCTGACAGAGGAAAGGGCTGCGTCCAGCTCATCAAGATTAGAGATACCATGCTCGGAGAGATAGTTGACCGCCGCCGCTATGGTTTTCAATTCATCGGTTGCGTGCTGCCGTTGCCAACTCTGCGAATACTTCCGGCTCTTTTCTCTCTGAACGCTCAAATACTTCATCAACAGATTTGCAAGGTTGGGAGATTGCGGCGGCTGTTCTGGGGCGGTTTCCCACGCTTTGAACAGGTCGGCAATCCACTCTTTGAGCTTTCCAATCTGCGCCCGGATTTCCCGGATAAGGCGGTTTGCCTTTTGGATATTTCGGTTCAGTTCGCCTTTCTCGGTGGCGATACCTTTCTTCTCCATTTGGCAAGCAGCCACGCCCATGTGGACGGTGGGTATCTCGTCTATGCCGCGCTCGGCGTTGCTGCGGTGGTCGATACGCTCCGGGCTTCCGTTCCTCTCCAAAAAGTCGTTGGTAAAGTCAGCCCATGCCTTGCGCCACAAGAGGGTGTTGCCCTTGTCGTTCCAGCCGGTCAGGTCAACTTTGTGCGTCTTGTATCTGCCACTTGGCAAGCGGATACGCTCGCCGTTCTCATCAATGTCATATTCCTTTTTGGACTTCGCTGCCCACGCGCCGCGCTCGTCAAGGGGGCGCATGGTAAGCATAATATGACAATGGGGGTTGCCGCTGTCGGTGTCGTGAATGGCATAATCCACACACATTCCTCTGGAAACAAATTGAGAGGAACAGTATTCCCGGACAAGCCGGATCTGTTCCTCTCTGGATAATTCTATGGGGAGCGCTGCGTCAATCTCACGCGCAAGCTGGGCGTTCCCGGCTTTCTCGTAAAGCTCCACGCTGTTCCACAAGGTTGAACGGTCAGAGAAAGAGGGCGGGGCATGGGGCGGCAGCATGATTTCTGTATGGACAACGCCGCCTTTGCGGGTGTAGTCATGGGTCATTCCGTCCCATTCGTTTGTCAGCTTTTCGCCGCTTCGGTAGGCGGCTGCGGCAACGGCTGATTTGCCTTTTCCTCGGCTCACAATGCCGATGTTCCAATGGTAAATGGCTATGGGTATCACCTCCCGGATAGGATAATAAAACCCGCAAAAATGGTACAGACGCCAACGGCGGGTGTACTGTTTTTGTGGGTGTGCAGGGATAGCCGCGAAGCGGCGCAAGGGGTGCAGCCCCTTGTTGCGGCAAAGCCGCCATATCGGAGCGCGGGGAAATCTCCCTGTGCGAAGATAAGCCCTCGGCAGAGCGCACACGCCCGTAAGGGTGTATAAGTGCGCCCTTTGTTCCTAAGGGATTTATTCGGCGTTCCCGCTTTCGGCTCGTTTTTTCAGATATTCCCGTACCGGCTCACTCGTCAAGGCAAGCCTAAGAAGCGCGGCGGCTTCCTCGTCGGTCATGTTCTTTGCTTCCGGCACAATGCTTTCAAAGACCGCGCCCCGGACAATAAGGCGGTGGCTGCGCGTTCTGCGTTCCTCTTTGGATAGCTTCTGACGCAGCATCTTTTCTCGGTTTTCAAACTGCCGAATTTTCTTCTTCCTGTCCTCAATCTCGGCGGTCAATTCCTCGCGGGTTTTCTCTCTTGGCTTTGTCATGGTTGGGCGCTCCTTTCTGCCTGTCGGCATAGAAAAAGGACAGTCGATTTTCTCGGCTGCCCTTGTGGGTGGCTATTCAATTTTAGTCTGCTGTTTTCAAATATATAAAATAGCTTGCTGTTCCGCCATAGCCATTTTCAGTATTCCATTCAGCTGTTACTTCATAAATATATCCGCCCAGTTTAAGAGTGAGTACGTTTCCAACAATAGTTACATCTTCGCTGTTTGTAGCAGGCTCTCCCCAATGTTCGTCACTCCAGCACTGCACACTTAAAATTGTATCTGGGTCTTCTGTAAATCTTAATGTAGCTGTTGTTTCTGTTGTTTCAAATGGCGGGGACAACAGATCCTTGCACTCTAACGGGTGTGGGCTATCAGCTATTGTGCTTTCAGCAGTTCCGTCAATATTTGTTTTTTGCCACGAATAAGTTCCTAATACTGCACCGATAGCGGTTTCGTCACTCACAACGCTTAATGTGGGCGGTTCTTCCAAAATTATATTGGCAGTCCCAGAATTTAGTAATTCATTTGCATAGCTGTTGAGTGCTTCACATGGCTCATATTTTGTCTTATAACCGATACCGTCAATGACAATAAATGGGTTATACGCCATAATATCTGTTTGTGTACCGTCTACCATAGTCAAGGTAAAAACAACGCCTTGTCCAGCATACTCTGTGTAAGAATTATCCTCATTATAGACAACAACATCATTCAAATATTCAACTAATTCTTGGATATTTTCAATCTCAATCGTTTTGTCTGGCGGTGTTAATAACACTTTAGCGGAAACAATCTGCGCTGCGTCCAAATCCTTATACGGTTTTTTCCCCTGTTGTGAAAAAAATACGATTACCGCGATACCTACTAAAATGATACAAGCTATTGCAATCATCAATCTCTTTTTTCTCATGGAACAAGCCTCCTGTTCTTCTCTGTTACTTGTATAGACGAAAAAATTGAAAGGAAGTTTCACTATCTATAAATATCATAGCACATGGTTATGAATAAATCCACCTCATTTCAGCCTGTCAGTGGCCTTGTTTTCTCTGGCAGACCGCCGCGCAGCTTCCCGCCGTTCCTCGTTGTATGGGGCGGTCAGACGGAAAGAGAAGCGCCCCTTTGCAATCTCAAACTCCATGCAGCCCGTTTCGGGGTCTGCGTCGGTCTGGCGGCACTGGTCAGGGTGCTGTCCGGCGTAGGCGGCAAGCCGCTTTCTTTAAGTCGGTGTTGTGGGTGCGGATATGGATAAGGCGGGTCTTTCTCGTCAAACCAAATATCGGTGGTCTTTTCCTGCTTCGTAAGCCCTGTTCTCATAAACTCTCCTTTCTGCGCCCCTGTTACGCAATAGGGGCATTTTTCGGCTGTTTTTCCCGGCTCTTGACTTGGGGAAAATGAGGATTTTCAAATAGACACCGCCCGGACAGGGAATGGTTCGTCGGGGCGGCTGTTATCGCAAGATTTCTGTTTTTTCCGGCTCTTGACCGTCAGACGCGGATAAACGCGAACTGTCGGCAAGTACCAGTTTGAGCAGCTTGTCGCGGAATGTTTCTGTGCTGCTGTGATTGAAAAACAACTCCGCAACAATGGTCTGCCCGTTCCTCTGGGTCGTGATGATACTGTCGGGGGTCTGTTCTGCCATAGGCGGCTCCTTTCTTTGGGCGCAAAAGAGGGATTTCCCGTAGTTCGGAAAATCCCTCTTGGTTGACGGTTATTCTGTTTTACTGTGCGGGCTGTGCGGCTGCCTGTGCCTTTCGCCTTGCCCGGTATTCCCGCGCTTTCATGCGGTCATACTCCCGCTGCTTTTCAAGATTTCTCGCCCGGTATTCCCTTGAATAGTTGCGGTGGTAGGCGCGGCTCTTTTCCTTTTTTGCTTCCTCGATTTCCTCCCGCATTTGCCGGATTTCCTGCTCGGTCGGCTCTGCAAGCTGTGTTACTTCATTCTCAAACTTGCCGATATAATTGAAATATATGCTGATGTGCTGGATTGCGTATCTCGCCCTTTTCTGGTCGCGCTCATGCACTTCAATCCGGCTGATAAACTCGTTGAGAATGGCGGGGGTAAGCTCGGTAAAGGCAGCATGGCGTTCCGTCAGCTTCAAAAACTTCTGCGCCCGTCCTCCCGCGTTCTCAAAAGCGGATAGCTGCTCTTGGAGCGTGGCAAGCTCCGCTTTCAGCGTGTAGTATTCTTCTGAATACTTCTGCGACATCTGCTCATAGCGGTCTTGCGGGATCGTGCCGAGGGCGTTGTCCTCATAGAGCTTGTTCAGCACCTTGTCAATCTGTTCAAGGCGCGTCGTGATTTGCGGAATACGCTTCTGCTGCTTCTTGGTCTGATCGGTCTGCTGCATGGCAAGGTTCTTTTTCACTAATGCTTCAAACTCCGCCCGGTTGCTGATAGAATAGTCCTCGATTTTCTTCAGCACTTCCGCGATGGTCTGCATGAGCAAATCCGCGTCCATGATGTGCGGAGAATGGCATTGGGGGTTCTTGGCTTTCCCCTTGTGGTACTCGCTGCAAAAAGCAACGTGCCGCTTGCCGCCGTTCCGGTAATCTATACGAATGTGCATTTTTGCGCCGCAGTCCTTACAGAAAAGCAAGCCGGACAGAGGGTGGATTTCTCCGTCCCCGTTGGGGCGTTTGACGGGTGCGTTTTCCAAAATCCGCTGTACGGTTTCAAAATCGCTGCGGCTGATAATCGGCTCATGCACATTTTCTGTGATGTGCCACTGGCTCCGGTCTACATAGTGGTTATGCTTATCCCGGAAATGCTTTGTGGTCTTGAAGTTTACTACATCTCCGCAATACTCCTGCCGTGTGAGGATATTGGTCAAGGTGGCTTTGTTCCACTTGCAGCGGTTATCCTCGTTGAGCGTCTTATTTTTACAGGTTCCCCGCCCGCGGTCTTTCATATAGAAAGTGGGGGTTGGGATTTGCTCCTGCGTCAGATATACGGCGATTTGGTTGCGGTTTTTCCCACCGATAAACAGACGGAAAATCAAACGGACAACCTCGGCGGCTTTTTCGTCGATTATCAAAAATCCTTGTCGTCCGGGTCTTTGACATAACCGTAAGGGGCTTCGGTGACAATCGGCTTTCCACTCATGCCTTTGGTCTTAATGCCCGTTTTCACTTTCTTGCTGATGTCCTTTGCATACCACTCCGACATGATATTGATAAAGGGCGCAAACTCCAATGTATCGGGCTTTTCGCTGTCTATCCCGTTGTTGACTGCGATAAAGCGCACATTGTTCCGTCTGAATATCTCCATCGCATTGCCGACTTGGAGATAGTCGCGCCCCAGCGGGTGAGGTCTTTCATAATGCAGACACCGATTTTCCCGTTTTCCACATCGTCCATCATGCGGGAGTAGGCGGAACGGTCAAAAAATCTGCCGCTTTCGTCATCGTCAATGTAGTGCCGGATATTGGTTAGGTGCTGCCCTCTGGCATAGTTCTCCAAAAATATTTTTGGTTCTGTATGCCGTCCCTGTCCCTGTCCTCGTCGCCCACGGAAAGGCGGGAGTAAAGGGCTGTAATTTTGCTATAATCAGTCATGTGCATAACCTCCTGTGCGTCCGCCACCAGCCGCCGCAGCAGATACCGGCCTGTCATACCGTCACCAGGATCAGCGACCGCAGTTCTGCAAAGTGCAGCTTGCCCTTGGGCGTCACCAGCGTGTAGGAGCCAGTGTGGCCGTTGCGGCAAAAAATCTTTCACGCAGAACAGCCCCTCGTTACTGCCTTTGGCGTAGGGCAGCACGTAGCCGGAGGGGGTGCGGTAGACATACCGGCGTTCCAGCAGAAAGCGGATAAAGCGCCGCTCCGGCACGTCCAGTTCCTGGCGGTGGTGCGCAGGTTGGTGCTGTGCCGCAGGTCGATGAACAGGTCGTAGTAGACGGCTTTGCCTTGCAGCCGGGCGTTGTCCGCTTGCAGCGCCGCGTTCTTCTCGCGCTCGGCCAGCAGGTCGGAGCAGAGCTTCAGCAGCGCCTCCGGCGAGGTGGCGACCTCCCACAGCTTTTCTCTGGTGAGGTATGCCCCGTGCTGGCGGATGCTGGGCAGCACCTCAGACGTGACCCAGCGGCGGAACTGCTTTGCTTTGGGAAGTTTGCTGGACAACACCAGAGAATACAGGCCGGACTCGTTGATGATAGGGAGTTTCTGAATCCCGCCAGGGGTGAGAATTTCGCTCACCCCTTTGTCCTCTGCGTCAACGTGGTTGCGGATCGCCTCCTGCGGATTTTTATACCCTAACGCTAACGCCACATCTTTTCCGACCAGCCAAGGCTCTCCGTCAATCTCTACGGCGCGGATAGCCCCAAACTCCGGGTTTTTGAAAATTTCCATCTGGTTCATATCGTGCCTCCTTGGGCGGTGCAGCAGAAAAGGCGGCCATTACCAGCCGCCTGCGTGCATATCGTGGTTGACCTGGTAGCCGTGTAGTGATTGTTCATGGTGGTGGGCGCGTTGAACAGCACGGTCAGCAGGTACTGCTTCATGTTGCGGACCTCGGTGGTGTTGTTGTGCAGGCACTCCATGACGAACTCGATGTGGGAGCTGTCCAGCTTCAGGAACCGGGACCGCACCACCTCATGGGGAAGTCCGCCCCGGCAATGCGGGTGGTCTTGCGTCTGGCGCAGACCGTTTCCACGATCAGCTCCACGATCTCGTCCAGATCCTCCCGGTAGGTCGAAAACTCCCGGCACAGGTGGTCGTACTCAATGTTCTCCAAACCAAATCCCGATAACTCTCCATTTCTTCCACCGACATCGCATCCCGTCCTTTCCGTTCCGGCGGCCTGGCCGCCGCAAATCCCCGGAAGGGAATGGAATCGGTACTTGATCCCTGAGTATTTGATTTTTGGGTCTTTGATTTCTCTATATTTAATTCTGCGGGCTTTTCCGTATCCGGTGTCATCCAGATACGGGTTTTCCGTATCTGGTGAAGCCGTATCCGGCTGGGGCGTATCCGGCGCTTTGGGCTGGGGCTGCTCGTAGATAACATACTGGTGTCGCTGATGCGGCCCTGCCGGTCCCGCATCTGGTGGCGGACGATGTAACCGGCGGTTTCCAGCTCCCGCAGCGCATTACCGATGGCGTCCACGCCCTCCTTGCAGATTTTGGCAAGGCCGCGGGTGGTGTAGTTCCAGTCCTCCGGCAAGGACAGCATCATGGAAAGCAGCCCCTTGGATTTCAGTGACAGCGCCTTGTCGCGCAGGTGGTGGTTGCTCATCACGGTATAATCACGGGTCCGTTCAATACGAAAAACGGCCATTTCATCACTCCTCTCGGCATTCATGGCATGAAAAAAGCCGCAATCTTCAAAGAGACTGCGGCGGTCAGGTGCGGTATTTCCGGCTGTGCCAGGAATACGGCGGCTTCGGCACAGGGGGCCGGGTAAAAACATCCTGCGCGGTGCCGAAGGGCAGGCGCTGCATCACCTGGTCGATCTCGGTGCTTTCCATGTCATGCTGGGATTGGCAGTGTTCGCGGATGGCTTCTTCAATGTCTCTAACGGTACACATAGTTCAGTCCTTTCTTGGCAAGCGGTGGTTTTACGGGTGGCGGCGCTTTTTTCTTCGGCTTGAAGTCGATGATGTGCCCCTCGACAACGTGGGCATGGCGCTTGATTTTGATCTGCTGGCTGCGCTGGGCGTCCAGGGCCTGCCGGTAGCCCTCCTCGGTGAGAAACAGGCGCACCTCGTCGCCAGGGCTGCCGTAGGGGGTGCGGGGCTTGCGGACCGCAAACTCCACCATCCAGCGGGTGTTGTCCCGAAACCGCTCCACAGCCAAAATATTATGTCCTTTCAGCTCGCGGGCTGAAATATCCCTCATAGGCAACTCCTCTCTCAGCGTTCATGCTGTTGCTGGCGCTTGCGCTGCCACTGTTCCAGCAGCTTGATGATGGTCTCCTGCATCCGCTGGGGCGTGTAGCTCCGAGGGAAATATTTGCGCAGGGTGTCGCTGGTGAAGGTGATCTTGTCCAGGTCGCTTTTCTTTTCCTCGCCCATGATGACCCGCATCATGTCGAGGGTCAGGTGGCCCTCCTGGCTGTACTTTTTTAGCCGTTGGGCCTGAGAGAGCGATGGCGTGGCCTGTTCGCTGTCCATCGCGTCCAGCAAATCCACCTGTTCCTCTTTTTTGAGGAAGGACAGCTCATAGGCCGGGTTGAAGGCAATTTTTTTCTCATCCACCATGTCCAGCAGTTCGGGGATCAGCTCGGTCAGGCGGATGTAACGCATAACCTGTATGCCGCTGCGTTCACCTGCATTTTCGCCACACGGTCACGGGCGCTTAACTTCTGTTCAACTTGAACAGAAGTCAGGTCTGTTCTGGCCCCCTGGTGCTTGATGGCCTCCAGCTTCATCTTGTAGGCAAAAGCTCGCTCGCTGGGGAGCAGGCTTTCCCGCTGCAAATTGCTGTCAACCATGATAATGGTGGCCTGGTCGTCGTCCAGGTTGCGGACAATCACCGGCATGGTATCCTTGCCAGCCAGTTCGCTGGCCCGGTGACGCCGGTGCCCGGCAACCAGTTCATAGCCGCCGTTAGGGTCCGGGTCGGGCGATGGCGGGAACCAGCACGCCGTACTGCCGGATGCTGTCTGCGGTCTCCATCATGGCCTCATCGTCCTTGACCTTAAAGGGGTGGTCCTTGAACGGGTGCAGCTCGGACAGGGGGTTTTCCAGAACTTTTTCCCGTTGGGCGTCAGCCCGGCTTTCTTCCGTAGAAAACAGGTCATCTACCGAGGCCAGCTCTACTTTTTCGCGCTGCTTTTCAAGTTTCAACACCTCCTTCGTCAGATTGCGGTAGGCCTCCGCCACCTTGCCGCCGGGGTCGTGTGCGAAGATGCTCTTGCCCTCGGCGCTGGTCTCCTTGGCTCGGACCGAGTGGGGAATCTCGGTGCCGAACACCTTAATTTTGCTGCCGTAGGTCTCCCGCAGCAGGGCGGCGATCTCTTTCGCAAAATTGGTTCGGCTGTCCACCATCGTCAGCAGGATGCCGTCGATCTGGAGCTTGGTGTTCAGCTGCCGCTTGACTTTGCTGATGGTGGACAGACGGGGACTATGATCCTGTTCCAGCGGCCCTTGGCGGGTGCGGCTCATGGCATTCAGATACTCAGCAGGCATCCGCACTTATCAACTGTTAGCTGACGGTTTCCGGGGTGCATACGGACAAATCCCGTCTGATTTCTAACAGGAAGTCAGACGGGATTTTCGCTTTATATTACGAATTATGGAGGACATACCATGAAAACCTTAATATCTTGTGCCTACAATATGGATAATTGCTGTGTGGAAGTGAAATTCAGCGACGGCAGTATGATTGCGATTGACACTATCGTCGTTGAGAACGAGATTGCTGACAATATGTATCAGCGGTCAGAGCTGGATTATTTGATCTACAACGCTCCTTTGGAGTATGCAGACCTTATCTTGAACGGCGATCCCGAAACCTATTTGAAAACTGTAACAGAATACAAGCCTTGGGATAGCTGACAACACGCTGCCCGCAGGAGAAAATCCTGCGGGCGTTTTTCTGTTTATATTATTTCCCTCCGTTGGATCTCAATTTAGGAAAGAAGATGACAATCTTGAAGCTCTTTCCCCACTGGGAAGCTGCTTCCAGATGAAGATTTAGATCGTCGGCCATCTTCTTAACCAGGTAAAGTCCCATACCGGTAGCCTTCTTTCTGCTGTCAGTAGAATCCCCGGTAAAGCCCTTTTGAAAAATGTACGGCAGATTATATTTTTTTACGCCAATGCCGTTATCTTCAACAGAAAGGATATCTGCAGTCTCCGAATGTATCACGGAAATTGTAAGCATGGGACTATCGCTGCTATATTTGATGGCATTGCTAACGATTTGTCCCAACATAAACTGAAGTCCTCTACGGTCTGTATAGACTGTTTCAGATTGCAGTTTGTTGAGAATGACAAAATGCTTCTCTTCAAGAAGTGGGGCATAGTCCTCCAGAACTTCACCCAAGCAGTCATTCAAATTGACATCCTCAAATCGGTAATCCTTTGTACTGCTCTTCAACCGGGCATAGTACAGCATCTGCGTGACATCCTCCTGAAGCTGACTGCGGACATAATCCAGCTTTGCTTGCAGGGAAGGAGAGATTTCATCGTTCCGGTTATCCAAGAGCATGGTCAGCAACGATAGGGGCGTTTTCGCTTCATGTGCCCAGCCCTCCACGTATTCTTCATAGTCCCGTAGGGCATCCGCCATATTGTTACTCTCGTTTTTGTATTCCCGTAAAACCGAAGCCAAAAATCGGACAGATTCTCCTTCTTTCTGACTAATGGCACTGAGCAGCCGTTCTTCATTGCAGATGGTAGGATCACTGAGGAAATCTCGGAACAGTTCCATGTGGGTGTTCTCCCTCTTGTTTAGTACAAACAGAATCGCTGAAAACAAAAGGATGCTCGTCAGAACTACTAACCCGATCAAGGTTTGAAATACCTGAATGTCAGAAATCCAAAGAATGACAGCGCAAAAGCAATCCACGCCCAGCAGCAACAGAAGCCAGGGGTAGTACCGTTCTATCATGTGCCAAAGCTGCTTCATAGAGACACCTCCGCTTCCAAACGGTAGCCCATTCCTCGAACTGCAACGATTCGCTGCTTCATTTCAAGGGCGGACATCGTTTTTTCAGCCGGGTTAGGTTAACCTGCAAGGCATTTTCATCTATGTATTCCGTGGTTCCCCATAGTGCCATGCAAAGCTGCTCCGTCGTGACCAGAGCATCGCCGCCGGACAAAAGAGCGACCAACAGTTTTCCCTGATTTTTTGGAAGCACCACAGAGGTATTATGAATATAAAGCGTGTAGGTCTGCTGGTCTAACAGGAAATCTGGTCCCTCTATGAGATTGGTACGGCCTTCATACCTTTTGAGAATATTGGATACCCTGGCAAGAAGTCGATCTTTTCTGCACGGCTTCGTCAAATATTCATCGGCACCCAACTGGAACGCTTGCAGTTCATCCTTTACCTGATCTCTGGAAGTCAGCACCAGGACGGGGATAGCAGTTTTATTCTTTAGCTCCTGGCAGATTTGAAAGCCACTGATCTCCGGCAAGTTCAGGTCTAAGATCACAAGGTCAGGGCGGAGGGCTGCCAAGAGCCGAGCGGCATCTTCAAACTCGGTAATTGCCTCCACAAGATAGCCGTCCTTTTGGAGCATATCGCAGAGTTCTTCCCGCATATAGACTTCATCTTCCACAACAGCAATTCTTTTCATGACAGCACCTCCTTCCAAATTATTCTTCTCTCTGCGGCTGCATCAGTGTCAGCAAATACCGATCACTGGAGCGCTTGACCACTCTCATATAAATATATTCTATCACGCAAAGTAGTAAAATCATAGCAGCAGATACAAGCAGCATTTCAGACACTGTCCCACGGGTTCGGGACGAGAGTATCCCTGTAAATAACGCCCTGACTCCAAACAGACTGCTGACAGCCGCAACCAATACAGGAAGTCCCATAAACCAGGTAATCTGCTTTCCAGCAGACTGGCAAAGGGTTTCGTAAGTGGCTCCCAGGCGGATCAGGGTCTGGTATCTGCGCCCGGTTTTCTGCTGACTCATCAGGAACTGAACACCCACGATGGTGTTGGCAACTACCAGGAAAACAATCGCAAGATAGAGGGTAATATAACTGGATGCTATGGTGTAGAAAAGCTGACGACCTATATTCTGAAGATAGCTTTCATATTCAATGCCAGTTTCGTCCAGCTTCTCGTTCAAATCCAAATATGCAGTCATAAGGCTATTTCCATCCAGAGCCTGCTCACTGAGCACCGCATTGACATAGGTATCATACATTCCCTGGCTATAATATAGGAATGCTTCATCCGGAAGAATCAATGCAAAGGACAAGGTTATAGAACGGTCCGTGACCAAATTCACAGACTGAACCTCTCCTGTAAGATGAATCGGACTACCATCCAGTTCCACCTTGGGCTGTCCGGCCAATACTTGGTTCAGCATTGTGGTACGACTTACCGTAGTAAACTCTGTATCAATATAGACAGCGGCCTCCTTTTCGCCTAATTGGAGAGCCGGTTTGCCGGACAATTCCAACAAACGATTATAGTCCGATAAACAAATCAAATATGGGTATGTGGCATAACCAAGATTGTTCAGAAGGACATCCCGGTCTTCCACTGGGGCAGGCTCGAAGAGAGTCCATAACAGCGTCCATGCTGTAGGCATTATCATAATCTTCTGTGGTGCGAATACGCCCAACCCTCATTTCAAAAAGCTCTGAAAATTGATTTTCCAAACCGTTTTCTTTCAGGGCTGCCTTTATATTCGGAAGAACCTGCGATGAATCTTCTGCAGTATGATCTTCAAAAGTATAGTCGATTACATGGCCAGAAGACAGGCTATTCGTTCCTGCAATTCCTACGCCCGCACCAAAACAACACAGCGCCGCCAGAATCAGCAGGGAGCTGATGGCCATGGAGGTTGACTGATGAATAACATTCTCCTGAATCTGCCGGAAGGTAAATACATGAAGCTGCTTATTTCCTTTTCCTTTCTTAACAATCAAAGCAATCAGCGCACGCATCCCATAGAAAAGCAGTAAGCCACTGCCAACATCACACTTCCGCATATAGCAGCCAGTCCATAGATAACAGATGGCTTTTTGGGCGGTTTTTGGGGCGGTTCGTTGGCTGGGATGCTTGTTCGTCACGATTCAGGCCGGACAGCTTCTCCATAAGACTTCTTGCGTTCTTAGAATCCAGCGCACCCGTCGGTTCATCGGCAAGGATCATTTGGGGATGTAAGATCAGAG